>SKEW01001956.1_pt1 | contig 10716 bp, 10 predicted proteins | sample 4841441 | NCBI WGS metagenome assembly SKEW01 (sample SAMN11008799, study PRJNA524170) | human gut metagenome | isolation source: fecal sample from pouch patient p41 | place: Israel: Tel-Aviv | reverse complement strand
TGATCGTCAGAAACAGTGCAATCAATATAACTGTCAGAACCGTCATCAGTCCTCTTGTTATTTTTGAAATCTTTTTATCCATATCTCCCCTAAAAATCACATCATTTTTATTTTCTTGCTTCCATTCTTTTCAGCTCCGGCAGTACCGTACAAAGCATCGTGATAAAACAGATACTTCCACCGATCACATTCGAAACCGGTTCTGCAAGAAATACCCCATCCGTTCCCATATGCAATGCATACGGCATGAGATAAGTGAGCGGAACTACAATTACCACTTTCCGGAGTATTGAGAAAAAGATTGCCTGCTTCTTTTTATTCAATGATTTGAATACGGTCTGCCCCATATACTGCAGATCCATGAAAATAAATGCGGCGAAATACTGTCTGAGTGCAGGTACCGCATCTTTTAACAGCATCTTATCAGAACTGAAAATACGGATAAGAACTTCCGGAATTACAATAATACTCCCCCACATCACAGCAGTATAGAGAAGGATCATAACTGCAAGCACTACCATAGCTTTTCTCACACGTCCGGGACGGCGTGCGCCGTAATTATAACTCAGGATCGGAGATGTACCTTCATTTATCGCACTGATCGGTGTCTCCACAAGCTGACGCACACTGCTAATAATTGTCATAACCGAAATGTAGATATCTCCTCCTGTAACGGAAAGTACATGATTGCAGCAGATTGATACCAGACTGTTCGTAAGCTGCATAATAAATCCTGCCATTCCAAGACTTACAATGTTTCTGGCATATCCGCTACATACTCCAATCTCTTCCCTTCGCAAAAGCCGGACTTTCAATTCTGCTCTTCTTGAAAGGAAGAAATATACAAATATTGCGGATATCGTCTGTGACAATACTGTTGCGATTGCTGCTCCTCTTACACCGAGTCCGAGGATAAAAATAAATACCGGATCCAGGATCAGATTTGCAGCTGCTCCGACAACAACCGAAGACATCCCTATCACCGAGTATCCCTGTGCATTAATGAACGGATTCATTCCCACCGCAATCATCGAAGGTAGTGTACCGATCAAATAGATCATCATATATGGGTATGCATAGAGCATTGCATCTTTGGAAGCTCCAAACAAAATCAAAACAGGATACGCAAAAAGGAATCCTCCGATCATCAGCAGTACTGCACTGGCACAGATCATGGAAAACGATGTATTCATAATTCTGACTGCTGTCTTCTCTTCTTTTTTTCCTCTGTAAATCGAAAACAGCGGCGCACCACCGCCGCCGAAGAGATTTGCAAAAGCAGTAATGATCATGATTAACGGAAAACAGATCCCGACTGCCCCGAGTGCTGCCGTTCCCACATGCGGAATACGTGCAATGTATACACGGTCTACAATGTTATACAGCAGATTTAACAGCTGGGCAGCAAGCATTGGAAGAGCCGCTCCAAGAATGTTCCCTGTTACTGTTCCATTTTCGAAATCTATCCTCTTCATTTTCTCCGCCTCTCGCCTCTCAACTCTCTATCTGTTCTGTGCAATTGCAGCATCCACCACATGCTCCAGCAGAATGGAAGTCGTTACCCCTCCGACTCCACGCGGAACCGGTGTGATCGCGTCTACAATCTTCTCTGCTTCCTCAAAATTCACATCTCCACAAAGTTTTCCTTCTTCATTCACATTAATTCCGACATCAATGACGATCTGTCCTTCTCTCAGATAGTTTCCATCGATAACTCCGGCTTTTCCGGCCGCTACAACTACAATATCCGCCTCTTTTACCACGGACGGCATGTCCACTGTTCTGGTATGGCAGACAGTTACTGTCGCATTCTTCTTCAGCAGCATCATGGCTGCCGGTTTTCCGACTACCAGACTTCTTCCGATAACTACCACTTTTTTACCCGTGCAGTCTATTCCGTAATGCTCCAGCACCTTCATGCAGGCACTTGGCGTACATGGTGCGTATCCCATATCTTTTCCCATGAAAACTCCTGCCATAGAAAGATCCGTAATTCCATCTACATCTTTTTCTACCGCCAGCGCATTGACAATCCTGTCCTCGTTCAGATGCTTCGGAAGAGGTCTGAACAACAAAACGCCATGAATTTTATCATTCTTATTTACCTGACTGATCGTCTTTAATACCTCTTCTTCTTTTACATCTGCCGGAAGAAGGAATTTCTCATATGCTACGCCAAGCATCTCACATCGTTTTGCTGCACTTTTTTCATATGCGATATCGTCTTCTCTTTCGCCGATACGGATGATTCCAAGCGCCGGTGTAATATCCTGTGCTTTTAACTTTTCTACTTTTGCCTTGATTTCTTCATTAATAGAAGCATTTACTTCTTTTCCTAATAGTAATTTTGCCATTATTTGTCCTGCTGCTTTCTTTCTACTTTCTTTTTCTTTCTTGCACTGTCTTTACCGGATGCGGCTGCTTACTTCCGCAAATATACGGTCTGCTTTTGCTTCATATTCTTCCCGGAGGGAATCTGCCAGCTGATTGAGTTCTTCCGCTCTTTTTCTGTCTTTCATTGATTTCGTATTGATGTATACATTCAATGATGCGCCCTGCATGGCAGATTTTAAAAGTGTTGCTCCGACTCCAGCGTCACTTAATGCGATCCGGCTGCCCTTTGCAGCAAATACTTCGACAAGGTCAATGCCTCTGGCACAGGTCTTCATGATCTCGATCGGAACACCACATGCCACATTCAGTGCATTCTCCATGATCTCTTCTTTTTCTGCAATCTCTTCCGGCGTAGACTTCGGAAGTCCGTATGCTCTACTGAGCGGCTCAAATGCTTCCGCATCCTTATCCATCAGTTCTAAGAATTCTTTTGCGATCTCATCCGCCTCTTTCTTGCATTCGATAATTTCATCTTCTACATCTGCATATGTTTTCTTTCCCACTGTCAGGCTTCCAACCATATTGCCCAGCGCAATTCCGATAGCCCCGGTTAAAGCGGCCGCTCCGCCACCTCCCGGAACAGCCGCTTTACTTGCAAGCACTTCTATAAAATCTTCACACGTCTGTAATTTAAAGTTTCTATTTGAATCTTCCATGTTATACCTCATTTTCTAAAATTATGGGTACATTATACACTGCGGGCTCTTTTACTGCAATATGCTAAATTATTCCATCTATATTCCGAGAATAATCTTGATCATCAGTAATACGAGCACAAGTAAGATAATCGGCTTGATGACCTTTACCCCGTTCTTCACAACCATGTGTGCACCAAGATAATGTCCTGCAATGCTGAATATGGATGCCGAAAGTCCCAGTACCCATAAGATCTTCCCTGCCAGAATAAATGTAATTAACGCCGATATATTTGATGTCAAATTGACAACTTTTACGTTTCCTGTTGCTTTCTCCATATCGAGCTTTCCTAATTTGGTAAATGTAAGCAGTAAAAATGTCCCGGTTCCCGGTCCGTAAAATCCATCATAGATGCCGATCACGAATGAACAAGCCGCCATGATCAGATACTGTTTCTTTCTGGTAAATCCTTCCGGGATCACCGGTTTCAGATCTTTGTCACGTAACACACAGAACGCCACAACCGGAAGAACAAAGACCAGTACCGTCTTTAATACTTTGTCACTGATGATCAGTGCCAGGTTCGCCCCTGCAATCGAACCAACGAACGCACATGCTACCGTTCCCGGAACCAGAAACAGATCCACACATCTGCTCTTCACAAGATGCCATGTTGACACCGCCGTTCCCGTTGCCGATGATAATTTATTCGTTGCAATTGCATTGTGTACCGGAACCCCTGCGAACATATAAGCCGGCAATGAAATCAAGCCTCCTCCTCCAGCAATCGCATCCACAAATCCGGCAAGAAATACCAGCGGGCATACGATAAAAAATCCATGTAAATTCATAAGTTTCTCTCCTTCATACTCTCTAATCCATAAATTAATCTATCGCATCGCTGTATTCATGTCAAGTTTCTGAGTCCTGATTTCTAATGCTCCGATATCTACATTGTAAATTCTACTTCTATATCCCTGTTTCCCGGAATCCGGTACTCCTCTTCCACATCCGATCCCCAGCTGTCGATTCCTCCGACACCCCGGACTGCACCATAAATGCAAAGTACCGTTCTCCTTGCCAGCGGCAGCTCTTCCTGATGCGTTGCGTTTTCCAGTTCTTCTGAAGTATACGGAAGGCAGGAGAATGCAAATTTCGAATGGCTGATCTCATTTCCGGCACGGAATGTCAGTTCACTCTGTTCCATGTGTCGTTTTCGGTTATCCAGAACCTTACTTCTTTTTACTTTCACCCATTCGGTATCCACATGCATTCCACATTCCTGCGGAACCAGATATGGTGTGACCGGCAGACCTTCCACCTCATAGATACCATGAACTCCTCCGGCTTTTCTGTCCGGATAAGTCTCGCCCGATAAGCCTTCATAGACAAACCCATCTGCCTCTGTTGGTATGATAAAGCGTATACCGAATGCCGGAAGTTCCGGAAGGCCTTCTTTTCCGTAATAGTGTGCTCTCACTCTGACATTTCCATCAGAAAATACCAGATACGATACTTTTACCTGTGTTGACGGAACAGTTAATGTCTCATATGTAAATACAATTTCTACACGTTCCGCAGTTTCTTTATCCGAATATTTATTATTTACCGGTGCAATTGGTTTTTCTATCCTGATTCCGTCTATCTGCACCTGGACATCCACACATTTTTGAAACATATCTGCGGCCAGCCACATACCGGATCGGAACGGAAATCCATTTCCCCGGTCATTGTCTGTTGTTGCCCTCCAGAATGTCGGCTTTGGAGTGCGGTATAGCCATTCCTTTCCGGACTTCACCATGGACTCAAGTCCTCCTGTCTGATAAGAAAAAATCAGATGAAAATCTTCTCCGTGCACCCCGATTGTCACATCTCCATATACAATCCTTAATTTCCCTCTATCTGCGTAATCCATAGTAATGTCTCACCTCCTGCATAGCCGGCTTTTCTGTTCGGTCTGCAAATAGAATACCGTTTCCGGAAAATTCATAATCAGACGGTCTGTCATCAAAATCACCACCATAACGCAAAACTTCTCGTCCTGTCACTTCATCTTTCACCCAAAGTGCCTGATCCATATAATCCCAGATGAATCCCCCCTGATAATTATCATATTGGTCCAGTAACCGGATATAAGATTCCATTCCTCCCAGGGAATTTCCCATATCATGCATATATTCACACAAGAGAAATGGTTTTTTCGGATTATTCTCCAGATATTCCTTTACATTCTCCGGTGATGTATACATCTGGCTTTCCATATCTGAAATCACATCTTCATATGAACGGTTATGGCAGACCCCTTCATAATGTACCAGTCTGTCCGGATCTTTTTCCTTATAATATTGGTTCATCTCTCTTAATACATTGCCTGCATAGGATTCATTTCCCAGTGACCAGAATAATACAGATGTATGGTTCTTAAATGTCTCAAAATTCGAAACGGCACGGTCCAGAGTGCATGCTCTCCAACATTCTATATTTCCCGGAACATTCCATGACGGCTCTGTTGCTCCCATCTTCTGCCATGATCCATGTGTCTCCAGATTTGTCTCCGCCATCAGATAAATTCCAGCCTGATCACACCTGTAATACCAGGAGATATGATCTGGATAATGACAGGTTCTGACTGCATTGATATGATTGCGCCGGATACATTCGATGTCCCATTTCTCGTCGGCTTCGGTAATACATCTTCCGCTCCGGGCATTCCATTCGTGCCGATTCACACCATTGATGATCAGGCGCTTGCTATTCAGCAGCATCTTTCCATCTTTTAACTCAATCTTGCGGAATCCGATCGGATAAGGTACAACTTCTACCGTTTCGTCTTTTTCATTCTGTACTTCTATCAAAAGTTCATACAAATATGGATCCGTATTACTCCACGCATTTACCGTCTTTTTTAACTCATACCGGAAATGCAGAACATTATTCACCGATCCTTCGACCGGGAGATTCGTCTGAATTGCCGGATCATCCAAATTCTCCGTCTCATCCAGTAATACTGTCTTTGTCTCGGCTGCATTGTCTTTCAGCGAAACTTTTATTTTTCCCCGGATATTTTTTTCTTTCTTTTTTTGTGACAAACGGATATCCAGTTCTATTTCTGCCTTTCCGTCCTCCGGATGATAGATTGGACGTATCCACATATCTTCTATATGAACTGCCGGAATTCCATACAGATTTACATCCCGGAAAATTCCAAAAAAACGAAAGAAATCCTGATCCTCCAGAAATGCAGCCGTACTTCTCTTGTGTACTTCTACCGCCAGCAAATTGTCTTTCTCTTTTACATACGATGTGATATCAAATTCCGACACTGTGAAGCTGTCTTCTGCATAACCGACAAATTCTCCATTCACCCACACATAAAAGGCCTGTTCTACACCTTCAAAGCTTAATATGATCCTTTTTCCCCTTAATCCATCCTGCAGATCAAACTTTCGGATATAAGAACCTACCGGATTATACTCTGCCTGGCTGAACATGCCTTTTCCTTTTTCTTTTCCTGTTTCCGCCGGTCTTCTGTAGATATGGCCTTCCCACGGATACATTGTATTGATGTAATGAATCTTGTCATAGCCTGCCAGTTCAATATGCTGCGGAACTTTCATTTCATCAAAACTCCTGCACTGAAACCACTTCTGATAAAAATCAGCCGGACGCTCCATTGCATTCTCGGAATAACGGAACTTCCAGATTCCATTTAACGATTGCTTCAACCGCTGTTCTTTCTTTTCATAATCTTCTTTATTCTCATAAAACTTATGATCACTGTGTGCATCCAGACGATTCACCCGGAATACCTGCGGATCGTCTAACCATCTGATGTCTGCTTTCATTTGTCTCTTGCACCTCCATTTTTTTCTTTTCTGCCGGTCAGATATCAATAACTAAGAGCCTCTTTCCTCTCCATCCAGAAATGAATCCCTGTCGTGGAATCCATCCATCTGTCCTCATTAAAATCTTTCACCTCGACCCACTGTCCTTTTCTGTATACAAAATTTTCATCGACCAGCGACCAGGCTTCTTCAAATTCTTCCGTCTCATCAAAACTTTTTATCGAAAGCACCTTTGCCTTACTGCAACGGCAGGATGGACGTGTTGCCGAAGTACGCTTTGCATCAGCAGGAATCAGAAGCTGTACCACCCTGTCATTCACACATTTCTTATATCCCAGGATTGGTCCGGTCTCCGGGCAGTGCATACGGAACCACTGGGTTGTATGATCGGACTGAATGCCGTCTAACTTTGCATGCTCAAGTACTGCTCCATAAAGGTTTGCTCCCCTGATATTGCATTCACGCATATCGCATTCACGAAATGCTGCTGTCTTCATATTCGCATTCTGAAAATCTGCACCATGCAGGGAATTCCCGTCAAACAATGCATTTTCCACACTGCTGTTTTTCAAATTCACATACTCCAGATTTACATTCTGAAACGAACTTAATGTGAAGTCCATATTATGCAGATCTGCTCCGCTCAGATCCATGTCTTTGAATTCACATTCCCGGAACGCCGGACGTTCTCCGGTATCTCTTAATTTTAAAGCTTCCAGAAGTGCTTCTTTTGTTATCTCTTTCATATGATCACGCCTCTTCACTCCCATTATTATCTATACAATTTTCATTTTTTACTGATAGTTTTATTATACAACAATTTCCAATAAAAGAAATCCTCAAAATACCAGGTATCGTCTGATATTTCGAGGATTCTATAATATCTCTGCTATTCTTAATTCAGGAAATCTGCATCATCAAAATAGTTGATTCTCATAGCAGCCTTTACATCCTGCAGTGTCTCTGCTGCTTTTGCCTCGGCTGCTTTGCTTCCTTCTTTCAGTATTGCGAATACTTCCGGAAGCTTCTGCTCCCATTCTTTTCTTCTCGCACGGATTGGTGCCAGCTCCGCCTGAAGTACCTTGTTCAGGAACTTCTTAACTTTGACATCACCAAGACCTCCTCGCTGATAGTGTGCTTTTAACTCATCCAGATTCTTATATTCCGGCCAGAATTCTTCAAAATATTCATCTTTGCAGAATGCATCGAGATAAATGAATACCGGATTACCTTCTACCTGTCCCGGATCTTCTACACGAAGATGGTTCGGATCTGTAAACATAGACATCACTTTCTTCTTCACAACATCTTCTTCGTCAGAAAGATAGATACAGTTGCCAAGTGATTTACTCATCTTGGCCTTTCCATCGATTCCCGGAAGTCTTAAGCATGACTTGTTAGATGGAAGTACGATTTCCGGATCTGTTAATGTCTCACCGTATACACTGTTGAACTTGTGCACGATCTCTTTACACTGCTCGATCATCGGCATCTGGTCTTCTCCAACCGGAACTGTTGTTGCACGGAATGCTGTAATATCGGCAGCCTGGCTGATCGGGTAACAGAAGAAGCCTACCGGGATACTTGCTTCAAAGTTTCTCTGCTGGATCTCTGCTTTTACCGTAGGGTTTCTCTGCACTCTGGATACTGTAACCAGATTCATATAATAGAATGTTAATTCTGTAAGCTCAGGAACCATTGACTGGATAAAAATGTGACATTTCTCAGGATCGATTCCACAAGCCAGATAATCCAGTGCTACGTTCATGATGTTCTGACGTACTTTTTCCGGATGTTCGGCGTTATCTGTCAGTGCCTGCGCATCTGCGATCATAATATAGATCTCATCATATTCTCCTGAATTCTGTAATTTTACACGTTCTTTTAATGAACCTACATAATGACCAACATGAAGACGTCCTGTCGGGCGGTCACCTGTTAAAATAATCTTGCTCATCTTACTTATCTCCTTAGCATATATTTTCATAACCTGTATGGAAATACAGATTCTTTTTCCTAATTATTTTATTATAATTCTTTCTAAAGAGAGCGTCAATACAGAAAAAAATGCATCCTTCTACCTTTCCGGATCCAAGCTGGATTCTTCTGATAAAACAATGCATTTATTCTATATTTATATTTAAAATTTATGCTGCTCCCCGGCTTCCGTTCCTGCATGCAGCTTCAAATTCTTTTAATTTTCTCTTAGCTTCGTTACTGAGATTCTTTGGTACATCTATCTGAACAGTCACATACTGATCTCCATATCTTCCTGCATCCTTCATAGACACGATTCCTTTGCCTTTTAACCGGATCTTCGTTCCGGACTGCGTTCCCGGATTGATCTTGCAGACCACTCTTCCGGTAAGTGTCTGTACCACTGCTTCTCCTCCCAGCACTGCCGTAGTAAACGGAATCGTGACTTTTGAATATACATCCATATCTTTTCGTTCGAATCCCGGACGTTTGCCGACTCTGACTTTTAATAACAGATCTCCTGCTTTGCCTCCGGACACTCCCGGCATTCCTTTTCCTCTCAGACGGATGCTTTTTCCGTCGCTGATACCTGCCGGAATATGCACTTTCAATGATTTTCCTGCCACATTGCTGCCCTGTGCATCTGACAGCCGGATAACTTTATCTCCACCGAATGCAGCCTCATCAAATGTTACATCTATTTCAGCTGTCACATCGGAACCATCCTGCCGGAAATTTCCGCCACCGCTAAATCCTTTTCCGAATCCTCCAAATCCGTGAAAGCCGCTTCCTGCTCCTTCCGAGAATCCACCGCCGAATATATTCTTCAGGATGTCATCCATATCGCCGCCTTCAAAATGATATTCATGAAAGCTGCCATTTGGTCCGTTATAGCTGTAGGTGCCGCCTCCCGGTTCACTTCCATAACCGTAGGCTCCACTGCCCCCGGCACTGCCGTCAAAAGCTGCGTGGCCAAACTGATCATACAATTTCTTTTTTTCCGGATCACTCAGCACATTATAGGCTTCCGTTGCTTCCTTGAACTTCTCTTCCGCCTGTGCATTTCCGGCATTGGTATCCGGGTGGTATTTCTTGGCCAGTTTACGATATGCTCTTTTGATCGTTCCCTTGTCTGCACTCCTGCTGATTCCAAGAACATCATAATAATCTCTTTTTGCCGCCATTGTTCTCCCTCCCGTCATTTGCTTTTCTATATGTGTTTTTATGATATGATACCCCACAGGCTCAATACCTGTGGGGTACCATCACTCTTTTTTATGTCTATGAGCTTTCATTAACCTTCAATTGAAATGTAATGTTTCTTCTCTTCTACCGGTTTTGCTTCCTCTTTCGGAACACTGAATGAAAGGATTCCACTTTCATATTTCGGGTGTACATCCTCTACCGTTACATGTTTTCCTACATAGAAGCTTCTGCTCATGCTGCCCGCATAACGTTCTTTTCTGATATAGTTACCTTTCTTATCTTCCTCATCTTTATCCAGTCCTTTAGCTGCACTGACGGTAAGTACACCGTCTTTCAGTTCCATCTGGATCTCATCTTTCTTAAATCCCGGAAGATCAATATCTACTTCATATCCCTCATCATGTTCACGGATATCTGTCTTCATCATGTTCTTAGCGTGCTTACCATATAACGGATTTTTCTTTCCCCAGAAATCCTGCTCAAATGGGAAGTTCATCCAATCATCATCAAATAAGTTTTCTCCAAAAATACTAGGCATCATCATAAGTCATTTCTCCTTTCAATGCTAACTTTGTTGCCCCTGCGGGAAATCCCACAGTTTATATAAGCTGCTTTCGCAGTTGTTGCCAGAACAAACCCGGATGACTTTTTCTTATTC
>SKEW01001933.1_pt1 | contig 10821 bp, 11 predicted proteins | sample 4841441 | NCBI WGS metagenome assembly SKEW01 (sample SAMN11008799, study PRJNA524170) | human gut metagenome | isolation source: fecal sample from pouch patient p41 | place: Israel: Tel-Aviv | reverse complement strand
CATATGCATATATATTAAATATTCAAATTCTTCTTTATATTTATTATTCAATCTATTCTTATCTAATTTATCTTTTATAAAATTCATTGCTTTATTAATTTCTAATATTTTAGAATTAGATATTTTAGTTATACTATCATTTCTTTGATAATAATTATATAATCTTTTATGACAAAATGATATTTTAGGAGAATTTATAAATAAATTAGAAACTAAAGCCAAATCTTCTGCATAAGAAATATCATTAGGAAATTCTATATCACTTAAATTAATAAATTCTCTTCTTATAAACTTAGCCCAAATAACTGGAGAAATATTTCCTATAAATAGTTCTGTTACTATATCATTTTTCATATTCTTTATTCTAAATGTATCAAATGGCTCTTTTCTATCATCATAACTATAAAATGCATTGTATAAAACAATATCCGAATTATTCTTTTTAACATTATCGTATAATATTTCTAAACAATCATTTTCAATCCAATCATCGCCATCAATAAATAAAATAAATTCACCATTAGCCACTTTAAATCCTGATTTTCGCGCCTCGATAGATCCTTTATTTTTTTTATCAACTATTTTAATGCGATTATCTTTTCGCGCAAAAACATTTATAATTGCTAAAGTATTATCATTAGACCCATCATTAACAACAATTATCTCAATATCTTTTAATGTTTGTTTTATTATAGACTCTAAACATCTTCCTATATAATCTTCTATGTTATATGCGGGTATTATTACACTTACTTTCATACTCTTTACACCTTTAAATATAATTGTTGATTTATTTTAAAATATATTCCAATTTATACATATCATTATTGTTTGTAAAATCAATACATTTTAAATTATTACTTAATTTATCCCTTAATTTATTATCATCTAGTAATTCTACAACTGCTTTATAAACCTCAATTTCATCAATAGGCACTATTATTCCATTTTCATAGTTAATAAATTGTTCCCTAGCTCCTGAAACATCCGTTGTTATTATTGGCTTACCTAATATCCTAGCTTCATTAGTTGTTGTGCAATATCCTTCAAAATATGATGTTTGAACATATATATCACATTCTTCTAAATATGGATATGGATTTGATTTATTTCCTAATAATATAAAATTATCATCTAATCCATTTTCCTTAATCATCTTTTCTAATTCAGTTCTTTGATTACCTTCTCCACATACATACCATCTTATCTTATACCCATCGGTTATTATTCTTTTACACACATTTATTGCCATTTTATATCCTTTTTCTGGTGATAATCTTCCTATTGTTAATATTTTAAATCCATCATATTCATCTTTAAATACCTCATCAACCTTTGATTTCATTAATATATCTTTAATAGGAATAATATTATAAAAAATATCTACTTTATTTTTAAACTCCGGAAAAATTTTTAAAACTTCCTTTTTTATACCATTTGATACACAAAAAATTTTATCATATTTATTATACGATTCTTTATAATACCTAATATTACAAGGGCTCTTACTTGGATCACTATGTAACCATAAAACCTTTTTATTTGCCTTTATATTATTTGCTACAAATACTGATGGCAATCTAGATGGAGCCTGATATGATATTGCTAAATCATATTCTCCTTTAACCATTGGTAATAGCCTGCAGTTATATTTATATATTGAATGTAAATTTCCTTTAACTTTATATAATATTGTGTTATAGATAATATTAAAACTATCTATAAATTTTCCTTTTAAAATGTTATCTAAAACTCTATTTTTTACAGATTTATAATCTAATTTCTTAAATTCATTAAATGTAATAAGTTTAACCTGCTTAGGTATTTTTTTTATTAACTCTCCCTCTATAGCTGTTAATAGTAACGTTACGTCATATTTTTCATAATTAATTACTTCTAACATTGAAATTAAAGCTTTTTCAACACCACCCATATTCATTTTTTCAGACATTATAATAATTTTCTTCATTATAAAATTCCTCTTTTTCGATTTATAGTAATGAATATACCTTTTTTATTTCCTTTTCAGTCCCTACTTTTTCATATTTTAAATTATTACAAATAACCTTTACTAACTTTTTGTCGTTTATAATTAATTTTAGCTTCTCCGCCAAATCTTTACCATTCATTTCTGAAATTAGCCCATTTTCCCCATCTCTAATTTGGTCATAAACAATATCAAAATTAGTAGCTACAATTGGCTTATTTAATATTCTTGCTTCCGCTATTGCTAACCCAAACCCCTCAAATCTAGATGGTTGACAATATATATCACATTCCTTAATAAAAGGATATGGATTAGTAAATGTTCCTAAGAATTTAAAGTTATCATGTAAGTTGTATTCAGTAACCATTTTTTCCAATTCACTCCTTAAATTACCTTCTCCTATTACGTACCATATAAAATCTATATTTTTATCTTTTAAATACTTAGCTGCTTCAATAGCATACTCATACCCCTTTTGATAAACCAATCTACCAATTGTGAGTATTCTAATACCTTTATAATTATCGACAAACCCTTTTCCTTCATTAGCCATATTATTAATTAGACTTTCAGAAATAATATCATATATAGTAATAATTTTATTTTTAAATTCAGGAAAAACACCCTTTAAAACCTCTGTACAAACCATTGATACTGATACTATATTATTAAACTTTTCATAATAATTAAAATCAAATTCTCTATTATATCCAGCAAACTTATAATCTATATTCACCCAACATATTTTTTTCTTTGCAACTACCTTTTCTACTACATAATATGTAGGCGTCCCTTGGCTATAAGCTATTGCAATATCATATTCTTTTTCTAATTTAGGTATAACATTATTAAGTCTTGTCCACATTAATTGTGCACCATGCTTAATCTTCGTAACCTTTGCTTTATATCTTAAAGTAATACTTGTATTAACTCTCCATAGCGCAAATTTAAAATCTTTTATCTTAATTAAATCTAAAATAGATAATTTCATTTTACTAAATATATCAGGTGGATCTATTAACCTTACATTTTCCGATAGCAAAGGAACATATAATCCCCCTTCTTTAAAAGTTAATAAATCTATTTCATAATTCTCATAATCAAATAAACTTAGCAATGATACTAAACTTTTTTCTGCCCCACCACTATTTAATGAATCAATTACAAACAATATCCTCTTCTTCATTGCACTCCTCCCATTGAGCTTTACTAGATGTAACTCTATCTAAATACGCTTTAGATATTTCTAATCTTTCATTTACATATTTATTTACTTCTTTATAATTAACATCCTTAATAAGATTATTGAAATTATACTTTTCACTAATAAGCCTATTTTCAATTTTTAATACACTTAATAAATCTCTCATTCTTGTATTTATTGCTTCTTTTCTATTAACTACAGCAAATTGCTTTTCAAATATTATAGAAAATGCTGTACCATGAAATGAATTAGATATAACAAATTCAGCATTTTTAATATAACTAATAAAATCAATAGGTCCCATATTTTTTATAACCTTATCTGAATAATCACTTTTGAACACTGTATATATTTTTAATTTTTTCTCTTTTGCTAATTTTAAAGACACCTCTTTAATTAACTCATTTCCATCAAAATCATATACAAAAATATATTTTTCTTGCGTATCTATTTCATAAGTCATATTAATCCATTCTTCTTTACTTAATAAAAAAACTGGATCCATAACTTGTATCCCATGATTTATCCCTAAGTCTTCTAGAATATTTAATGCAGATACTTCTCTAACTCCAATAAAATCTATTCTTTCTATTCTTTCTTTAGTAATTTCCTTTAATTCATTATCTATTTCTTCTATAGCAAAGCTAGCTGCATAAGAAGCTTTTACTTTACCTTTTGGAACAAAGTCTAAATAAAATGCAGGATCTTTTCCATTTCTAAACTTTGAATTCCAAATCTGATCACTTCCACAAATATATACATCTGCTTCTGATATATTATTTTTAAGGTCCTCATTAGATTCATATCTTTTTCTAGTTATATTTAAATACTTATTTCTAAATTCATCATATTTTTTCTTAACCTTTAATGCTAAAATTCTTTCTGGTAGCTTTAATGCTAAGTAAATATATTTTAAGATTAAATTATTCTCACATTTAGGATTAGTTACCACTAACAACTTATAATTATTACTTAAATAATCTGGCTTATAATCTATAATCTCAACTTCATGTCCATTATTTTGTAAATATTTCATTAATGCATATGCTTGTAGGCTTGCTCCTGAATTATATACCTCATGACAAGTAATAGTTTTTATCTTCATGCTACACTCCTTATAAATAAAGCTAAATTAACTTGTATATTTTTTCTACTTCACTTTTATTGCTATAATCATTTTCTTTTGTTCCATTAATTAATTTACTTCTTAAATTTATATCATCAATTACTGCTACTATTCCTTTAGCACAGCCATCATTATCCATAGGAACTATTACTCCATCAACCAAATCTTTAAGTTGACTATCGGCAGTAGCAAACTTTGTTATAACAACTGGTTTATTAAGCATTTGTGCTTCTCTAACTGTTACAGCTTTACCTTCATACCTAGATGGCTGTACATATATATCACATGACTTTAAATATGGATATGGATTATCCTTTTTACCTAAAATAATCACATTATCTGTAACTTCTTCTGCTTGAATCCTTTTTCTTATTAACTCTTCTTCTGATCCATACCCAATAATAAACCATCGTATCTTATAACCTTGATTAATTATTCTCTTTGCTATATTGGGTACATTATCAAAATTCTTTTGTTCTGAGAATCTTCCTATTGAACAAATATTAATAACATTACTTTCTTTTGAAATTTCATTAGAGACATCTATTGCATTAGATTGCTTCCTAACATATTCTAAAGGTAATATATTTTCAATAACTATTGATTTATCAATTAACTCAGGATATTTATTATCAAAAGCATTTTTGCATGAATCAGAAACAGAAACAATATAATCACATCCATCCCACATTTTTAAATCTTCTTCCCTATTAACATTTATTCTAGTAAAGTCAGTATGTAACCATCCTAACTTTACTTTTGCACTTACTTTCTGCTGCAAAATATAATGCGGATCAATAAAACTAATTCCTAAATCATAATTTCCCTTAATATTAGGAAGACTTTTAATAGCATATTTATGACTATATTCCTTAATTAAATAACACAAATCTCCTGTATTATTTAACTTTTTATTCTCCTTATTTGCTTTTAACTTTCCTTTTAATCTTCCAACAAAAATTTTTATATTTTTATTTTTTATAACCTCTTTTATCGGTAATAATAAATTTCTATATTCACTATACTCGCTTAAAATTCTGACTTGTTTTGGTATCATATTCATTAATTCTCCAACTGGATTCAATAACAATAAATCAACCTTATACTTATCATAATCAATTGATTTTAGTAACCCTAACAAGCTTGTCTCAGCTCCACCTATTTCCATATTAGAATGTACTATAAAAAACTTTTTCATATTATCACCTAACTTAACTTTGCTTTCATTAAAACATTACAAATACCTTGTGCTTTTTTAAGCGATAAATTCCTATATATCCAATTAATTGCTTTCACTCTCAATTTAGCTTTATCCTTCTCTAAACTTGAATTTTTCCAAGGAGTCTTATCTAAATAATCTAAGTAAATTTGTTTTTTAGGATGCTTACATCCCTTAACCCATGGTCTTGTTGTAAAACCCGGTGTGAAATGAATATATACTGGATTTTTTAATGATTCCTTTATTACTTCATCAGAGTAAAATTCATTATCTATTCCATAATAAGAAATTATATCTTCTCTTTTCATTGTGTAATAAACAGTCATAAGGTTAAACTTTGGATTTAAAATCTTTGATTTTTTGCATAAAACTCCATTTATTACACCTTGATCATGATGAGTAACACTTCCATTTTTACTATTTATGAAATTAATAAATTTATCTTGAATATTATCTTCTCTCCACTTTTTTAAATTTATTAAAAGCATCCCTGCATTAATATAATTTTCAGCAGTACTTATTCCCACCGCTGATTTGATAGTACTACTTACAGTATCTGCTACACCGGCTACATAATACTCACTCATATCTGTATTCCATAACTCATCAACTTTATCAACTATAACCGTATCACAATCAAAATATAATACTTTATCAAACTCTTCTGGTAACATTGAACTTATAAACAATCTAGCATATGAGCTTAATGATATATCCCATTGCATATTTAATTTCAACATACATTTATATTCATTGAAATTTATAAATGTAATTTTTCTTTTATAACACTTAATAATATTATTTAATTTTTCTTTATTATCTTTGCTTATTTCATTATCAATAACATATATATGTATATCATCAAAATGCTTATTATTATCTAATAAAGATACTATTGATACCCCTGTATGTTGGGAATAATTATTATCACTTGAATATACTACAACTAACTTCATATACCTACCTCCTTACTAAACTTACTTCTTATAGATGCTACATTTTTACCACCTATGCACTTAGCTAATAACTTCTTTGCGCCTGTTTTAACTCTAGTGCTGTAAGGTAACCAACTTTTATAATAATGATGAATTACAAATGTATTATCTGTTTGTTTATTATAACAATTTATATAATCATAAGGTGAAAAATACTCCTGTGGATAAAATGTTGCTATACCATCAACACTTTGAAATGTTCCATCTAATTTTATTCCTATTTCTTTTACTAACTCACTTACTACTGCAACATTAGTTAAAGTATCTATTCTTCCATCATCTTTAATAAACTTTTTCCCCTCGTAAGTATCCAAAAACTTCTTAATAAAACTATTACCTTTTTTTGATCCAATTGTACTTGTAGCTATAAAATTCTTTTCTTCAAATCCCCAAAAAGAATCATTTTTTAATATATCATCAGTGAATTCTTTAATTACTTCTACATCTGTATCTAAATATATTCCACCATAATTATATAGAGCATATACCCTAACATAATCACTAACAAATGCATATTTCCCATTATCATATGCTTGTCTTATAAATACATTAGAATTAATATCAAAATTTTCTTCATTCCATTCAATTATTTCATAATTATTTAAATTACTTTTCCATGATTCTATGCACTTTTTAACTATTTTAGGTTTTTCTCCTTTTCCAAACCAACAATAATGAATTGTTTTAGGTATTTTAAAACCTTCCATACTATCACCATCCAAATATAGATTAACCTCGAATAACATTATAAAAGAAACTTATATTTTCCTTAAATGAATACTCTCTCCTTAAAAATGCCGGTAATCTTAAAAATAAAGTTAATATTTTAAATACATAATACTTAATATTTCCATATATCTTTTTAAAATAACTATACATACTTTGAGTATATATTATTCTTTTTGTATTTGATCTATTAGGGCTCTTACCTTCTAAATGAATTACTTTAGGTTCAGTAATTAATACTCTTCTTAATCCAACTTCTTTAAGTCTAAATTGTAAATCTGTTTCCTCAAAGTACATAAAAAATTTTTCATCAAATCCATCCAAACTTATAAATAAATCTCTTTTTAAAAACATTAATGCTCCAACAACATAGTCTACGTCAGTAATACTTAAGCTTGTATTTTTATTCCTATCTACATTATTATTTTTATTAGATTTACGTATAATATTTATATATTCTTTAATTATTCTTTTTCCATTTGGAAAACTACCTGCCGAACTAACTACATTATTTTCATTATCAAATAACCATGCACCCAAACATCCAATGTTCCCTTTTAACTCATTATCTTCATAATATTTTATAAATTCATCAACAATATTATTTTGTACTATTGTATCCGAGTTTAGAAATAATACAAACTCTCCTTTAGCCACTTTTACGCCTATATTATTTGCTTTTCCAAATCCATAGTTAACTTTATTTTTTATTAATATTACATTTTTATATTTTTCAGTTATCATATTGCATGAGTCATCAAAAGAGTTATTATCTACAACTATTATTTCAAAATTTTTTGAGGTACATTTTTCATATACAGATTCTATACAGTTATCCAATAATTCCTTTGTATTATAGTTCACAATTATAATAGATACCTTAATCATATCCACCCTTTCTTACTTTAAAAATATTCATATATTCATTTAATTTATTTATATGCTCAAAGGCTCTTATCCTTTTTCTAAACATAAAAGCTTTTTTAAGTTAATATCTTTTTAATAATTCTATTTATTTTATTATCTTTATACATTTCTTCGCCCATATTATAAAAATAATTAGTATCCTTATTTAGTATTGACTTTAAAAATTTATCTTCGAAGTAATTTCTTTTTCTTTCATTGTTGCTTGCTTCAATTATCTCATTACAATTTAAAAAATAATCTATTTTCTCTCTTATTTTTTCACAATTGTAATCACTTAAAAACAGATTTGAAATACATACTTTAAAGGTGTTCAAAAGCATAGCAGTTGCTCCATTATATCTTTTTTCGTATGTATCATTATAATATTCTTCTATTACTTTCTTTTGAACCTTAAATCCTTCTATCATATCATTAAATAGGTATGGCATATATTTACTTGTGCCTCCTCCACATCTATAGTAATATAACTCCCTATTAATCATTGTTATTTTTTCTACCTTTAATAACACTTCCAAATTATAAAACAAATCATCCCCTAAAAATTTTATATTTTTTAGATACTTTCCACTTCCAATCAAAAACTTTCTCTTATATACCTTTGCACACATATTAGATGGAAACGGATGCCCATGAAAATATGCTGATACTAAAGATTTCCTAATCTCATCACCTTCAACTATGCTGTATTTATTAAAATACTCCTTATTTCCACACTTCTTTATAATTCCAAATTTATCTATTACTTTATACATATTAAATATAGCTACATCTGAATCACTTTCCTCTATACATTTATTAACTATTTCTAAAGTATTTTCAGCAATCCAATCATCAGAGTCTACAAAAGTAACATATTCAGATTTTACAAATTTCTAAACTACAATCTTTTGAGCCATCATTCACTAATATTAATTCAAAATTTTTATATGTTTGCTTTATTAAACTCTCCATACAAATATCTATATAATTTTCAGCATTATACAATGGACAAATTATAGATATCTTCATCTATACAGCTCCTTCTTTTTTTATAACTGATATAACCGTCTTAAATATTATTTTAATATCAAGCCATAAAGATCTATTATCTATATAGTACATATCCATTTGTACTCTTTCTTCATATGTTGTGTCACTTCTTCCATTTGCTTGCCAATAACCAGTTAATCCTGGTGTAACACTAAAAAGCTTGTCTGCATATTCACCATACTTTTCAACTTCTTTATCTACTATTGGTCTTGGTCCAACAATGCTCATATCTCCTTTAATAATATTTATTAATTGAGGTAATTCATCTAAGCTTGTCTTTCTTAAAAAAGCTCCACATTTAGTTATTCTTGGATCATCATCTAACTTGAAATTCTTTTCAAATTCAGCTTTTTGCTCTGGTGTAAAATTATCAAACACCTCTTTTGCATTAGAAACCATAGATCTAAATTTATAAACATCTATATATTTTCTGTCTTTACCAATTCTTTTATGCCCAAAAAATGCTGGTCCTTTAGAATCAACCTTCACCCATATATATAAAATTAAAAATATTGGTGAAAATAATATTAACGCAATTAACGAACATATTAAGTCAAAACATCTTTTTGCAACATTATAAAATAGATAGCTTTTTTCCTTACTACACTCTGATTTAATTGGAATATCATTTATGTTTTGCATAAAATCCCCCTTAATTTTTATCATTTTTATTGAAATCTATAAAACAAATTTTTCAAAAACAAAAGCTACGCCATCTTCCTCATTACTTTTTGTAATAAAGTCAGCTTTTTCTTTTACTTCTTCAAAAGCATTTCCCATAGCAACTCCAAGGCCTGCATACTCTATCATATGAAGGTCATTTCCAGCGTCTCCAATTGCTATAACTTCTTCTCTTTTTATACCTAAGCTTTCAGCTAGAGATTTAACCCCTTCTCCTTTATTACAAGTCTTACTTAAAAACTCTAAGAAATAAGGAGCACTTCTTACTACAGTATATTTTTCATATACTTCTTCTGGTAACTTCTTAATTCCTTCTTCTAGAACTTCTGGTTCATCAATCATCATTATCTTTATTATTTCTTCATCTTCTTTTATGTCATTATAATCAGCTTCACAAACTTCTATTCCGTTTATTCTACCTTCTAATTCTGTATATTTATTCATCTTAGGAGTTACACAGCCAAAATTAGAAAAAGCATGTATATTAACTCCAACATTTTTGCTTATTTCATATAAATATTTTAAATCGCTACCTTTTAAAGTATCTCTACAAATTACTCTATCAGGTCCAACTTCCTTAACTATAGCTCCATTAAAAGTTAAAACATACTCATCATCATGACATAAATCTAATTCTTCTAAATATCTTTTTACTCCATCTACCGGTCTTCCTGTTGCTAAAACTACTTTTACATTTTTTTCTCTAGCTTTCTTTATTGCTTCCTTAGTTTTTTCAGATACAGTTTTATCTTCTTTCAATAAAGTTCCATCCATATCTATAGCTACTAATTTATACATTAATTCACCTCTTAAACTTTATTTACAAATATATGTTAAATTTTTCTTTATTTTATACTAGGTAATTATATCAAAATTATTATACTATTTCATTATTTTTTGACATATACATTTAAGATTATATCATAT
>SKEW01001929.1_pt1 | contig 10829 bp, 9 predicted proteins | sample 4841441 | NCBI WGS metagenome assembly SKEW01 (sample SAMN11008799, study PRJNA524170) | human gut metagenome | isolation source: fecal sample from pouch patient p41 | place: Israel: Tel-Aviv | reverse complement strand
CTATATATGAATAAGTAGTTGGATTTTTTATTAAATAATAAAAGGCTTTAATGGTATTATAGCAATATGAAAAGAAAGCTAATAATACATAATCATATATCAATTATTAAAGACGTAAAATAGTTTAAACAATTATTTTATGTCTTTTTTATTATAAAAATTTTTTTATATTTATTTATAAATTAATCAATGGAATTTTGTGGGAGAGAGTTATGTATGATTTAGGAATTAAAAATGGAACAGTTTATTTAAATGGAGGGTTTTTCAATTGTAATATTTATATAAAGAATGGTGTTATTACTAATATTACAAATGAAGATTTAGGGTGTAAAGTAGAAGAAAATGCTTCTGGAAAGCTAGTACTTCCAGGTTTTATTGATCCTCATGTTCATTTTAGTTTAGGGGTAGGAAGTAATATATCTAGTGATGATTTTTATACTGGTTCAATTAAGGGGGTGCTTGGAGGAGTTACAACATATATTGATTTTTTAGATCCTATAAAAAGTGTAGAAGAAATTGAAGAAGCATATAAAAATAGAATGAAATTAGCAGAAAAGAGTGTAAGTGATTATGCTTTTCATACAACTATTGCAAATCCTAAAAGTTCTCCAGAAGAAATAATAAAAGCAGGTATTGAAAAGGGGATTACATCTATAAAGTTATTTACAACATATGCTGACACAGATAGAAGAACATATGACAAATACATATATGATTTATTAAAGCTATCAAAAAAGTATAATGTTAGGGTTGTTATTCATGCAGAAAATGATGAGTTAGTAAGTGATGATAAAAAAGTAAAAGTCAAAGATCATGAAGTTTCAAGACCAGTAGTTAGTGAAGTAACAGAAGTTTTAAAGCTTGCAGAAATGGCAAGGGAAACTGGAGGGTTATTATATATTGTTCATGTTAGCTGTGGAACTACTGTAAAGAGATTGAAGGAGTGTTTTTCTAAAGAATTAAAATCAAAACAAATTATTTTAGAAAGTTGTCCACATTATTATTTATTTAATAGTGAGATATATAAGGGTGAAGAGGGATACTTATATCTTATGACACCACCATTAAGGCCTGAAGAGGAAAGAAAATTATTATATGAACAAATAGATTTTATTACAACAATTGGTACAGATCATTGTCCATTTGCAAAGGAATTAAAAAATAAAAAATATACAAGTGAAATTGCCATGGGAATAGGTGGAATACAGTATTCTTTTCAAAATATGTATACAGAGTTTGGAAGAAAAATTATTTCCAAATTTACAGATGGACCAGCAAAAGCATATGGATTGTATCCACAAAAGGGAAGTTTAATGGTTGGCTCATATGCGGATATTGTTATTTATGATGAAAATATAAAAGAAGTTATAAATGACAGTGAAAGTATTTATGATGGGAAAAGTATGAAAGGTAAAATTGAAAAGGTATTTTTAAGAGGAAAGCTAATAGCTGAAAAGGGAAAGGTTTTAGAAAGTAAAGGCTCTTATGTGAATAGAAATGAAATAAGCTTATTTGATAATAATAGTAGGTTATAGAAAAGTGTGAATACTTAATTACAATATTTAAATAAAGAGAAAGTAATGGTAAGGTGAAGAGAAGAATAAACTAAATTATGGAAGAGAATGGGAGGTAAATTATGAGTGATAAAATGACCCCTATATCATTTAAAGAACTTTTAAATCAAGCTATTAAAGAATATAAAAGAGAAAAAACTATATATTATGTACCAGTATCAAAAGAAAGAATTAAAAGTCCAATAGGTCCAGCTGCAGGGCCCCATACGCAATTAGCTCAAAATATATTAGCAGCTTATGCAGGTGGTGCAAATCACTTTGAATTAAAAACAGTTCAAGTATTAGAAGGTAAAGAACTAGGTATTTTAAAACCTTGTATTTATGTAGAAGGAGAAGCTTATAATACTGAATGGTCTACAGAATTAACTGTACAAGAGGCTTTAGAAGAATATATAAAAGCATGGTTTTTACTTAAATTAATTTCAAAAGAATTTAATATTAATGATGAAAATGATTTTGTTTTTTATATGAGTGTGGGATATGACTTAAAAGGTATTAAATCAAAGAAAATAGATAACTTTATTGAAGGGTTAAAAGATGCTTCAAACACAGAAATATGGAAAGAATGCAAAAAATATTCTCTTGAAAACTTAGATCTATTTGAAAATGTTACAGCAGAATATATTGAAAATATAACACCTAATATTTGTAATACTATAACCTTGTCTACAATGCATGGATGTTTGCCAGAAGAAATTGAAAAAATAGCAGAGTATTTATTAAATGAAAAAGAATTAAGTGTGTATATAAAGTGTAATCCAACATTAGTTGGATATGATAAAGCAAAGGAAATATTAAAGGGGCTTGGATATGATTATGTTGTTTTATCAAAAGAAGCTTTTGAACATGATATTTCTTTTAAGGAGTTAACTGATATTATTAGAAGATTAATTAAAATTGCAGAAAATAAAAACTTAGTTTTCGGAGTTAAATTAACTAATACATTTCCAGTTAAGATTACAAGAAATGAATTACAGGAAAATGATATGTATATGTCTGGTCCACCACTTTACCCATTTTCAATAAATGTTGCAGCAATGATAGCAAAAGAATTTAATGGCGATTTACCAATTTCATATTCTGGGGGAGCTGATGTAAATAACATAAAGGATATTTTAGACACCGGAATTTATCCAGTTACAGTTTCAACTTTGTTATTAAAGCAAGGTGGATATAAAAATATTACAAGATTAAACGAAAAATGCAAGGATTATAAGAGAGGCAAGATTACAAAGATTAATGTAGAAAAATTAGAAGCACTTGCATCTAAATCAATTTCAGATTTTAATTATTCAAAAAATATTAAAAAGAAGGCTGAAATTAAAGGTGGAGATTATAGCGAGTTTTGCTCAAAGTGCAAAAACTGTGTTGATGTCTGTCCTAACAGGAGTAATAAGTTAGTTAATGTGGATGGTAAGAAATATACAGTTCATATTGATGATTTATGTAATGAATGTGGAAATTGTGCTTTGTTTTGTATTTATAATCATAGTCCATATAAAGAAAAGTTTACTATATTTAGTTCAAAAGAAAATTTCGATAATAGTAAAAATAATGGAGTTTATTTAGATAAAGATATGTTTTTAAGAACTAATAAAAGAGATGTTTCTATAGAAGAAGCTAATGAGTATAAGAAAATTTATAAAGCAACAAGGAGAGATATTTAATGAGTTTTGAAATAGTAAGCTATGAGAGAAAAAAAGAAAAAGTTTCTGTGAAACATTTAGGATTAGAGACTGCAAAAAAAGTACAAAGATTTCACTCAAGCTTTCCAATTTATAAAAAAACACCTTTAGTAGAATTAAATAATTTAGCAAAGAAATTAAAGGTTAAAAATATTTATGTTAAGGATGAATCATATCGTTTTGGTTTAAATGCCTTTAAGGTGCTTGGAGGAAGCTTTGCTATTGGAAATTATATATCTAAAAAGTTAGATGAGGATATTGAAAATATGCCTTATGAAAGAATGATTTCTAAAGAAGTAAGAGAAAAGCTAGGAGATTTGACTTTTATTTCAGCTACGGATGGAAATCATGGTAGAGGAGTGGCTTGGACAGCTAATCAATTAAAGCAAAAATGTGTGATTTATATGCCAAAGGGAAGTGCAAAAGAAAGATTAGATAATATTCGTGCTGAAGGGGCAGAAGCTGAAATTACAGAGTTTAATTATGATGATGCAGTTAGATATTCTAATAATTTGGCAGAAAAAAATGGATGGGTAATGGTTCAAGATACTGCTTGGGATGGATATGAAGATATTCCAACTTGGATTATGCAAGGATATACTACAATGGCTTATGAGGCTTATAATCAATTAAATGGAGTAAAGCCAACACATATTTTTGTACAAGCAGGAGTGGGATCTTTTGCAGCTGCAGTACAAGGCTTTTTTGGTGATGTTTATGGTGAAGACAGGCCAATTACAACAATAGTAGAACCAAATGAAGCAGCTTGTATTTTTAAAACTGCTAAAGCTAATGATGGTAAAATTCACCCAGTTACAGGGGAGATGAAAACTATTATGGCAGGGCTTGCTTGTGGGGAACCAACAACAGTAGGATGGAGAATTTTAAAAGATTATGCTGATAACTTTATATCTTGTCCAGATTATGTAGCAGCACAAGGAATGAGGATTTTAGGCAATCCATTAAAAGGTGATGAAAAAATAATTTCTGGGGAAAGTGGAGCTTCAAGTTTTGGATTTGTAAGTGAAGTTTTAAGAAATAAAGATTTAAAGTGGCTTAAAGAAGAATTAATGCTAGATGAAAATTCAGTTATTTTATTTTTTAATAGTGAAGGAGACACGGATAAAGAAAATTATAGAAAAATAGTATGGGATGGAGAATATACGAGGTAAGAAATAATAAAAAAATTGATAAAAAATAAAAGTGCTGTAAAGCTTGATATTTCAAGCTTTATAGCACTTTTCCTATACTCTTATAATACCACAAAATAGCGAAAATTTCAAGTCTAGTACTTGTGTAGCAACAGTAGTAAGATATATGAAGAGGTGATAGGAATGAGTGAGAACTTTGCTTTAACTATTCAAAATATGAAGAAAAAACAATTAGCAATGGAAATAAAAAAGTGTAATGAAGTGACAATGAGATATGGAGTTACATTGTCAGATACACAAATTGAAAATTTAATTAATAAAAGATTTGAAAGTTTAAAGAGTACTGGAAGAGTAGAGTTTGGAGATGGTATTTTAAAAGAGTTAATTGAAGCATTTTGTGATTCTCCTTATATTATTCAGGAAAACTATGAAGAAACATTAGAAGAACTACAAGATATTTTTTATTTTTTTAAGGGAGAAGCTATGGATCAAATAGCTGATGATGAATTAATAGAATTTATGAAAGAATACTTTAATGGTGAGTGTCAAGGTTCAATAGAATATTTAAGTGGAACAAATCTTGAAGAGTTGTGCCGTGATACGAGATATGGATTAAATAGAGAAAGATAAAATAACTCAAGGTTATAAAAGGAGATACTATGGCGGAAAATAATTTTTATTTAGAGCTTTTAAATAATTCAAACCTAGCTAATATAAGTAATGAAGAAAAAGAAATGATGCAAATAAAGCTTTGGACTTTATTAGGAAATGTTACAGAGAGATATACTATGGGAGATAGTTCGTCAGTTCCAGTTGAAATTGCTGAAGAACTTTTAAAGTCTATTACTTTTTTATTAAATAAGGAAACGAAAAATCCACAAAGTATAGTAAAATTATTTGAAAGTGAAAGCCTAGAAAGTGCATGGAAACACTCTTGGACAACAATAGAAAAGGATATAGCAAAAGGTAAAGAGTTACTAGAAGAGGTAATAAAAACATCAACTGGCATAGAAAATATATCATATGAAGACACGGTAGTGGAAATTGGTAGAGGTCTTAAAGTATATGATTATAGATTTTTTGCACATGAAATACCTTGTAGTATAGATTATCAGCTATCAAATGCTGTAAGTGAGGATTTACAAGGGATAGATTTCATTAATGAATATCTTACAAGATTATTATTTGAAAATAAGTTTTGTAATAACTTTGCGAAAGAAAAAATAATAGGAATTTTAAAAAGTTATTGCAAAGATTATAAAGGATTATTAATAAATATATTTGAGCCAGTTCTTACAAATATCATAGGGTTAGATTTAGTAGAAGCAGATATATTTAAATTAGAAATGAAAAGTTATGAAAGAGAAGTACTATTATATACTTTTAAAAATATTACTATAAAAGAAATAGAAGAAGAACTTATAAAATCAGCAAATAGTGTATGTAATAAATTAAAAATAGTTAGTGATTTTGAAATTAATTATTTGAAAATGACAGCTTTAAATTTACTTCCTAGAATTGAAGAAGGCATTAAAAATAATAATTTAGAAAATATATTTTTAAGTTATAAAATAGAAGAAGATAAAGCTGAAGATATTTTTATAGATAATGAAACTATGGATGATGAAAGATTAAGAAAGTTAATAGATGAAATAAGAGTGTGTAGATTTACTAAGGATAAGGTTGCAATTATTCATAAGGAAGTTAAAAGTTTAGATGATTTAGTAGAAATTTTAAATAATTGTATTTGGGAAGATGAAGTAGAGGGATTAGTTAATAGTCTTAGTAAAGAGGAAATTGAGGCGTTAAACTATTATTTGAAGACTAAACCAAATGATAATATTTCAAATACAGGTTGGGAGCAGAAGTTTATTGAAGTTATAAGTGGCCTTTGATTTTGATATATTTTAATTAAAAATAAAATTTAAATAACACTAAAATTGTTACTTAAATTATTTTAGTGTTATTTTATTTTGTTACAATAAAAGGATTTAGTGTTATAAAATTCAAAAGCGTGTTAATATAGTACTATACAAGTAATAATGTTTTAATAATGGGGGAAAAAATGAAAGAAAAAATATTAACTCCTAATCATGCATTTGATAGCAAGGAAAGAACTGATGGTTATGAGAAGTCTCTTCCTATAGAAATTGGAGATAATGTATGGATAGGTGGAGGAGTTACTATTATTGGAGGAGTTAAAATTGGGCAAAATTCAATTATTGGTGCAGGAAGTGTAGTAACAAAGAATATACCTGCTGGTGTAATAGTAGCAGGAAATCCTGCCAAAGTAATTAGAGAAATTACAGCAAATGATAAAATATTTAAGTAACTAAATTCTAATGTATTAAATATATTTATATAGACTTTAAATAAAGGGTTTATAAAATATATTTAAATCTCAAACTAATAAAAATACCGTATTATTCAAAAGGAATATGCGGTATTTTTTGGTTAGCAATTCAAAAATATTATTCTTTAAATTTGAAGCATAAATGATATTAAAGTAATAAAGAGGTAAAGTTACTGTTCCCTAGGATCAATAAAAACCTCTCCATTTCCAACTATGACGATCCTATAAGCAGGCTTAAGTGGAATTAAGTCATATTTATTTGAATTAGCTTCTAAGCGGATACTTTGAATTACAAGTTGATTTTCGTCATAAAGGGTTAAGAAAACAGCGTTTTCTGATGAAACGTTCTGTACAAAATAAGTTTTATCTTCTGAAAAGTTAAAATCAGACGATTTATAAACACCCTCTGTAAAGATATTTTTAGTAAATGCAGGTATTGAAATAAATGTAGTAGATATTAATCCAATTAAAATCAGAAATATAGCAATATATTTTTTCATAAAATAGCCTCCTTTCAAGATTATTGTGTGTAATACAAATGAGAATATTCAAGTTTAGAATAGTGGGTGGTAAGAATTAAAAAGTTAAGGTTTTAATAGTTAAGAAAAAAGGATTTATAGAAGAGTTAATATACAAAATATGGTATAATTGTGCTATAGATAAAATAAAAGGGGAAACGAGAGAGTACAATGAGGTTGAATGTTGAACAAAGAAGAATAATTGAAAACAAACCTAATGGTCATGTACTAGTTAAAGGGGTAGCAGGTTCGGGAAAAACTACAGTAGCAGTACACAAAATACCATTTTTATTAAAAGATTATACTTATGAAAAAGATGATAAAATCCTTGTTATTACATATAACAAATCATTAATAAATTATATTAAATATATATATGAAGAAATAGAAAGAAATAAAGAAAATGAACAATTAACATTAGGAATATATGAAAGCGGAGATAAGGACAAGCTATATATAGAAACTATTGATAATATGATGTTTAAGTATTTTACTTCATATATTAAAGAAGAAAAGCTAGAAAAATTAAGAGTTGCTACTGAAAAGCAAATAAATAAAGCTATGGTGGAAGCAATAAATGTAGTAAAACAAGAGTATGAAAAAGTAAACGTACTAGATAGAAAGAATCTTACCTTTATTATAGAAGAAATAAGGTGGATGAAATCCTGTAATTATACAGACATTGAAGAATATCAAACAATTGATAGAATAGGAAGAATATCAAATAATAATGTGGAATCAACACACAAATTAAGAAAGAATTCTAAGATAAGAAAAGCTATTTTTGAAGTAATGATTCAATATAATGATAACTTAAAAAAAGAAAAGCTAGTAGATCTTCAAGATGTTGCATTAATGGCATTAAGGCAAGCAAAAAGGGAAGTTGGAGAAAAATACACTCATATTATAGTTGATGAAACACAAGACTTAACAAGAGTACAATTAGAATTTATTAAAACATTATATATGAATAGAAGCTATTCTAGTATGTTATTTGTTTCAGATACAGCACAAAGTATTTATCCAGAAGCTTGGCTTGTAAAGGGAAGAAGCTTTACTAGTATAGGACTTGATATGACAGGCAAATCTACATCACTATCAAAGAGTTATAGAACAACAATGCAAATAGCATATGCAGCATATAGTTTAATTGAAGATGATAAAAATATCCTTGAGGATGATAATTTTGTAAAGCCATCATTAATTGATAAACAAGGGGTTTATCCAGTATATAGAGGATTTAAAAATAAAGTATCAGAAGCAGAATATATTGCTGAAACAATAGAAAATGAGCTAAAAAATAAGTATGACTACAAAGATATTGCAATAATAAGTAAGTTTAAAAATCAACTTAAGGATATTAAGATTTTCTTAGAAAAAAATAATATTCCTTATAAAGAACTAGAAAGTAATGAAGAATTAGATTTTAATGAAGATTGTGTAAAACTTCTTACTATGCATTGTGCTAAGGGGTTACAGTTTAAGGCTGTAATAATAGCTGGACTTAATGATAAAATTATTCCTTCAAGAGATTTTGCAAATGAATTTGAAGATAGTGATTTTGTTGAATCTATAGATAGAAGATTATTATATGTAGGAATGACTAGAGCTACAGAAGAGCTATTTTTAAGTAGTTATGGAAATCCATCTAAATTTATTAAAGATATAAGCTGTAAGTATTTAAGAATTAATTCTAAGTGTAATTTTAGAAAATTACATAGGATTGATATTGATGAGTATTTATTTACTTATAAGATTGACGATATTTATAAAAGTGAAGAAATCACAAGACAATGGATTATTAGTGAGCTTATGAATAGATATGGATATCCTAAGGATTTAATAGATGTTGAAGTTAAAGTTAATATAGAAGCTAAGGCTGAAGTAGTTGATATTGTTGTATATGTTTATGAAAATAAAGATAAAGTACCATTTATTTTTATTAAGAGTAATAAATTAGGAGCAGGAACAGAGAGTGAAATTAGTCATCTTAAGATATGTATGAATATTTTTGATACTGTTAAGTATGGTGTTGTTACTGATGGAAATGAAATTGTCATTATTAATGATGATTTTGAAGAAGTTGATGATATTCCATCTTTTAATAAGAGAATGATTAGTAGTGTGAATTTAGTATAAATAATATATTAAAAGTAGCCCCAATAATATATGTAAACCAATAAAAATGTATAGATGATACTAAGTTAAATATATAGGAATTTTATTAAGGTATTTTGAATATATAATATGGAATTAATAAATAGTTTATTAGGAGAGAATTATGAAGGAGACAGTAAGAGTAACCAAATGGGTTGCTGGAGGAATCGAAGCTTTATTAGGTATTCCAGTAATAGGTGCAAGTATAATAATAGGATTAGTATGGGTACCATTAGCAGCTATGCTAGCATTCCATATTGTAAATTTAGTATTATCAAAAAAGGAGGACTTGCCTATAACAGGTAGTATTTTAGGGATTGTAGGTAATGCTCTTGGATGGATACCATTTTTAGGAATGATAATGCATATCTTAACGGCTGTATTTGTAATGATGGAAGCTTATAAAACTAAAGTTGATTAATATTGAGATTAAGGAAGAAACCATAGTTATTGCTAGGGTTCTTTTTTCATATTTAGATTAGTTTTAAATTAAATATTATTTATATAGTGAAAAAAGAGTTAATATGTTTATGCAAATAATAAATATACTAACTCTTTTTGCTTATATATTTTATAATTTTATAAATTTATATTTTAATAAAATATGAGTTAAATAATTTAAGTAGTTATGCGGTAACATATATTTACTGGTTTTCTTAATAATATAAAAAAAGTTATAAAAATTTAATAATGATTATAAAAAACGTATAATAATAAGAAAAAATATGATATAATTCGAGATAAGATATGAAAAAAGAAATGAGATAGTTATTTTTATAGGGAAATTTGTTGAAAAATAAATATAAAATTGATGGATGATGAAAGGTAAAAAGTAATGAAAACAGAAATTATAAGGTTAGCAGATGTAATTAATACGATACTTCAGAGCTTAGTACTAGTTTTGATTCCCAATTTTTGTACTAAATATAGAGATAAAAATAGTAAATTAAAGCTCGGACTTTTAATAGCGAATTTTTGGCTTATTATTACTTTAACAACATATTTAGTAGGAAGTTCAAGTATAGGAATAATTTTTACTCATTTGGTATTAATACTTATGGGAATAATCGTATTTAAAAATGACTCATTAGGAGCAACTATTTCTATATCTATTGTATATTTATTTATAAATATTAATACACTTATTATGTCTAATTTATTTTTATATTTCAAAGGTGGGATTCCTACTGAGAAGTTAGAATTTGCATATATAATGATTACATATGTACCATATTTTATAGTGGATATTTTTATATTATTGAGAAAAGACTTAATTTATAGAATTTACTTATTTGTTAGAAGTAAAAACTTATCTATGATGTCATTAATAATAACTACTGTAGTAGCTGATTTGGTAATAGCTTATAATTTTATAGTATATGATATAGATA
>SKEW01001909.1_pt1 | contig 10912 bp, 10 predicted proteins | sample 4841441 | NCBI WGS metagenome assembly SKEW01 (sample SAMN11008799, study PRJNA524170) | human gut metagenome | isolation source: fecal sample from pouch patient p41 | place: Israel: Tel-Aviv | reverse complement strand
ATATGGAAAAGTATAGTATTGATTTTAATGATTATGAACCTAAATATGTTCAAATAGCAGAAAATATTAAAAAATTGATTAATTCTAGAATTATTAAAGATGGAGATAAACTTCCTCCTATAAGAGAATTATCTAAAGCTTTAAAGGTTAATAATGTAACAGTGGTAAATTGTTATAATAAGCTTGTTTCTGAAGGCTATGCATATCAAAAGATGGGGTCAGGAACATTTGCAAAAAAGAGAGAAATTGTAGATTATTTTAAGAAAGAGTATTCTAAGGAAATAAAGTTGATAAAAAATAAATATGATAGCAATATTATAGATTTTACTGGAGAAAGTTCAAGAATAGTTAATTTCCCAATAAATAAATTTAAAAAAGTTATTAATGAAGTTTTAGATAGAGATGGAGCAGAAGCTTTGATTAAAGAAGAAGCTTTTGGATATTCACAGTTAAGAAGCACAATTAATGAAGTATTTTGGGATAATTCTTTAAATGTTGAAGATTTATTAATTGTATCAGGGGCTCAGCAAGGAATAGATATTGCATCTAAGGCCATTTTAAATATTAATGATAATGTTATTGTTGAAAAGCCAACTTATGCTGGTGCATTATCTGTATTTAAGTTTAGAAGAGCTAATGTATTTGAAATACCAATTGAGGAAGATGGTATAAATATTAAAAAATTTGAAGAAGTCCTTAAGAAAAATAAAATAAAATGTTTCTATACTATGAGTTATTTTCAAAATCCAACAGGTATTAGTTATAGTAAAGAAAAAAAACTTAAAATTTTAGAGTTAGCTAATAAATATGATTTTTATATAATAGAAGATGATTATTTATCAGAATTAATATTTGATGAGAATATAAAGCATGAACCTTTCAGAGTTTTAGATACTAATGATAGGGTTATTTATATAAAGAGTTTTTCGAAAATATTTTTGCCTGGAATAAGACTTGGTTATATAATATGTCCAGAGGAATTTAGAGAAAGTATTCAAAATTCTAAAATTAATACAGATATAGCAACATCTACACTAATGCAAAGAGCATTAGAGATGTATATTAAAGAAGGCTATTGGATTGGATATATAGATGATTTAAAAAATGGTTATATAAAAAGATATGAATTAATGAAAAAGCTATTAAATGAAAAACTTAAGGATTATGTAGCATTTATGGATCCAAGGGGAGGATTAAGTTTTTATTTAAATATAAAAAATAAAAATATACAATCAAAAGAATTATTTTATAAATTAAAGGAAAAAGGTGTTTATATTACTCCAGGAACAATATTTTATAGGGGATTAAATTTGGGAGAAAGTTATTTTAAGATAGGCTTTTCTCAAGTTAATGAAGATGAAATATTAAGGGGAATTGACATTATTAAGGAGGAATTACAACAGTGGCATATATAACGATTAGGGAATATGGTGAAGATAGTTTTATCGAAAAAAAATCAGAGTTTATTGGATATGCTAAAAGGGTAGAAAATGAGGAAGAAGCAAAAGCTTTCGTAGCAGAAATAAAGTCAAAGCATAAACAAGCAAGACATAATTGCTGGGCATATGTTATAGGCGAAAATATGGGAATACAAAGATATAGTGATGATGGAGAACCACAAGGAACAGCAGGTATTCCAATATTAGAGGTTATGAAGAAGTCTGATATAACAGATTGTGCAGTAGTTGTAACAAGATATTTTGGTGGAATATTACTTGGTGCAGGGGGGCTTACTAGGGCATATACAAAAGGAGCATCTATAGCATTAAAAGCCGGTGGAGTTGTTGAGAAAGTTCAAGGTGTAAAAGTATCTCTACATTTAGATTATGATATGATAGGTAAAGTACAGTATTTCTGTGGTCAAAACAATTGGCATATTGAAGATACTGAATATACTGATAAGGTTATAGTTCATATTTTGGCAGAAGTTTCAGTTGCAGATGAAATTGAAAAAGAAGCAATTGAAGCAAGTAATGGAAAGATTATTGTTGAAAAGAGTGAAAAAGATATTTATTTTAAGGAAGAAAATAGATTATTTAAAATTTTATAATTCATATATTTACACAAAAATTGTTTAATATTTTTCATTATGATATAATAAAAAAGATTTTTAGATTATTTTAAGATTTAGGAGGATGAAATAATGTCAGGACATTCAAAATGGCATAATATACAAAACAAAAAAGGTAAAGCAGATGCTAAAAGAGGGAAGATCTTTACTAAGATAGGTAGAGAGTTAATGATAGCTGTTAAAAATGGAGGACCAGATCCTGATAACAACCCTAAATTAAGAGATGCAATAGCAAAAGCAAAGGCAGCTAATATGCCAAATGATACAGTACAAAGATCAATAAAGAAAGCTTCAGGAGAGTTATCAGCAGTTGATTATGAAAGAATCGTTTATGAAGGATATGGACCATCAGGAGTTGCTGTTATTGTTGATACTTTAACTGATAATAAGAATAGATCAGCAGGAAATGTAAGAAGTGCTTTCACTAAAGGTGGTGGAAACATGGGAACTACAGGATGTGTAGGATTTATGTTCCAAGAAAAAGGTGAAATTGTTATAGAAAAGGGAGACCTTGATGAAGAAGAATTAATGATGATGGCATTAGATGCTGGAGCTGAAGACTTCAATAGTGATGAAGAAGAAGTATTCATAATCACAACTGCACCAGAAGATTTTGGTACAGTAAGAGAAGCTTTAGAAGCTGAAGGATTAGAATTCTTAGAAGCAGCAGTTAAAATGATTCCAGATACATATACTGAAATTGATGAAGATGCAGCTAAGAAATTCCAAAAGATGTTAGATTTACTTGAAGATGATGATGACGTTCAAGAAGTTTACCACAATGCTGAATTCCCAGAAGGATGGGATGAGTAATACTGTTAAATGCAGTAATAGTCAGTGTTATCAGTGTTTTTACAATATGTTTTACAGAAGGTAAAAGTAATATGAAGTAGGAAAAAAGCCTCTTCATTATGATAAATGTTAACAGAAAGCATAGTTTTGACTATGATGTTCATTTAGAAGCTACTTTTCAAAGCAGATTAGCAGATAATTTGTTATGAATAGTGCTTCTTTTTTATTGCTTAAAAACATATAAGTTAATATGGGGGTGTATTAAGTATGAGTAGAAAATCAACAGTTACAAAGGTTTGTCAACACTGTAAAATTGAAAAAAGCTTATCAGATTTCCATAGAAACAGAACAAAGACTGATGGACATAATGGAATATGTAAAGTTTGTCAGGCTGAGATAGATAAAAAGAATAAGCAATAATTTAATTAGTCACTATTCATAATTTTATTTAATTATGAAAGGTGGCTTTTTTATTTATGTTAGTAGAAGATATTGTAAAGGAATTTATTTTTGAGTTACAGGTGCAAAATTATACACCTAGAACAATAAAGGGGTATAAGAACAATATTTTAAAGTTCATGGAATACTGTAAACAAGAATTTGAAGTTTTTGAATTAGAGGAAATAAATCATATTCATATTAAAAAGTATTTTCAGTATTTATTAAGTAAAGGAAGAAGTTCTGTTTATGTAAATAATATATTAAAGAACATAAGGGCATTTTTTAAGTATTGCTATAAGGAAGAATATATAAACAGAAATATAGCTTTAAAGGTTGAATGGCAAAGAGAAAAAAGAACAGTAATTAAGACATTTAATGATGATGAAGTACAGGGGATGCTAGGGGTGTACAGCTATAAGAATTATCTTGAAACAAGGAATAAATGTATAATGGCAGTTTTATTTGATACAGGTATTAGAAACCTTGAACTTTGTACACTAGGTATATTAGATATAAAGGATACTGTTATTTATATTAAAGGTAAAGGAAGAAAAGAAAGAGTTGTTCCTATAAGTCCAATGCTTAAAAAGATAATGATAAAATATGAGAGGGCAAGAGAAGAATACATTAAAGATAGTATTATAAAAGATGATGCTTACTTTTTATCATATAGAGGAAAAAGAATGACAGGTGAAGCAGTTGAGAGAATAGTAAAGCTTTGTGGTAAGGAAGCTAAAATAAGAAGTGAAATAAGATGTTCCCCACATACTTGTAGACATTATTTTGCACAAGCACAATTAAGAAATGGATTAGATGTTTATTCATTAAGCAGATTATTAGGTCATGAAGATATAAGTATAACAAAAAGATACTTACAGGGATTAGAAGATAAAAATATTATTGAAATAAGTATTAAAACAAGTCCATTAATGAATTTGAGAATTAAATAAAATGTTAGTTAGGCAATGAATTAAGTTTCATTGTCTTTTTTTATGTCACAAATTTATAGGAGTAAGGAACTTAGCTTTATGTAAAAGGTAGTCACAGTTATTTAAGGACCTTGAACCTAAATGTATGTAGGAGGTGAAAGATATGAAGTTGGTTCATGTAATTGATATAGAAAATGAAATAATATTAGATATTTATTTTATTGATGAAGTAACAGGAAAGAAAGTTGATTATTCAGTAGAAGAATTTAGAAAAAGTATAAAACAGTAAATAGGGTGGAGGATTTGTAAATGAAAAAGGTGTTGTATTTAGAACAGGGTGAAAAATATAGTGATAAACAAGAAAGGTATTTTATGGTTCCTAATTGGTTACTTGATGAAGGTGAATATATTGAATTAGATATTTATGAAAGAATGGCATTAATATATATTATTAGATTAGTTAATAAAAAGGATAATAGCCAAAGAAAAGGTGATTTATTTTTCTTATCATCAGAGCAGTTAGCAAAGATAGGTAAATTTTCAAACTCAAAAGCAAAGCAAGTATTAAAAAAGCTACAGGAACATGGGTATATTAAAAAAATAAGAACAGGAAATAATTTAATTGGTAAAGCTAATACATATAAAGTGATGAACTTACAACCAAGATATGTAGAAGGAAAAGAAGTAGATTTAAGTGAAGTAGAACATAAATTATTAGAAGAAGATTTTAATGAATTATTATATAGGTGCAAGGGTGTTGCTTATTATTATTCTGATGAAGAAAAATATTCACATAGAAAAGCATTACCATTATTAATTGATTATGATAGTGGTAAAGTAGGATGTTTTGTTGATGGTTAAATAATTTTAACAATGGTATATGAGGGTGTTTGGGTATTAAATTATTGATAATTATTAGAACACATTGTAATTTAAATGGTTACCATATGTACTCTATAAAGAACATATATTAAAGAACATAAATAAAGAAATAATTAATTAAGAAGTATTTGCATTAATTTCATTAATGACAACACAATATAGATGTTTGCTTTATTAATTATGAAACATAATGCAACAGAATAAAATTGTATAACTAAGAAAAGTGAGAGTATAGCAATGTTTAATGAATGTAATAAAATTAATATGTTGCATATCAAAATGGAAAAAATTATAATGTAAATAAAAGTAAAGATATTAAAGGGGGAAATATGAAGTTATATCATATGGCAAAAAAGGGATTATTAAAGGAAAATCAGATATTAGAATCAAAAAGTATTAATGATATAAAGTGTATGGATGATTATACTACTTCTTTGTTACAAGAATACTTTAATAAGTCTTTTAGTAAAGGGGTATGTGTTCATGGTGAACATTATTTTGCTATAGGTGGTGCATTTACATATATTCATCCAGTAACAGAATTAATATTAGAAAAAGGTAGACAAGCAATAGATAAGAATTTACCTTCAAGGGCAAATGCTATTTTTGCAATTGATAATTTAGATAAATTTAATCAATTATGTTCTTTAATGAATATTAATATAAGTGATTATGATATTTGGGAAGTTGAAGCAGAAAACATCTTTAAGGCTGATATGTTTTTAGTAGATACAATTCAGAAATTGGTAATAGAGAATCAATCTATGCTTGTTGCATCAATGTTAACTGATTATTATTGGCAAGGAAAGGCATTAAAAGAATTTCTGAAAAATGATGAAAGTTTTTGGGAATATATTTTAGAACCACCTGTTAAAATTATTCAAAAGATAGAGTAAATAAATTTTAAATAGTTGGAGGAATTATATGGTTTATATGGGGAAAAATATTAAGTTAGGATATGCTCATAAAGTAATTAATCAAGATAGGTTTATTTATCCAATACTTGGATTAAAATTAGATAAAAATAGTATTTTAAAAGTAGGGTATGTTGACTTTGTTGATAGTAATTATTTGTTCAATAATATAATTGATAAGGAATTACAAAGTGATTTTTTATTTATAAATGAATTTAATAAAGTGACAACATTTGCTGTTATTGATTTGAGGAAGTATAATAATTATAAAAATATATGCAAGGATGGCAATAATTCATTAGCATTACAAATTTTAAAACAAACAATTGGGGCATTATATTTAGCAATATATAGTAAACAAAAAAGCCCAGATTGTGAAAGAAAAATAGTTATAAGTAATAAGGCAATACTTGAAGTTGAAGAAGGTTTAAACTCTTATATGTCTATATATAATGGAAAATATATGATATGTCCTAATATTGTAAGTGAAGAATTAGTAGCAAAAAATATAGATTATGATATGGACAGTATAAAAGATGTATTAGAAATATTAAAAAAAGATTTTAAATATAAAACTGATTATGAAAAAAAGATTTGTAAGACATTAGAGATTATTTATTCAATATATAATGAGGGGTATTCTTCAGAAAGAGTTATTAAATGGGCAATTGCTTTAAACTATATTTTTAGAGAAAATGATGAGCATGAATTTGATAGTACATATATTGGAAGAAAGTTAAGGATAATTTTCAATGTAATAGATAAAAAAGAAATATATCAAAACTTGCCAAAGTATATATTTAAGGAACCTAAAAAAACTAGGAAAATAAGTGGTATTGTTATTAGTGTTTATAAAAGTGTAAGAAATGATTTGATGCATGGAAAAATAGATTTTTACACAGAATATGGAATTTGTAATGTAGAAGAATTACTTATCCTTAAAGTTACAGTACATGAATTATTAAAATTTATGACTAAAGATGAATATATAAAGAAGTTCAAAAATATTAAGGAATTTAGTGAATTTATTGAAGCCAAGGAAGCTGAAAACATAAGAATTAGAAAGCAAAATAAATAAATATTGTATCAAAGTAATATTTACATAATATAGTTACTATTATATAATGATTATGTTTTTACTGATGTTTTCAGTTAAGGTAACTGTTAATATGCTTTGAAGTAAAAAGTAGTAATAAACCTAGTAGAACAGTAAAATAATTGGTAAGTGATGATGACGTTCAAGAAGTTTACCACAATGCTGAATTCCCAGAAGGATGGGATGAATAGGACTTTTAAGTAAATTTAGTAGTTCTAGAAATGGGTGAAAACTGAATTGACTATGGAATACATAATGAAAACCATAGTACTTTCGATATTAAATACCTTTTGTTTTTACTGATGTAATAGCAAAAGGTATTTTTATTTCAAATATGAAAATGGAGAAGGAGGTTTATCTCAATTAAAAAAGTATAAACCTTCTTTAGCTTTAAAATAGCATTTAAAAAAAGTATTTTATATAAAAGATATTACCAAATTTCATTAAATTCAGTTGTAAAAATTAATTTTGGATCGTTTGTTTCTACTGTATTTGGTATAGGTTTTCTATTCATTTTCCCAAATCCAATAGGTATATAGAAAGTAAAAGGTAGAGGTTTTATTCCAGATTTTAAGTCATTAAAATAATTTAATAAAGCATTTGTAGAACTGGTGTAATGGCTATTATTTAATACAATATCACAATATTTAAATATTGAACCATATGCTGAGTATTCAGAAATTGTTTCAGTTGTTGTGCCTCCATATATAGTTGACATATTATAAATATATTCAGCCGTTTTAAAGCTTGGCCAATAGCCTTTGCCATATACCATATTATGAAAAAACAGATCATGGTTCAGTTCTTTATTATTACTTAATTTAAATGCTTCATAAAGTTGCATAGTAAGAATTTTCATTTTTAAAAAATCATGTCCGTCAGCATTCCATTTAGAGTTAGAATATTTAAGCCATAATAATGATCTTAGATAGGTTGCTTTTAAGTCAGCATACTTTTCAAAAGCAGAAATATCAGAAGTATTTGATATTACTTCAATAAGTGAATTTTCAAAGCCAGTACCTCTTTCATTATAATCAATTATTCCATCATGATTTTCATCAAATCCAGCAAGTAATTCTTTATATAAATTACTATGGAATAAAGTATCATTAGATTTGGCATAGCTTAGTATAGTTGGTTGTAAGCTATGAAGTATAGAATTAGAATTATAGTAAAGTGTTTTTGTTAATAATTCATTCATATTATTATTACTAAGAGATATAAGGTGACCATGATAAGAGGCAAGTTTAGTATTATTTGTGAGATCTACTCCCTTTATATAATATGAACAGGAACCTATACCTCTTTTTTCAGCATCATTGTAAAGATAGTATCTAAAGAGTGGAGAATCAACCCAAAGTGTAGATACTATTTGTTGTTTTTTAATTTTGGCTATAGGGACATCATGAATGAATTCAGTTGGGAAGTGGTATTCTTTTTTTAGTTTTTTTGACTCCAACATTGGGAGGGTATTGAAACAATAACGAGCGCAAAAAGTATCAAGTGCTACGCAATCTAAAGAGGCCCAAATAAAACCTTCAGGAATAGGTTGTGCCTCAGTAGGAACAGCATGAACAACATTTACTATATTAATATTATCAGAAATATTAACAATTAATATTCCTTGACTTTGCACAGCTTTAATAATATCACATTGTGTTCCAGAGAATCCGGCAGTGCGTTTTATAATATACCTTCCATATTTATCTCGCATAGGGAGATGAGTATTCCCATCTATTTTCATAATTAATGGAGAGTGTGGAACTAAACTTCTATAGCTCGGTATTTTAGTGTTTTGAGATCCATAAAGCCAATTTGTATCAGATGGGTTTTCAGTTACTGCACATTGAAGTGGATAAAGTCCGAGTCCAAGATTTTTAAGTGCATTAGTAATTAAATCTTGAGCATGAAGTTTCATGGTAGGAACATTAATTAAAACACAACAAGGATAAAGTTTTATATCTTCTAAATCTGAACTATTTCCGCCAACAATAACCTTATGCAAAACAATTTCAGAATAATTTTGACCATCAGGAATATCAATAGTTCGCCCTCTAGATCTATCTATTTGTAATTGGTTAATATCATAAATCATCATTTTATTAATAGCTTCACCAGGAGAAAGGTAAATACCTTTACAGCTTTCCTCGTAACCATTCATTGGATTATCATCTTCATCACTAGTACAGTGATAAGATAAATATTTACGAGCAAAATAAAATCCCCATCCGCCATAAAAGTTATCATCATCACCATAAAAATCATGAGATCGTCCTTCAAATATTGCTTCATTAGTTATTGTATGCTTAGTATACTTACTATATTGAACACCATAAAGCTCAATGCTGCAGCCACCTTCTGCAATAGCCATATGAGAGTAATGGATATTAGCATAATCGTGGAACCAGCGCATAATGGCAGCAATTATACTCCAATTTGTATTTAAATAAATCATTAAGCCAGCACCGTGAGTAGTAGGATCAATACATATAGGAGAAATTAAATTAGGTTTGAATATTAATAGCTTATTATTAGATATATCTTCTTTAACTTTCAGTATAAAATTTGTTTCTTCATCTAATTTAGCTAGCATTATGGAAACAGCAGAATATATATAATTAATTCTATTTTGAATTTGTTGCCAACTTTCATTATCTTCTTCATTAGAATCTATATATTCTTTTAGTAAATCTGGAATATCTGTATAAGCGTTGTTAACATTTAATCTTATACCAGTGATTGAAGAGCCGTATTTATCCATATCAGCAATGTTTATATTGACTAGAATTTCTTTATTAATTATATTCATAATAATGTTACCTCATTTTAAAAAATATTAATTCTAATCATTAAAATTTCTATAGGGATATCCCATTTGAGAAGAATCATATCTTCCTAATAAATATTTGTAATATTCGGGACCATATAGTTTTTCAAGAGTGGTAGGTGGATATTCATATGATTCTGAAGTGATTTGATATTGTGCTCCTAGTGGCTCAATTACTTTAAGCTCTGACCAAGGATTGTCAAGTGAAGGGGTTAAATTAATATCAGTAATAATTGCTTTTTCTGTAGAGGCTAAAATTGTTTCTTGTTCATATTCTTGTAGTTCAATGTTATTGAATAGAAACCTATTGCAATTGTACTTGAAATTACAAGTAATAGTTAAACCTTTTGAAATAGATGGTTGATTAATGCTTGAAGAGTTAGTAGTAAGATTATTAGTATTAATATTACTTGTGACTATTTCTGCTGTAGCATTAAAGAAGTTAATTCCATTACGTTTTACTGATACTGTTACTGTGTCTCCATTACGGTGTAGTGTAATTTTTTCTGCAAGTTTTTTTTGAAAGCCTAAGATTTCGCGACCAATAAGCATAGCCATATCTTGATTATTTGATAAAACTACATCTAACATATAGTTATAAGATTCATTATTATATAATACAGGTATAATAATTCCTGCTTCTGAATAAGGGGTTCCTAAGCTAATATAGGGAATATGACATACATATACAATTACCATTGAAGAAGCTGGTTTAAGTTGTGGTGGTAATATTTTTTCTAATATTTTTATATCTGTGTTCCAAAACAAATTTAAAGTTTCTGTTCCATGAGTAGTTATTTTAGATAAACCTTTATTTATTGCTTTTAAATCATCTGGAGTTTTAATAAAACTACATTTTTTAGACATAAAACTTCACCCCTATTTAATAAATTTTTATTATACATATTATGACTTATGATTACAAAATGTTACATAAGAAATTCTTTATAAATAATAGAG
>SKEW01001906.1_pt1 | contig 10926 bp, 7 predicted proteins | sample 4841441 | NCBI WGS metagenome assembly SKEW01 (sample SAMN11008799, study PRJNA524170) | human gut metagenome | isolation source: fecal sample from pouch patient p41 | place: Israel: Tel-Aviv | reverse complement strand
TCCAAAGACCGGACAGAGTGCTGGAAAAGAGATCGTGCTGTTTGTATCTGCTCTTGTATTAGGCGCAGCAGGTTTCTTTGGAAAGAAAACAAAAGAAGATTAAGAAAAAAGATTTTAAAAATTAACAGGATCCCGGCTTTTGGAGAAAAATCCCACAGCCGGGATTTTTTTGCTTAAAAAAATAACCACCCTATTGCCATGCAGCAACAGAAGTAATATTGAATCTGATGATCATCGGCTTCAACATGAGAGAATTATACCTGTATCACCGATAAATGCGGGAGGGGAACTATTTATAAATATACAGTGCTAAAAGCGAAATCCCTGACTGATAATGTTTATCATGGACGAATGACCTCGCATATGGTATAATTCATAAGATAGGCGTATTCCATTCATTTTTGGATACGATTGGAGGAAGACTATGGATGAGAAAAGGAAGGTGCGGGGGAGCTTCCGCATTTATCTTCAGTGGCCTTTATTTTTATCGGTCCTGATGGTCCTGCTGACAGCTGCTGTGGGGGCAGTTTCATTAAGAGCAGGCATTATAGTTTCATTTTTTACTCTTATCTATATTGGAATAGCGTTATGGCTGTATTTTTCCAGGAGAAAAGGCATACTGGGGGGACTTATCGCGTTTTCCCAGGCTTATGACCAGAGCAAGAGCAAGTTTTTAGAAGAAATGCTGGTGCCTTACTGTGTGGCGGATATAACAGGCCGTATTTTGTGGATGAACCAGGAAATGGGAGCTATTCTTGGGGATGACAAGGCTGCCATCAGGAATATTACCCAGATGTTTCCGGATATTACAAAGGAAATGCTGGCTACCGGCGGCGAAACGGTAAGTATACACAGTGCATTTAAAGATAAGAAGTACCGTGTGGACATGAAAGAGATCCATACAGAAGAGGCTCAGGCAGCAGCGTCTCAGTGCGGGCTGGATGAAGGCAATTCCATGGTGACTGCTATTTATCTCATTGATGAGACCCAGATGCTTCTTTATAAACAGCAGATCAATGACCAGAAACTGGTAGCAGGTCTCATTTATCTGGATAATTATGATGAGGCATTAGAAAGCGTAGAAGAGGTACGCCGCTCCCTTCTGACTGCGCTTATTGACCGAAAAATCAGCAAGTACATTTCTTCCATAAATGGTATCGTAAAGAGCATTGAGAAGGATAAATATTTCTTTGTCATCAAGCAGCAGTACATTGCCAGGATGCAGGAAGAGCGTTTCTCTATTCTGGAAGATGTAAAAACTGTAAATATTGGAAATGATATGGCAGTCACCTTAAGTATCGGTATTGGTATGAACGGTGAGAGCTATGCGCAGAATTATGAATATGCAAGAACCTCTATTGATATGGCATTAGGCCGTGGCGGTGATCAGGCGGTTGTCAAGGATTCTGATAAGATCCTCTATTACGGCGGAAAAGCCCAGCAGATGGAAAAAACCACTCGCGTAAAGGCCCGTGTAAAGGCACATGCCTTAAAGGAACTGATGGATAATAAGGACCGTCTGCTGATCATGGGACATCGGATGGCAGATATTGATGCTTTCGGTGCAGCAGTTGGTATTTACCGCATTGCCATGTCCATGAATAAAAAGGCCAATATCGTGCTTAATGATGTAACCTCTTCTGTGCGTCCTATGATGGAGCGCTTCCAGAACAATCCGGAGTATCCTGATGATATGTTCCTAAAGGGCGCAAAGGCAGCAGAACTGGTGGATGCAGGAACTATGCTGGTAGTTGTGGATGTAAACCGTCCAAGTATTACTGATGAGCCTAACCTGCTGCGTCTGATCCGTACGATTGTAGTCCTGGATCATCATCGTACCAGCAGTGAAGTGATCGACAATGCAGTTCTTTCCTATGTGGAGCCATATGCTTCTTCTGCCTGCGAAATGGTTGCAGAAGTGCTTCAGTATATTGCAGATGGGATCAAGGTAAGGCCCTGCGAGGCAGATGCCATGTATGCAGGTATTGTTATTGATACCCAGAATTTTACAAACCAGACCGGTGTGCGTACCTTTGAAGCGGCAGCATTTCTTAGAAGAAGCGGTGCTGATGTGACCAGAGTGCGCAAGCTGTTCCGTGAAAATATGGTAGATTATCAGGCGAAGGCAGAGGCAGTAAGGGCGGCAGAGGTTTATATGGACGCATTTGCCATCAGTGTATGCCCGGCAGAAGGTCTGGACAGCCCAACCATTATCGGTGCCCAGGCAGCGAATGAGCTTCTTGAGATCAAGGGGATCAAGGCTTCTGTGGTACTTACAGACTACAACAATACTATTTATTTCAGCGCCAGATCCATTGATGAAGTTAATGTTCAGGTTATGATGGAAAAACTGGGCGGCGGCGGTCACAGGACCATTGCAGGTGCCCAGATGCAGGGCATTACAGTTGAAGAGGCCAAGGAACGCTTAAAAGCTGTCATCCGTCAGATGATGGATGAGGGGGATGTATCGTAGGGATGAAATGATGTACTAGGTATAGATCTGATACAGATTAGATTTAGATAGATGCAAACATGGAAAGGAAGTTTTGTAAAATGGAAATCGTATTATTAGAAGATGTAAAGGCATTAGGTAAAAAAGGACAGGTTGTAAAGGTAAATGATGGTTACGCACGCAACTTTATCCTTCCAAAGAAGTTAGGCGTAGAAGCGACCTCCAAGAACTTAAATGATTTGAAGCTTCAGAAAGCAAATGATGCAAAGATCGCGGCTGAGCAGCTGGCGGCAGCCAAAGAACTGGCAGAGAAGTTAAACAATGCTTCTGTAACTGTTTCTATCAAGGCTGGTGAAGGCGGCAGGGCATTTGGTGCTGTTTCTTCTAAGGAGATCGAAAAAGCAGCTAAGGATCAGCTGGGACTGGAGATCGACAAGAAGAAGATCGTATTAAATACACCGATTAAGGCTATTGGCAGCTTTGAGGTGTCTGTAAAGCTTCACAAAGAGGTAACTGCAAAACTGGCAGTTAAGGTAGTAGAAGCATAGGAAGATTCTGGGAGAACATTAACGATAAGACAGCCCGGGGGATATAGCCCGGAAATGTAAGGAGATAATTTTTATGGAAGAGACCCTTATTAAGCGGGTGCTTCCTCACAGTATAGAGGCGGAACAGTCTGTTATAGGTTCTATGTTAATGGACAGGGAAGCGGTAATCGCTGCATCGGAGATCATCACGGGCAGCGATTTTTATCAGCAGCAGTACGGGATCATGTTTGATGCCATGGTGGAACTGTTTAATGAAGGAAAGCCGGTAGATCTGGTAACACTTCAGGACCGCTTAAAGGAAAAAGAGGTTCCGCCGGAGGTCAGCAGTTTGGATTTTGTCCGGGATATCATTACTATTGTGCCTACATCGGCCAATGTAAAGTCCTATGCTGCTATTGTCAGTGAGAAAGCAGTCCTGCGCCGGCTTATAAAGACAACAGAAGAGATCGCGAATACCTGCTATGCGGGAAAAGAACCATTGGAAAATATTCTGGCGGATACGGAAAAGTCTATTTTTGATCTGCTGCAGAATAAGGGCGGACAGGAATTTGTGCCTATTAAGCAGGTTGCCATCAATGTACTGGAAAAAATCGAGGATGCATATAAAAACCAGGGAACCGTTACAGGTATTCCGTCCGGATTCATTGATCTGGATTACAAATTGTCCGGTTTCCAGCCTTCTGATTTCATTTTGATCGCAGCACGTCCGTCTATGGGTAAAACGGCCTTTGTCTTAAATGTAGTTGACTATGTTTCTGTGCGTAAGAACCTGCCATGTATGGTATTCAGCCTGGAAATGTCAAAGGAGCAGCTGGTAAACCGTATGCTTTCCATGGAGTCAAATGTAGACTCACAAAAGCTGCGAACAGGTACTCTGACAGATTCTGACTGGGATGCAGTTGTGGAAGGTATTGGCATTATCGGTAATTCCAAGCTGATCATTGATGACACGCCAGGTATCTCTATTTCTGAGCTGCGCTCCAAGTGCAGGAAAATGAAGCTGGAGTATGGCTTAAGTATTGTTATCATTGACTACTTACAGCTGATGAGCGGAAGCCGTAAAGGAGGAAATGATAACCGCCAGCAGGAAATTTCCGATATTTCCCGTTCCTTAAAAGCGTTAGCCAGAGAACTTCATGCCCCGGTCATTGCCTTATCCCAGCTGTCCCGTGCCTGCGAGACCCGTACCGACCATCGCCCTATGCTTTCTGACCTTCGAGAGTCCGGAGCCATTGAGCAGGATGCGGACGTTGTTATGTTCTTATACCGTGATGATTACTATAACAAAGATACTGAACATCCCAACGAGGCCGAAGTCATCATCGCAAAACAACGAAACGGCCCTATTGGTACTGTAAACCTGATCTGGAAGCCTGAATACACTAAGTTTGTAAATGCGGTGCGTCCTCAGGGAGGAAATCAGGAAGGATAATAGAATTTTGGCGCTTGCATCAGTTGGTGCAGGTGCCATTTATTTTTTAGTCATAATAGTGATTCTCAACGCATACATTGATAATAAACGGCGGCAAAAAGAGCCGCAGTTAATCAGAGTGATACGTGATATGAAGGAGAGAATGGCTATGGATGAGGTACATTATCTTATATCAGATGCGTCCAGAAAGGTGGATGTGGAAGCCCATGTATTGAGGTACTGGGAGGAAGAACTGGAGCTTGGGATCCCCCGAAATGAAATGGGGCACAGGTATTATACGGATTTTCATATCCGGCTGTTTAAACAGGTGAAAAACCTGAAGGAAAAAGGATATCAGTTGAAGGCGATCAAGCATGCATTGGAGCAGATGAAAAAGGACGGAAAGCTGGAAGGGGAGCTGACGGACGAGCTGTTGGAGCGTGATATGGACGCAGCTTTAAAGGAGCTTAAGGAAGAGGAAAGTACGGCAATGGTTGCTGCAACAGGAGAAGGAATGGCTCTTCCCGCCAGTGCAGAGGAAAAAATGGCCCAGTTCCAGCAGATGATGAACCTGATCATCGGACGGGCGCTGGAAGTGAATAATGAAAAGCTGAGCCAGGATATCAGCTGCCTTGTAAAAGAACGGCTGGCAGGTGAAATGGAGCTTCTTTTAAAGGATTCTGACCAGAAAGAGGAGGAAAGGTTTCGCCTGTTAGACGAGACGATCCGATCTTTCCAGAAAAGCGGACAGGAAGAAGCAGCTGCGGCAAAAGTGCCGTTTTTTAAGAAAAAGCGCTTCGGACGAGGGGCTAAGAAGCTTTTTCACAGGGAGAAAAGAAGTTAAGGAAAAGAAAGAGGATAGATTTTCTTAAGACCGTGAAAAATATCGAAAAATAGCAGGATATGTGCTATAATCTGATAAGCACATGGGAAAAACACGGGGCGCAGGAAGCGCAAAAGAGGAATCCTGAGTGGACTAAAAAGCAACAAATGACAACAAGCGAGGACACATTTCATGAATCAGAAATATACATATTACCTGAGATATGCCTGCATATCCGGTGCATTAGCTACAGCACTGGCACTAGGGGGCTGTTCTTTGGGAGAAAGCGGTGTGGCAGTTCAGAATGAGGCACAGGCAGCATCTGAAGGTGCAGACGGACAGGCAGTTTCAGATGGTGCAGATGAGACTATAGCACCTTTAGGACTGGACGGACAGGTACTGCCGGGACTGGATGATGTAGAACTTCCAGAAGATGCAGAACCGGCGCCTCAGTATCTGAGAGAAGGCGTGCGCCATGAGATCGTAAAGAAGCTTCAGCAGCGACTGATGGATCTGGGCTTTATGGATAACGATGAGCCTACGGATTATTTTGGCCAGGTAACGCTCACAGCAGTAAAACATTTCCAGAGACAGAATGAACTGCCTCAGGATGGTATTGTAGGTAATACCACATGGGATGAACTGATGGCAGAAGATGCCAAACATTATGCAGTATCTAAGGGAACACAGGGCGATGATATCCAGAAGATCCAGCAGCGACTGTATGAGCTGGGATATCTGGCTTCAGCAGACCAGGTAACGGGCAACTTTGATGATGCTACAGAAACTGCCGTTTTAAAGCTTCAGGGGGTTAATGGACTGGCAGAAGACGGAAAAGTAGGCCAGCAGACCTATAACCTGATGTACAGCGATGACATTAAGGCAAATATGCTTGCATACGGTGAAAAGAGTGATGTGGTACTGGCATGCCAGCAGCGTTTAAAGGATCTGGGCTATCTGACTACAACGCCAGATGGCACATATGGCCAGGACACTGTGATCGCAGTTAAGCAGTTCCAGGCAAGAAATGACCAGGTAGTAGACGGCTACTTAGGACCATCCACCCGTATTGTATTAAACAGTCCGGATGCCAAGCCAAATGGCTTAATGATTGGTGAACAGGGCGATTCTGTTACCAGAGTACAGCAGCTGTTAAGCAAATACGGCTATCTGCCATCTTCCAATGTAACCGGCTATTATGGCGAAGCAACGGAAGAGGCAGTAAAGAACTTCCAGTCACGCAACGGTCTGTCTGCAGATGGTAAAGTTGGCGTACTGACCATGGCCAAGCTTACCAGTGACGATGTGAAGAAACCGGCACCTTCTACAGCTGCACCGGCTAAGGGCAACAAAAACAATAACAGCGGAAAGAACAATAATTCTAACAAGGGCAATAACGGCGGCAATACCAGTGCACCGGCTCCAAGACCGGCATCCGGTACAGGCGTTTCTGCGCTGATCTCCGTAGCATCTTCCAAGCTTGGAAGCCCATATGTATGGGGAGCAAAGGGCCCAGGCTCTTTTGACTGCTCCGGTTTTGTATACTGGTGCTTAAAGCAGGTAGGCGTAAGCCAGAGTTATATGACTTCTTCAGGCTGGAGAAGTGCAGGACGTTATACAAAGGTAAGCAATTTTGGAGATATCCAGGCGGGCGATATCGTAGTTGTAAGAGGCCACGTAGGTATTGCAGCAGGCGGTGGAACGGTTATTGATGCTTCATCCAGTAATGGTAAGGTTGTCCACAGAAGCTTAAGCCAGTGGTGGAGAAATAACTTTATCTGCGCATGGCGTATCTTTTAAACAGTAGCATACACCCGGTCTGCGCCTGTGGGCGCAGGCATATTAACAAAGGAGGAGACATTTATGCAGACAATCCTGGTATGTGATGATGATAAACAGATCGTAGAAGCCATTGACATTTACCTTACAGGAGAAGGCTTTAAAGTTATAAAAACCTATGACGGATATGAAGCTCTGGAATATCTGGAGACACAGTCCGCAGATCTTTTGATCTTAGATGTGATGATGCCGGGACTGGATGGTATACGTACTACCTTAAAGGTACGTGAGACCAGCAGTATTCCGATCATTATCCTTTCTGCAAAATCAGAAGATGCAGATAAAATCCTGGGACTTAATATCGGTGCAGATGATTATATTACAAAGCCATTTAACCCGTTAGAACTGGTAGCAAGAGTCAAATCCCAGCTGCGCCGTTATACACAGCTTGGGAACATGAACCAACAGGCAGAAGGCCAGGTTTACAAGTGTGGCGGTCTCCAGATCAATGATGACAACAAGGAGGTTACTGTAGATGGAGAGCCGATCAAACTGACGCCTATTGAGTATAATATCCTTTTGCTTCTGGTTAAGAATGCAGGAAAGGTATTCTCTATTGATGAGATCTACGAAAAGATCTGGAACGAGGAAGCCATAGGTGCAGATAATACAGTAGCTGTCCACATCCGTCATATTCGGGAAAAGATTGAGATCAACCCGAGAGAGCCAAAATATCTGAAGGTAGTATGGGGCGTAGGCTATAAGATCGAGAAACAGTAGGTGGCCTATGGAAAAAAAATCGTTTGGTCTGAGAAAATGGAAGGTGCTGCTGTCCGTGTTTCATGTGATCTTTCTGGTCATTACACTGGCGGGTATCAGTGCCATGTATTTAAACGGCGGATACGGTAAAGGTATCCGCTGGATCTATGATGAAACATATGAGGATTCAAATGCATTCTGCTCTCAGCTGGGCATAGATATCAGCAATATTTTTACCTATATCGGCTATAAGGATATGTTTGAAACGAATGGTGTTCTGGACATGCATAAGAATATTGTGCGTATTACAGACGGACCAGGCGTAGATGAAAATATGACACTGGACCAGATCGTCCGTTATGCAAAAATTCGCGGATATTACCTGGGGGAAGATTTTACGGTTCAGGGATCGCCTATGGCCATGGACGATGATGACATGGAGATCACCGTAGAATATAAAACGGATAACCCAGGTCTGGCAGATGCAGATGGCCTGGAGACCAGGATGACTAAAGAGGAAATGGCTCTTGATATCCTGGATCGTCTGGGAAAATATTATACGATCTATTATAATTTCATCAGTAATAATACAAATGTCCGGTTCCGTATCTTTTATAAAAGCGATAGTGGGGAAGAAGCGGTTTATACGAATGTCCCATCTATGTCCTTAGATGAGCTGAGAGGTTTTGGAAAATATTTATTTATTCCTGGAAATACCATCCGTATGGAAAGCAATCTGGCTTTGATACCGGAAAATGCGGCTTCCCTGCTGGAAACCTGGAATCCATTTGACAATGACCAGAATTACATGGTAGTTTCTGTGGATACAAATTATCCATATGTTGATAAATATGCAAAGGAAGCAGGAGAATATAAAGGTGCCCGTTCTGCTTTTATTGTAGGAATGGGTGCTGTGATCGCCGGAATGGTCGGATTTTTTACCACGTTGGTAGCACTGGTGCTTTTATCCGGTCATGAAGATGAGCTGGGTGGTGAGATCCGCCTGTTCCCCATCGATAAAATGTATACGGAGTCCTGTGTGCTTTTGTGTGCGGCAGCAACAGCCGGTATTTTGTACTTTTGCAGAAAGCTGGGTATTATGGTCATTGGCCTGTTTGTTTCAGAAGAACATCTGGCTTACTGGAATAAATTATTAAAATATGTGATACTTTATGGATGCGGTATTCTCTGTGGCTTCAGTCTTTTAAGACGTTATAAGGCCAATACATTATGGGAGAAAAGCATTGCAAAAAAGGCAGTAAATGCTTCAAAAGATTATATTGCCAAAGCCAGTTTTGTGGCAGGTACCAGCCTTTGTTATCTGCTGTTTTTAGTTGTTAATGGCATGATGATGTGGGGAACGCTGTTCCTTTTTGCCTATAAAGATGAAAAACTGACTTTACGTATTTTATTTTATGTATGCGCTGTTTTGTTTGTGGGACTGGATGGCTGGATCTACCACAGGCTGTTTCGTAAGGCAGAGCAGAAAGATCTTTTGAATAATGCCATTACCTGCATTGCAAAAGGTGATACCGGTTTCAGGCTGGACACAAAAAAGCTTACCGGAAAAGAAAGAACAGTAGGAGATCATATTAATAATATTGGAAGTGGTCTGGATACAGCACTTCAGGAAAAGGTAAAAAGTGAGCGCTTAAAAGCGGACCTGATCACTAATGTTTCCCATGATATTAAGACTCCCCTTACATCCATTATCAACTATGTGGATCTGCTGAAACGTCAGAAGATACAGGATCCCAAGATCGCCTCTTATCTGGAAGTCCTGGACCAGAAATCCCAGCGTTTAAAGACATTGACAGAGGATCTGGTAGAAGCATCCAAGGCAAGTTCCGGCAACCTGAAGCTGGAAGTGACAGATATTGACCTGGTAGAGCTGGTGCAGCAGACAAATGGTGAATTTGAGGAACGTTTTGACCAGCGCCATTTAAAGATCATCTCTGATTTCCCGGATGGCATGATCATTATTAAGGCAGATGGGCGCAGATTATGGCGTGTTCTTGAAAATCTTTATACCAATGCTTTTAAATATGCCCAGGAAGGCAGCCGGGTATATGTGGATGTGGCTTCTGTAGATGGAAAAGCCATTTTCACTATGAAAAATATTTCGGAAAAGCCGTTAAATATCAGCCCGGATGAACTGACAGAACGTTTTGTCAGAGGAGATGTGGCGCGGACCACAGAAGGCAGCGGATTAGGGCTTTCCATTGCCCGGAGTCTGACTCAGCTGCAGAAAGGCGAGTTTGTGATCACCATTGACGGTGATCTGTTCAAGGCTCAGGTCATTTTCCCGCAAGTGCGCCAGGAGACCAGGGCAGAAATGCGTCTGGAACGGGCTGCGGAAGAGAAGCGGGCAGAAGAACAGTCCGCGGAGAAAATGTCCGGGGAAATGCCAGTGGGAGAGAACCTGCTGGAAAGTGTCCCCTATAACTGGGATGTAATGGTAGAAAATGACAAGAATTTAACAGCGAAAGAGGAAGTACTGATCCGGAATGGAAACCGGGAGAATAAACAGGAAACATAAACCGGAAAACTAAATAGGAAAAATAAACAGAAAACGCAAGGAAGATACTAAAAAAGACAGGCCCACAAGGAACCTGTCTTTTTTGACCGTAAATTTGCAGCCCGCTTTCAGGCGGTACTGCTTAAATGTGTAAATAGAACTTATTGATACTCGAAAACATTGATCCAGCTCTCTAACAGATCTTTCTCTTCCGGACGCTTATAAGCCAGCTGTGCGGCTGCTACGATTGGAAGCCAGCCCTGTACATAGCGTTTTTCTGTACCTGTTTTTTCACAGAACAGATCCATGTACAGCTCTGCTTTCTTTTTGTCCTTTAAGCTGAGCAGAAGGTAGGTTCTGGCCACATCGGCACTTGCATTACCCTGGGAAGCATGTACCCAGTCAATGACATAAAGCTTTCCATCGTCCCCAACAATGATGTTGGATGGATTGAAATCGCCGTGGCAGAGCTTGGTGTGTTTTGGCATTCCGTCCAGTCTGGTCAAAAGCTCATAACGTGTGCCTTCGTCCAGCTGTTCCACGGATTTTAAGGAACGGATGGTTTTTTCTTTCAGTTTGTTGAGCAGCGGGCAAGCCTGGCTGTGGATCAGCAGCTGAAGATCTACCATCTGGGAC
>SKEW01001903.1_pt1 | contig 10935 bp, 8 predicted proteins | sample 4841441 | NCBI WGS metagenome assembly SKEW01 (sample SAMN11008799, study PRJNA524170) | human gut metagenome | isolation source: fecal sample from pouch patient p41 | place: Israel: Tel-Aviv | reverse complement strand
ACAACAGGCCGCCGATAATCTAGTATTTCTTGGGGAACTCGCGAATCGGGGCCGGGCGCCGGAACATCAGCAGCAGGATGCCGCCGACCGTGTAGATCAGGGCCGAACCAAGCGTGGCACCGAAGTTTTCGGAGACGATGCGCACGGTGCCGGCCATGAAGCTCCACAGCAGGATCGCCATCAGGCCGATGGTCGTGGCGCGCGCGGATACGACGTGGCCGCCGGAACGGCTTGCCGCCGGTGCCGGTGTGCCGCTTGCGTTCTGTGCGCCGTTCGCCATATGTCCGCCTCTCTTGCCTCGTTTCGAAGTCACTCTACCCATCGGATGTGTACAGCGGCAGAACGGCACGCGACCGGCGCGCGAACAGGGTGGGGTTCGGTGATTGAAACAGCAAAATGCCGGGTAGGGTAAATCCCTACCCGGCATTTGCATTGGCTATGTTTCCCGCCGTCTGTCAGGTTAGTCGGCGTTGAAAGCGTAGGGCAGACGGCGTGGGAAGCATGGTTTGGTTACGATTTATCTCTCCCCCACCCGCTTCGCGGGAGCCCCCTCGTCAGAGGGGGCGAAGCTACTCGAAGCGGGACTTCGGGACGAATCAAGTATCGTCAGCCCTCAATCGCGATTTGGTGCTTGGACTCGACTTGCGGCTGGGCCTGCATCTTCGGAACCTGGATGCACAGCGTGCCGTTCCGGTAGCTGGCGTGGATGTCGGACTCCTTCACGTCCTCGCCAACGTAGAAGCTACGCGAGCAGGAGCCCATGTAGCGTTCGCGACGCAGCCACTTGCCCGAATCGGACGCGCAAGCACACTTGCTGTCGGAAGCCTCGTCCTCAGCGGCCGGAGCCTTGTCCTCATGCTCGCTGCAACGCGAGGCGGACACGGTCAGATAGCCGTTGTTGAGCTCAAGGTTGATATCTTCCTTCTTAAAGCCAGGCATATCGATGTCGACGTCGTAACCCTTGTCGGTCTCGCGCACATCGGTAGTCATCATGTTGGCGGGCATTACGGCACTCATCGTGTTGTCCGTGTTGCGCCAACCCTCAAAGAACGGATCATCGAACAGATCCGAGAACATCGTGTCATTCATCAAAGCCGGAAACATTGCCATAATCGGTACTCCTTGATTAGGAGAGAATCGGCTTGGCTGCCGGCCGCCAACCCGTATCGCGGGGCTAGCAGCGGTTATCGTGGCCGGTTCCGGAACCCTCCCGGGCTCTCAACCTTTAACCTTCACTTCATCCAATTCCCGAGCGCGGCAATCATTCCGGGATTATGCCCACAGAGAAATTGCGGCGGGAATGGCTGCCGGTAAAGCCGGCCGAGCCGAGCGCCGTGACCACCCTCAGCCAGTCTTACGGCTGCCAGCTCCCGCCAGCGGGAGCATATATACGCACACCAGTAGGCGTACTCATATACCTCTGCCAACGGGAGCATGGTTGCACGTTCCCGCAAACTCCGCCAACGGGAGCATGCTGGCGCGCGAACGGCTCACATCTGCTGGGCGTTTTCGAGCAAGGCGTTTTTGAGGTCGGACTCGATTTGGCGCATCTTGACCTGGGCGGCCTCGCGGTTGGCCTTGCCTTCCTTCTGGATCTGCACGGTCTCCTTCAGGGTGGCGATGAGTTCGGCGTTGATCTTCTCCAGCGTGTCGATTTCCACCACGGAACGCTGGTTGGCCTTTTCCGCGTCCACTGCACCCTTGTGCAGGGCGGCCGCGTTACGCGCCAGCAGCTTGTTGGTCACTTCGTCGGCCTTGTTCTGCAGGTCGAGAGCCTTGCGCTGGTTGGACAGGCCCAGCGCGATCACCATCTGACTCTTCCACACCGGAATCGTGGTGGAGATGGTGGTGTCGATCTTGTCCACGATGGTCTGGTCCGCGTTCTGGATGATTTTGATCTGCGGCGCGGTCTGCAAGGTAACCACGCTGATGCGGTCGAGGTCGTCGAGTCGCTTGGCAAAACGGTCGAGCTTGGACTTGAAGTCCTTCAGCACTTGCGCCTGCATGGCGTCGCCACTGGCGGCGGCCTCGGCCTCCAGCGCTGGCAGCTGGTTGGCGTTGAAGTCGGCGAGCGCCTTCTTGCCGGCCAGTACGGTCATTTTCAGCTCGCGGTATTGCTGGGCGTTCTGCGTGTACATCGTGTCGTACATGGAGATGTCGGCCACGAGTTTGGCTTGCGCGGATTGGAGGGTGGTGATGAGGTGTTGCATGGCATCGTTGTTGGGCAGTTCGGATACGGCCGGGATCTGGTCGAGCGTGCCGGCCACGCCGAATCGGCTGATCGAATCGGTGCCGGCGAAGTTGGCCGCGCGGAAGCCATGGCGCTCCCACGCCAGCTTCTGCGCCGCCGGTGTTTTCAACAGGTTCAGCAGTGTGTCGCCTTTCTCGTCCAAGGCCATCAGCGTGTGGGTGCTCCACACGGTCGGCGTCGGGTAGACGATGACCACGTCGTCCTTGATCTGCTTGAACGCATCCGGCTGGTTCACGGCCAAATCAAGCAGCTGCGATTCGTAGCCCACCATCATCGGCTTGGAGCCCACGCCCAAGGTCAGGAACTGGTTGAACGAATCCTCGGAAGAGGTCTCCATCCAGCCGGATTTGGCGAAGATGGAGGCGATGGTCTTGCCGTCGCGCGCCACCGAATCGACCATGGCCGGCTGCCCGCCGTTGAGCACCGTGGCAAGAAGCGCCGCGTATTCGTTGCCTGAGTTCGACTTCACCGGATCGGTCGAGTCGATGCGGAACTGCCCGTAGCCTGCCGTGTATCCGACGTCGGCCCAGGTTGTGTTGGCGACCATCGCGTCCACGGCTTTGGCCATATCCATGTGGTACGCGCCCGAATCGTCCTTGGCCATAAGCCCGCCGTTCACGAGCCCGTCCGCCACGGCCTTGTGCGTGTATAGCACAATCGGTGAGTTGAAGACGATGTCGCTTTGGGGGGGCCTTGACGCCTTTCGCATTGCCGTATTCGACGGCCGCGCGCGAGGAGGGGAACAGGCAATCCATGCCTTTCCGGTCCGCATCCATCATGGCCAGCGATCCGGCCTTGCGATAGTCGATGGCAATGCCTTGCTTGGCGGCGAGCGCCTTGAACTTGGCGTCATCGAACAGGCCGATTTTCTCGCCGCCCAGGTAGCCGGTGATGCTCACCTGTTCGGTCGGTTCGGCCGGCGCTGGTTGCGATTGCCGCCACACCAGCGTGCCGCAGACCACGCCCACTACCGCAAGCAGGGCGATCAGTCCGATGATTTTTTGATTTGGAGAGTTTCATTGTGCGTCCGTTTTCTGGTCCGACTGGTGAGCCGGGCCACCAGATGGAGTCTGACTGGGTGCATGCCGTCCTTCATCAGCAGCCGAGGAAGGCACAGGCGAAGGTGCGACGTCGTCGTATCCATCCATGCGGGCCAACCGTTGGATGGCGTCGGAGTCGGCCGTAATGCCCAACGTCTTGGCGCTTACCGCCCGGCTGAGTTCGCCGGCGGCGGTCTGTTCGAGCACTTGCAGCGCCTCGATGGTTTCGATTCGTACCGTGGCTATCTGATCGCGTGCGCCGGAACTTTCCACGTCCACGTAGGAGCGCAACAGTTTCTCGGTCTGCTCGCCGTACACGGTGATGTAGTGGCGCAACGTCGGGTAGGCGGAGGTGTCTCGGGTCACGTATTGCACTAAATCTTTGGTAGCGGCGATGAAGTCGTTGGCTTCGGCTTTGACGGCTGGGTCACGTACTTGCTTGGTGAGCATGGCGATCGAGTTGAGTCGAGCGTTCGCCGCGTCGATCGTATCGGCGGTCTTCTGACCGTTGGGCAAGGCGGAAACCAGCATTTTGCCGATGCGTCGCTCCGGCTCGGTGAGCGTGGAGGCGGCGATATACCCAAGTGCGGCCAGTACCACGGCCACGATCAGGCCGGGCACTCCGCCGCCGACCAGTCCGAAACCGAGCCCGGCGAGCAGCAGTCCGACAACGAATCCACAGATTACCTGGAGCATCAGTTGAAGCCCTTGGCTTGGCGGAAGACGGCGGCGAGGTCGCCGGAGCGGCCGTCGAATACCTTGGCGTTGCTCAGGGTGGCGAGAGACTTCAGCTGGCTGGGATCGGCATCGCCGAACATGATGGAGAAGATCGGCAGATCACGGCCGCGCGACTTATAGGCGCTTTCGAATTCGTCCTGATGATCGGAGTTGGAGCGGCCGTCGGTCATGAGCACGATGGCGGTGGTGTATTGCGAGGCTTCCGACTCGCTGGGCAGCTCGTCGAGCGCGCTCAGCAGGCCTTCATAGATATCGGTGCCGCCGCTGGCATCGGTGGCATCGGCCTCATGCAGCAGGTCGCTGGTGCTTGTGCCAGTGGCCTTGACCGGGCGGTGGGCCTCGGTTTCAAACGGGATGAGAATGTTCACGTCGCCGCTGGCGGGCTCGATGTACGACTTCTTGGCCTGGTCCGGGTCGAGCGCCGCGTTCAGGCCTTTGACCACGCCGTTCTTGCCCTCTCCAGACATCGAACCGGAGTAATCGACCACCCAAATGGTCCAGCTGGGTTTCCTGAGCGCGGTCTGGTAGACGTTGAGCGCGCTGTCGATCACCGTGGCGGAGGTCATGGAGAACGTGAGTTTGCCGTCGCTGACCGCGGCGAGGATGTCCGCGGTGGAGACGGGCTTGGTGGCGCCGGTGTCGTCAGCCCAGCCGAGTTTGACGGCCTTGGATTTGGCGATGCCGAACACGATCGGCGTGGTGGAGGTGCTGGCCGCGTCTTTGACGATGTGCTTGGTGTCTCCCATCGAAATCCACATCGAGGAGGCAGGCCAGACGGCGTCGTGATCCTGGCCGCCGGCCTTGAGCGCGTTCATAATCTCCAGCGAACCCATGTAGTGCATCGTCACGGCTACGTTGGATTGGTCGGCCGCTTTCTGGATGGCGACGGCGACTTCCTTGTTTTCGGAGCCGGAGGCAATGCTCAGGGTGGCAGTCGGTTTGCCGCCGGACGGCTGGAAGGTCTGCGTGGTGGCGGACGTGCCGTTGCCGTCCGCTGTGCCGTCATCGGAATTATTGAACGCCGTGCAACCGGTCAACGCGAGCACGCCGGCACATACCGCGGCCGCAACCGCGGCGGCGGAGAGAAGACATTATGCCCATAATTCCATGGCTCTCCCGCCATCTAAAGCGGGTCGGGCCACAAGGTGACCGCACGGTGAACAATGGGTGAAGAGCTACATCAGTACGCGGCGCAGGCAATCATGGGGTCGTCGTAGAAGCCGAGGATCTTTTCGAGGTAGGGCTTGTAAGTGCTGTTGGGCATGGAGAAGATTTCGTGGCGCGATTCGGGGAAGCGCACGATGTTCGCCTCGCCGCCGCCGTCCTTGACCAGTTGGACGAAGTGATTCTGCGGCTTATTGAGTACCCAGATGTCGCGTCCGGACTGGAAGAGCAGCACCGGCGTCTCCACTTCGGCGCAGGCGGACGGATTCAGTATGGCCCGGTTGAGCTTCAACGCTTGGCGCACCCATTCGAACGCCGCGCAGTAGGTCTGGTATTCGCTATTCTCGCAACGCAGCTTGAAGTACCAGCGTTCACGCGCTTCGGAAGCGCCCTCGTTGCCTTCCATCGAGAATTCCGGCGTGAAGCCCGACTGCCCGAACACGCGCTTCTTGCCGAAGCCGAGTCCGCACAGCGCGCCGACCAGCACACGGGCCACGCCCAGCGGCATGCCGGTGGCGGGGGCGATCATCGGGGCAGAGAGCACCGCTTTGTCGAACAGGGTGGGGTATCGCTCCAACACGGCCGCGCCGATGCCGCCGCCCATCGAATGGCAGAACAGGTTCAGCGGCATGCCGGCCGCGTACTGCTGGCCGATGGTTTCGGCGAAGCCGGCCAGATCGGCCACGTAGCGCTGCCAGTCATCAATCCACACCATGCAGCGATTGTCCACGTCGCGCGCGGACTTGCCGTGGCCGCGATGCTCGAGTACACACACCGAGTAGCCGGCAAGCAGGAAGTACCAGACGAGCTCGTCGTACTTTTCGGCGAACTCGGTGAAGCCGTGGCTGATGACGATGGCCCCGCGGAAGGTGGCGGTGGCGCCTTGCTCGCGAATCGCGTCGAATTTGGCGGAGTCGTAGCACAGGTAGTGCAGCTGGCCCGAGCGGCCGCCGGTGTCCATAATGCCGGACAGCGGCTCGATCCCGGCCGAACGTTCGGCGGCGGACGGATCGAACCAGCCCTCCTCGCAGCATTGTTCGAGCGCGGGCAGCACCACGTCGGTCATCGTTTCGGCGTACTTGTTTTCGTCGATCATCGTCACCTGCATGGCTCCCATCTTAGGACAAGCCTCACGCCCACACCTCGCACCCACACCACGACACATTCCCGGGAATGCGTCGCAAGCCTGCGCGCCACTGACCGCACAGGCGCGTAGGTTGTGAGGTATGAGCGAAACCAATGATGTCAATGACGCAATCAAGCATTTCCCACGCCTCCGGGCGCGCACGCTGCGCTTCGGCTGCGGCGCACCGCGCTCCGCACAGACCGTGGGCGACGGCTCGCGGGCCCTGTTCCTGCGCTCCGACGGCCCCGAGGATCTGGTGACCGCACTGTGGCTGAGCTGGTTCGACGAGTCCGGCGAACACCATGAGACCAAGCTGGCCGACCCGCGCGAACTGCTGGGCGCAACCGCCGACAGCGAGGACGTGCCGGCCGAGGAGAAGGCCCGCCGCGAGCGTGCGCGCGAAGGCGGCACCGGCATCGTCGGATACTCCGCAGATGACGACGGCAATCGCATCGTGTTCACCATCAACGGCCGCCTGTTCCTGACCGACATCGATTGGAATGACGAGACCGGCGCACCCGAGCCGCACACCCGTGAACTGGCCGGCGAATGGCTCGATGAGGACCCGGCGATGTACACGCCGGTGCTGAACCCGCGCATCGCCCCGGATGGCGAACATGTGCTGTACACCACGGGCAGCTACCTGATGCTGGTCGATATCGGCGGCGAGCTAGGTGACCGCATCACCGCGGTCTACGGCGTGAGCGTGGAGGATGAGGACGGCAATCCGGCCGAAAACACGTGGAAAATCGGTCTGGCCGAGTTCGTGGCCGGCGAAGAAATGGACCGGTACGACGGTTTCTGGTGGGCCCCGGATTCGCAGCACGTGCTGTTCGAGTCTTTCGACACCGCCGACGAGCCGACCTGGTACATCAGCGATCCGGCCGACCCCGAGAAGCCGGACGCCGGCCGCCGCTACCCGCGCGCGCTGACCCGCAACGCCGACGTGTACCTGACCGTGATCACGCTGGCGTTCGATGAGAACGACCGGTACGCGGGCATCACCGGCAACGCCGATGTGGATTGGGATCGCGAGGCGTACGAGTATGTGGCCGCCGTGAACTGGCGTCGCGGCCACGATCCGCTGGTGCTGGTGCAGAACCGCCGCCAGACCCGCGATCAGGTGCTTGAGGTGGCGGTCGAGGCGGATGGGGCCGCGCTGGGTGCCACGCGCGTGCTTGAGGAGCACGCGAACGAGCAGTGGATCGACCTGGTTCACGGCACGCCCGCCTACACGCCGGATGGTCGTCTGGTGTGCTCGCTCAACGATATGGCCACGGACACCAACCGTCTGACAATGGACGGCCGCCCGTTCACGCCGGCTGGCTGGAACGTGCGCACGGTGCTCGCCGTGACCGACGAGGATGTGCTGGCCGTGGTGCAGCGCGCGCCCGAAATCGCGCCTGAGGTGCCGGACGCTTGGGCCGATGCGGCCGCCACCGAGTCCGTATTCGGCGACCACGACGCCCGCAGTTTCGACGTGGTGAGTATCGATTACAACGGCACGATCACGCCGGTCACGACCGATCCCGGCCAGTGGACCGCCTCGCGCGGCGAGCGCGGCATCGTGGTCTCCGGCCGCGATATGCGTTCCGCCCGCGCCCAGACGCGGCATATTCTGGGAGAACAGAGCGCCACTATCGCGTCCACGGCGGCCGAACCCGGCTTTACACCGAACGTCACGTTTACGCGACTGGGCGAGCACCAGCTGTACACGGCGATCATCGCGCCGAGCCCGGAAAGCCCGTACGCGCACGCCGAGAAGCTGCCGGTGCTGATGAAGCCGTACGGCGGGCCCGGCTTCCAGCAGGTCATCGCCTCGCAGTCCTTCTACTGGGAGGGCCAGTGGTGGGCCGACCAAGGCTTCCTGGTGGTCACGGCAGACGGCCGTGGCACCACCGGCCGCGGCCCGGCATGGGACCGCGAGATCTTCGAGGATATGAAGGACGTAACGCTGGCCGATCAGGTCGAGGCCGTCAACGCCCTGCCCGAGGCCGTCGCCCGGCTCAACGCCGATGTGGAATCACGTGCGGCACAGCCGGCTGCGGGCGATCAGGCAGACGCCGAGAACCACCCACCGGCGCTTCGCGCCACCTCCCGCCAGCGGGAGGCGATTCCCATGCCGGACCTCGACAAGGTGTGCATGATCGGCTGGTCGTACGGCGGCTTCCTGTCCGCACTGGCCGTGCTGGACGCGCCGAACGTGTTCAAGGCCGCATGCGCCGGCGCCCCGCCCACCGACTGGACGCTGTACGACACGCACTACACCGAGCGCTATCTGGGCCTCGACCCGGATGTCTACTACCGAAACGGCATCGTGCAGGACGCACCGAAACTCGAGCGCCCGCTTATGCTGATCCACGGTTTCGCCGACGACAACGTCACCATCGCCCACAGCCTGCGCCTCTCGCAAGCCCTGATGGCGGCGGGTCGCCCGCACACCTTCCTGCCGTTGACGGGCATCACCCATATGACCAATGACGAGACCGTGGCCGAAAACCTGCTCACCCTCCAGCGCGATTTCCTGCGCGACGCGCTGGCCTGACAAATCGATAACACGCGCATCCCACCCGAGGTGCTCCACCGGTAAAGCACCTCGGGTGGTGCGCCGCACCCATTTCCGCCCTGAATTTTTGGATATTTTGCACTCATCGTCACGTGAAAGACCGGTTTTTTGTCTCATATTCCCATCACCGCGTAGGATGGGTGAAGATTAGAAAGGGAGGACTATGAGCGTTCTCGACCGTTTTGAAAAAAGCGTGGAGGGTGCAGTCAACGGAGTATTCGCCAAGTTTGGCTCCAAAGACCTGCAGCCTGTCGATCTTTCCAGCGCCTTGGAGCGCGAGATTGACGCCGAGGCCATGCCCGTGGGCCGTGACCGCACGGTGGCCCCGAATGAATACCGTTTCAAGCTCAGTACTCCTGACTTCGACCGTATCGAGGCATGGGGTAGCGAGACCCTGGCCAACGAACTGGCCGATAACCTCACCGAGTACGCGAAGAGCCAGCATTACGCCTTCGTGGGCCCGGTGATCGTGATCTTCGAGGAAGACCTTGACCTGTCCAAGGGCAACTTCAACCTCACCTCCGAATCCGTGCAGGGCAATGCCGTGCCGGTCACCACCGATGCGCAGACCGAGGATAGCCCGGTGCTCGAGGTGAACGGCAACCAGTACCTGCTCACCAAAGACAAGACGGTAATCGGCCGCGGTTCCGGTTGCGATATCGTCATCGACGATCCGGGCATCTCCCGCAAGCACCTGGAAATCGACATCACGGATAACGGCGTGATCGCCCGCGACCTGGGTTCGACCAACGGCACGTACGTGGAGGGCCACCAAGTGCCCGCCGCCACGCTGCTCGACGGCAACACCATCACCATCGGCCGTACCCGCATCCTGTACTGGGCCTCCGCCCAAGCCCAGGAGTAGTCGAGCACACGCCCGAAAGTCGTCCACTTATGACCGAACTGACATTCGCCCTGCTCAAGTATGGATTCCTGATCCTGCTGTGGATATTCATCTGGCTGGCCGTACGTTCGCTGCGCAAGGACATCGAGACGTTCAGTCCGCGACCTTCGCGCGCGCGTCGTCGCCGTGAGCGTGAAGCGCATAAGGCCAAGGCCGAAACGCCGCAGGCAGCTGCGCCGCGCCCGCATCGCCAGCCCAGCGCTTCCGCGTCGTCCGCCGCCTCGACGCAGCCTACCCTGTTGGTCATCATCGATGGTCCGCTTGCCGGCAGCTCCGTGCCGCTGGCCGAAGCCGACATCACGCTTGGCCGCGCCGCCTCGAACACCGTGGTGCTCGATGACGAATTCGTGTCTTCCCACCATGCCCGTGTCTACCGTGACACGCGCTCCGGGCAGTGGGCCATTGAAGACCTGAACTCCACCAATGGCACCGTGGTCAACCAGCAGCGCATCAACCGCCCCACCATTCTGCCCGCTCGTATTCCTGTGCGCATCGGCGCCACCACCTTCGAACTGAGGTAGCCGCATGCCAAAATCCGCCGCTTCACAACCGCTGTTCCTGTATTCCACCACGGTGTCCGATGTGGGCACCGTGCGCGCGAACAATCAGGATTCCTCCTTCGCCGGCGAGCATCTCATCGCCATGTGCGACGGCATGGGCGGTCACGCCGGCGGCGATACGGCATCCTCCATCGCCATCCGGTCGCTGGCCCACATCGAGCAGGATGACACCGGTGGCAACGTCGAGACGATCTCCCGCATGATGGAAACCTCCGTTATGGCCGCGCATGACGCCATCGTCGGCAAGGCCAAGCGCGAACGCAAGCTTGCCGGCATGGGCACCACCGTTACCGCAGTGGCATTGGTGGCCGGCTACTGGGTCATCGCCCATATCGGCGATTCGCGCGCCTACCTGCTGCGCGACGGACACCTGAGCCGCATCACGTGCGACCACAGCTACGTGCAGCACCTCATCAACACCGGTCGTATCACCCCGTCCGAAGCCAAGAACCACCCGCAGCGCAACGTCGTGATGCGCGTGCTTGGCGACTTTGACATTGACCCGCGCCCGGATATTTCGATTCGCCGAGCCCACCCCGCCGACCGTTGGCTACTGTGCTCGGACGGTCTGTGCGGTGTGCTGGAA
>SKEW01001892.1_pt1 | contig 11010 bp, 10 predicted proteins | sample 4841441 | NCBI WGS metagenome assembly SKEW01 (sample SAMN11008799, study PRJNA524170) | human gut metagenome | isolation source: fecal sample from pouch patient p41 | place: Israel: Tel-Aviv | reverse complement strand
GTGCAAAGATGGAAAATCTGGGCCACACCAAGATGATGCACGACTTCGACTCCGGCCTGATGTACGAGGAACCCTTCCTGTACGTCAACATGGAGGGCAAGCGCTTCTGCAACGAGGACACCGGCTTTGTCTACATGGGCAACATCACCAAGTATGTGCCCAAGTTCAACGGCAACAACGTGGATGCAAACCATCCGGACGGTTCTCTGGGCTGGTACTGCCAGATCTACGATAACGACTACATGAGCTACGCCAACAGCCCCGTGCCGGAGCAGGTGATGACCAAGTACATCCCCGGTGCCGTGGAGAACCCGCAGGGCGTGTTCACCAACCTGATCGACACCTATAAGGCCGACACCATCGAGGAGCTGGCTGCTCTGCTGGACGTGCCCGCCGATGAGCTGCAAAAGACCATTGACCGCTACAACGAGCTGTGCGATCAGGGGACCGATGCGGACTTCGGCAAGAAGAGCGCCTACATGCACAAGATCGAGAAGGCTCCCTTCTGGGGCGTGCGCAAGCACATCCGCGTGTCCTCCATCGACAGCGGCGTGAACACCAACGCCAACGGCCAGGCTTTGGACGCTGACGGCAAGGTCATCGAGGGCCTGTACTGCGTGGGCAACGTGGGCGGCGTGTTCTACGGCGGCGCGGACTATCCGTTCCACCAGACCGGCCTGTCCCTGGGCCGCTGCTACACCTTCGGCATGCTGGCCGCAAAGCATGCTATGGGCCAGCTGTAATTAAGAAAAAGCTGATTTTGGGGCTGTTGCAAAATAGCATCCCTTTATCGCAAAGCTGATCAATCTGAATATTTTTGTACCGCCCATCCGAAAATATCGTTGATGCGGATAGAGAGCTGTACAGAAGGACGTTCTCAGACCGCAGCATACCCGATAAGCGAATACCGCCGAGGACTCTTCCCATTTTGGGAAGATGTCCTCGGCGGCTTTTTTGTATATAGGGCAGCAATTCTTGACCGTCTTTTGTGAAGGTGATGAGTTACGAGATGGAGCACAGCTTTCTCCGCAATGATCTCGATTGAAAACAACTGCACATATAAAGCAAAAAAGGAATATACTTACTTGTCAATTTGCTGTAGAAAATCACCTGAGTTTGGGCAAAATTGATAAAGTGAAAAAGAAACCCGTTCCCATCTTGACACTCCGCAAAGAATATGGTATTGTAATCAAGCATAGAATAAATTTCCATTCAAGTGCTTAATTTGTTCGTGCCTTACAAAAAAGAAAATTGTACGTGAGCAGCGTCGTTGGATTGTTACCGTTTGGCGGGCTAGACCAACTCTGCATAGCACAAGCCGAAAGCGTGTTTCAGCCTTCGGTATGTTTGCTGTGTCGAGGATGGTCTTTTTTTATTGCCTTTTTCAACTTGAGGAGGAGAAACAATGCAATATACCGTCAAAAAACCGATCAACAACAACATTCTGCGCGTGGTGGATCCCACGGGCTGTGAGCGGATCGTCACCGGGCGCGGTCTGGGCTTTGGCGTTAAGCCGGGCTATAAAATCGAGGCTGAAACCGTGGAGCGCAGCTACCGCATGACCAGCCCTGCCGTGCAGCAGAAGTTGGTGGAACTTCTGGAACAGATCCCGTATGAGCATCTGCTGCTCACCGACGAGCTGGTGGCAATGATCCGCAGCCGGGTGAACTACCCGCTGAACGAAAGCCTGCTCATCACGCTGGCCGACCACATCAGTTTTGCCATCCAGCGCAGCGAGCAGGGGATTCGCTTTTCCAACCCGCTGATGGCTCCCATTCGGGAATTCTACCCGGAAGAGTATCGCCTTGGTATGGAGTGCCTTGCCACCATCCGCCAGCGCTGCCATGCAGACCTTTCGGACGACGAGGGCGGCTTCATTGCGCTGCACATCGTCAACGCAGAACTCAACACCACCATGAGCGTGGTGAACGATGTCACCCGCTTTGTGGATGGCTGCGTGCAGGTAGTGGAATACTTTTACAACTGCCATTTTGACCGGGATGCACTGGATTTCAGCCGCTTTACAGTACATTTGCGCTTTTTTGCGCAACGCGTATTTCAAGGAAAACAGGAGCAGGAAAACGATACCCACGACGAAGTGTTCCGCGCCCTGATTGCCCGCAATTGCAGCGAACACTACAAATGCGCCTGCTGCATTGCGGAGTATGTCCGCAACACCTGGCACAAGGAGCTTTCGGACGAGGAACTGGTGTTCCTTACGATCCATCTGAAACGGATTCGGATGGGGAAGTAAGCTTTCTTGCTCCACCTTTGATTCTCCACAGGTCTTTCCTGTGTGGATATATATGCTGGATACGAACTTGAGAAAAGGAGAACTGAAGATGAAAGACAAGATCTTTGGCGTGCTGCAGCGCGTGGGACGCAGCTTTATGCTGCCCATTGCACTGCTGCCTGTGGCGGGCCTGCTGCTGGGTATCGGCAGCTCGTTCACCAACGAAACCATGCTGGCGGCCTATGGCCTGAACAGCGTCATCCACCCCGGTACCCTGATCTACACCATTCTGGACGTGATGAGCCAGACCGGCAGCGCCGTGTTCAACAATCTGGCGCTGCTGTTCGCCATGGGCGTGGCCATCGGCATGGCCCGCAAGGAAAAAGAGGTGGCCGCCCTGTCCGGTGCAGTGGCCTATATCATTATGAATACAGCCATTCAGGCCATGATCAATGCGGCAGGCGGCGTAGAAGCAATGCCTGCCAACTCCACCACCACCATGCTGGGCATCACGACCCTGCAAATGGGTGTGTTCGGCGGCATCGTGGTCGGTCTGGGCGTGGCGGCGCTGCACAACAAGTTCTATAAGATCGAGCTGCCGCAGGTGCTGGCTTTCTTTGGCGGTACACGCTTTGTGCCCATCATCAGCTCCATCGTGTATCTGGTGGTCGGCATTGCCATGTTCTATATCTGGCCGGTGGTGCAGAGCGGTATTGCCGCGCTGGGTGCACTGGTGCTGGCTTCCGGCTACGCAGGCACCTTTATTTACGGCCTGCTGGAGCGTGCGCTGATTCCCTTTGGACTGCATCATGTGTTCTATATGCCGTTCTGGCAGACCGCTGTGGGCGGCACCGCCATCATCGATGGCGTCACCGTGACCGGCGCACAGAACATCTTCTTTGCCGAGCTGGCTTCCAAGTCCACCACTGTGTTCTCGGTCAGCGCTACCCGTTTCATGGCCGGTAAGTTCCCCTTTATGATGTTCGGTCTGCCCGGCGCGGCGCTGGCAATGTACCAGTGCGCCAAGCCGGAAAAGAAAAAGGCGGCAGGCGGCCTGCTGCTGTCTGCTGCGTTGACGGCTTTCCTCACCGGCATCACCGAGCCGCTGGAATTTACCTTTATCTTTGTGGCACTGCCCATGTACGCGGTGCACTGCGTGCTGGCCGGTCTGTCCTTCATGCTGATGCACATTCTGAATGTGGGCGTGGGCATGACCTTCTCCGGCGGTCTCATCGACCTGGTGCTGTTCGGTGTGATGCAGGGCAACGCCAAGACCCACTGGGTGTGGGTGGTCGTGGTCGGTGCGGTGTACTTTGTGCTGTACTACATCATTTTCCGCTTTATGATCTCCAAGTTTGACTACAAGACCCCGGGCCGCGATGATGCCGAGGAAGTCAAGCTGTACACCCGTGCGGACGTGAACGCCCGCAGCGCTGCTTCCGGCAGTGTGCCTGCCGGAAATGACCCGGTCAGTGCAATGATCGTGGAAGGTCTGGGAGGTGCCGCTAATCTGGCCGATGTGGATTGCTGCGCAACCCGTCTGCGCTGCACGGTCAATGATGCGGCATTGGTCAAACAGGATGTGCTCAAAGCCTCCGGTGCCTCCGGCGTGATCTGCAAGGGCAACGGCGTGCAGGTGGTGTACGGCCCCAAGGTGGCCGTCATCAAGGCAAAGCTGGAAGATTATCTGGAAAATGCACCTAAGACCCCGGCGGCGACCGCAACACCCGCCCCGGCGGCCCCCGCAGCAAAGGATACCGTGCTGTCTGCCTGCCTGAACGGCACCGTCGTCCCGCTGGCCGATGTGAAGGATGAAGCCTTTGCCAGCGGTGCACTGGGGGACGGCATTGCCATTGAGCCCACCGATGGTGAACTGATGGCACCTGCTGACGGTGAGATCTCCTCCACCTTTGAGACCCACCATGCCGTGGGCATGACCACGGCTGACGGTGCCGAACTGCTGATGCACATCGGCATCGATACGGTCAAGCTGGGTGGCAAGCACTTTACCTACCTCGTCAACGAGGGTGACAAGGTGAAGAAAGGTCAGCCGTTGATCCGCTTTGAACTGGAAGCCATTAAGGCCGAAGGCTATCCCGTGACCACACCGCTCATTGTCTGCAATACTGATGACTATGCCGCTGTCGTGGCTAAAGCCAGTGGCACCGTAAAGCAGGGCGATGCGCTGCTGGAACTGAAGCACTAAGCGTTTCTCCCAAACTGTAAGGCAGGGTTGTTATAAAGGGGGGCTGTTGCAAAATAGCCCCAACGAAAAAATGAGATAGACTTCCCCCAAAGGGGTTGCCTATCTCATTTTTTGTTGTAAGCTGAAACTGCAATGAACCAACTACAACATGAACAGTATCGCAAAGTTAATCAATCGGAATATCCTTGTTCCGACCATCCGAAAATATCTTTGATGCGGACAGAAAGCTGTGCGGAAGGACGCTCACAGACAGCAGAACACCCGCTAAACGAATACCTCCGAGGACTCTTCCCATTTGGGAGTCGTCCTCAGAGGCTTTTTTAGTTTATGGCTTACAACGGAAAAGGCCGCAAGGACGCATTGCCGATGAAGTTCTAAAACATATTTTCTCTGTCAAGAGGCACCTGCAAGCTGTGGGTGCCTCTTGATACATATTGACTGGTTGAAAAGTTCTGAATTTCGCCGACTGGAAATAGACTGAAGTGACACATATCACAATCAAGTGAACCGAAAAGGGGGATTCGATGGAAAAAACTCCTTTTATTCTGCACGAAAAATTTTGTTCGGACAACAACGAACAGCGCAAAGAACATTTTCAAAAGAAATTTGAACGATATATCGTCGATAAGCTGTCCAATGCCGCTCCTTCAAAATCCTGCGCCTGATTTGGCATCCTTGAATTTGAGGGGGAGAATGCGGTATGTTGCGCATGGACGATTGTGCACAAAAAGAAAGGTGCAAATCATGAAAGCGGCAATTTATTGCCGCCTGAGCAAAGAAGATGAATATAAAATTGGCGAATCGGAAAGCATTCAGAATCAAAAGTCGATGCTGATCCAGTACGCCATTGAGAAAGGATTTGATATTTACCAGATTTATTCGGATGAGGATTATTCCGGCATCGACCGGAACCGTCCGGCTTTCAATTTGATGATACAAGCCGCAAGCGAACATAAATTCGATGTGGTGCTGGCCAAGACGCAATCCCGTTTTACCCGCGATATGGAACTCGTGGAAAAATACCTGCACGGAAAGTTTATTGAGTGGGGCATTCGGTTCATTGCTGTCGTTGACCATGTGGATACAAACGATACTGCGAATAAAAAATCTCGTCAGATCAATGGCCTGATCAACGAGTGGTATCTGGAAGACTTGTCTACCAATGTCCGCTCGGTGCTTGACCACAAGAGGAAAGAGGGTTTGTTCATCGGCTCTTTTGCGCGGTATGGGTATTGCAAAGACCCGAATGCAAAGGGAAAACTTATCATTGATCCGGAAGCTGCCGAAGTGGTACGGCGGATTTTCTCTATGGCTCTTAGTGGAATCGGTGCGCATAAGATTGCGCGGATTCTGAATGATGAGAAAGTTCCAAGCCCAACTGCTTATAAACAGCAGCATGGCATCCATTACCATATTGCAGCGAAAAATCCCAATGCAGACCTTTGGAGTAGCCCCACGGTATACCAGATGCTGCACAATCAGCTTTATGTCGGAGATATGGTGCAGGGACGGCATAAAAAGGTGAGTTATAAGTCCGAAAAGACGATTTGGCTTCCCCAGTCGCAGTGGATCGTTGTAGAAAACACCCATGAAGCCATCATTGACCGGGGGACGTTTGAAACAGTTCAGATGATGCTGAAAGAACGTACCCGGAGTGGTGGAAAAGGAACGATTCATCCGCTGGCGAAAAAAGTGGTTTGCGGATGCTGTGGCAGCTACATGGAACAAACTGGCCGTCAGCCAAAGGCGGATGGGACTCAAAGACGCTATGTTCGCTGCCGGATGCATCAGCGCGCACCGGAAGTGTGTGGCAACAAGACCTGTACAGATATGAACGCATTGGAGAATGCTGTGCTGGAACGTATCCGGGCGTATGTGGCAGATTATTTTGACCCTGAAAAAGTTACCCTTCCAGAACAGGATGACCCAATCCAGCAGCGAGAGTATGCAAAGCGAGACGAGCTGAAACGGTTGAAAAGCGAAGTGGACCGGCGGCGCAAGGCTATGCAGGAACTGTATCTGGATAAGGTGTCTGGTCTGATTGATACCGTCCAGTTTTCTGAAATGAACCAGACTTTTCTGGAAGATGTAAAAAACGCAGAAACGCGAATCAATATTTTGGAAGCGGAATTGGAACAACAGCAGGAAGAAACCAGCGTGGTTCAGACGCAGATGCAGCGTGTGCGGGAACTGGCACAGGTTTCCCATCTGACCCGTGAACTTGCTGTACTGCTGGTTCATCGTGTCGTTGTCGGAACGAAAGACCCACTCACTGGAGAGCAAAAAATCACGATTGAATGGAATTTCTAAGTGGTAGAGCAGTTTAATGGCCCCGTTGGGTTATTTTCGTCAGCTCAGGTAGGGTAGACTTCGCTGGACGCCACATTGGCAATATAATCCCGGAAGGAGACGGTCACGTTCCGTGCGGAGGCTGCAGGCTTGCCCAGATGCACCGTGATGTTTTTGGGAATGATGACTCTGTCCAGCACCCGGGGCACGCAGTTCTCCATGGGGTCCGGGCCGCTGCCGCCATCGCCGGTGAACAGTGAATGCTCCGGGATGACTATGGGCGGGTTTACCACGTCGCGATCCTCTTCGGTCTCGGGGATCATCTCTGGCTGGGCCAGTGTGACCTGCCCGGCAAAGATCTGCACACCCTGAATGCGCACGGTGCGGAAGCCTGCCTTTGCGGCAGTCAGGTCCACAACGGCATAGGGCCGGATGGTGTTGTTCTCCTGCAGGGACAGCGCACAGGAGGGGGCTTCAATGGAGAGGTCGCCAGCGGTGCCGGTCTCGTCGGTGATACGCTGAGCGGTAAAGCCGTTGCCGGACACGGTGACGAGAACACCCTCGATGGGCGAGGACTGACGGGCACCGAAAGCCTGAATGCGTAGAATGCCGGTGTTTTTCATGGAGATACGCTCCTTTGCTGGTAAAAGTATGCTTCTGCCCCAGCGTATTCCGTCCGGCACCCGGGCGTGCATGGCAATGCACACCGCAAATAAAAAAGCCGCCCGAAGGCGGCAGGGGAGAAAGGTTTATTTGGCGCTGTCCTTGGCAAGGGCGGCGTCGATATTTTTTTGTAGAGCGGCAAGGTTTTCTTCCTTGTCGATGCCGCCAAGCAGGGGCTGCCCCACAACGTTGCCGTCCCGGTCAAAAACGTAAGTGGTGGGGAAGGCCATGATGTTCAGTGCAAACTTGCCGGCCTCACTGCCGGAGGCAAAGTAGATGTTGCGGTAGCTTGCGCCCGTTGTCTCCAGCAGTTTTTTGGCGGCATCAATGCCCTGCTGGTTGCCGTCCAGCGTCTCGGTGTTGATGCCGATGACCTCACCGCCCTGTGCCTTGACCTTCTCGTTCAGGGCGTTCAGGTCGTCCAACTCCTCCACGCAGGGCTTGCAGCCGTTGAACCAGAAATTCACCACCGTAAAGGCGTTGCCCGCAAACAGGCTGTTGTCCACCGGGTTGCCCTCTAAATCGCTGCCCTCAAACTTGGGGAAGGCGGTGCCCTGTGCGGCGGCACTGGAAGCGGCATCCTCTGCGGGGGCAAGAGCGGCGATCTGCTCCTCGATGGCACGAATCTTTTCGGCATCTGCGGTCAGGGTCTTGTACTCCTCGTCCGAGAACTGATCTTTGGCCTTTTCCACAGCGCTGAGCAGAAAATCGCCGTAGTTGGCGCTGATCGTGGTTTCGGTCACGTTTTTGTCCATGGATGAGAACACTTTCTCCCACAGAGCATCGTTTGCAGAAAGGATCTCGTTTTCCTCGGCCAGCAGCTGCTCCTCGGTTTTGCTTTCTGCTGCCGCAGAGGAAGCGGCAGAAGAGGATGCAGAAGATGCAGAAGATGCGCCCTGCCCGCAGGCGGCAAGGCTGAAAGCCAGCACAAGGCTGAGAAAAAGTGCGGCAATACGATGGATCTTCATGGCTTTACTCCTTTGTTGTTTCGGTATTTGATTGGTCCCCCAGCCCGAACTTGTACTGAATGGCGTCCGTGGGACAGGCTTTCATGCACATCCCGCAGCGGATGCATTCGGCGTGGTTGGGGGTCTTGGTAATGTCTACGTCCATCTTGCAAGCCTTTGCACAGGCTCCGCAGGAGACGCATTTGTGGGTGTCTACGCGCATCTGGAACAGCGAGACCTTGTTCAGCAGCGCATAGAACGCGCCCAGCGGGCACAGCCACTTGCAGAAGGGGCGGTAGAACACCACGCTGCCCACGATGACCGCCAGCAGGATGCAGGCCTTCCATGTGAACAGCTTGCCCAGCGCAGCGCGGATGCCCGCATTGGTCAGGGAGAGGGGAATGGCACCCTCCAGCACGCCCTGCGGGCAGAGATACTTGCAGAAGAAGGGGTCGCCCATGCCCAGCTCATTGACCGCCAGCAAAGGCAGCAACACCACCATGACCAGCAGCACCGCATACTTTAAATAGCGCAGCGGCTTCAGCTTTTTGGTGGAAAGCTTGGGGGATGGGATCTTGTGCAAAAGCTCCTGAAACCACCCGAATGGGCAGAGGAAACCGCAGATGAACCGCCCCAGCAGCACCCCAAAGAGGATGAGGATGCCGGTAATGTAGTAGGAAAAGCGGAACTTGGAAGAGCCCACCACCGCCTGGAATGCTCCCACCGGACAGGCACCGGCCGCGCCCGGGCAGGAGTAGCAGTTCAGCCCCGGCACGCAGACAGTCTTCCCCGCCCCCTGATACAGTCCGCCTTTGAGAAAGTTCGGCAGGTGCAGGTTGGTCAGCAGCGTTGCCCCTGCCTGGATCCAGCCCCGGAAGCGGGACATGGTCTGTGAAACGCCTGAAAACCTTTTACCCAATGCCCACACACTCCAGACATAGTTTGATGGCCTTGCTCAGCACCGTCGCCGCCTCGCCCCGCCATACACCGAAGCACAGCATGGCGGTTCCGGCCATCAGCAGCGCGATCTGTGCCGCGGCCTTTTTCCCGCAGCTCATTTTTCATCACCCTTTCCGATTTTCTGCCCCCATCATAGCGCGGGAGAGTTAAAGTCTCTGTTAAGAACGAAAACTTAATGCAAACCTTATCTATTCTTGCTATAATGAAAGCAGCATAAAAACGGAGAAATAAAAAGGAGGGCTCTCATGCACCTTTTAGTAATTGAAGATGAACGCGCCCTGTGCGAGACGATCGTCCGCAGCCTGCGGCGGCTGGCCTACAGCGTGGACTACTGCTATGATGGGGAAAAGGCGCTGGCTCTTCTGGGTGTGGAGCGCTACGATCTGGTACTGCTGGATCTGAATCTGCCGAAAAAGGACGGCATGACGGTGCTGCGCACCCTGCGGCAGACCGACCGGGAGACGCGGGTGCTGATCCTCTCCGCCCGCTGTGAGGTGGAGGACAAGGTGCAGGGGCTGGACGCCGGGGCGAACGACTATCTGGCAAAGCCCTTCCACCTGGCCGAGCTGGAGGCCCGCATCCGCAGCCTGACATTGCGGCAGTTCACCCAGCAGGATGTGCTGCTGAGCTGCGGAGGCCTGAGCTTCGACACCCGCTCCCGCACCGCCGCTGTCAACGGGCAGACGCTGACGCTGACCCGCAAGGAAACGGGGATTCTCGAATACCTGATGGTACATCAGGGGCGGCCCGTGAGTCAGGAAGAGCTGATGGATCATGTTTGGGACAGCAGCGTGGACAGCTTCAGCAATTCCATCCGCGTCCACATCTCCGCCCTGCGCAAAAAACTCCGCGCCGTGCTGGGCTATGACCCCATCCGCAACCGCATCGGCGAGGGTTATCTGATGGGAGGCGGGGAAGTATGAAGCGGCTTTCCCTGCAGTGGCGCATCACGCTGATGTCCGTCCTGCTCATCGGCATCACCTGCGTGGCCATGAATTTGCTGCTCTGCTCCTCCGGTGTATACTATATGGACACCATTGCGGACAGCTTACAGGGCGGCGGCACAGTGATCCTGAATGATTGCGGAGCGGCGAGCTTTGACCTGCAGCTCATAGCGCCCAGCGAGGAGTTGACTATCGTCGTCGATGGGGTGCAGGGGCGCTTCCGCACCACCAACTGGTACATCACGGCGGCGGTAACGCTGCTCAGCGGTTTCCTCGCCTATTTTGTCAGCGGACGCGCCCTAAAGCCCCTGCGCAGCTTTGCTGCGCAAGTGGAGCAGGTACAGCTGAACAATCTTGCCGATATGAGGATTGATGAAGATGTGCTTCCGGAGTTCCGGCAGCTGAGCCGCTCGTTCAACCAGATGCTGGAGCGGCTGAATAACGCCTTTGCCGCCCAGCGGCAGTTCACCGGCAACGCCGCCCACGAGCTGCGCACGCCGCTGGCTCTGATGCAGGCGCAGTTGGAGCTGTTTTCCGCGGAGCATCCCGATGTGCGGCCGGAGACGGTGGAGTTCCTCACGCTTTTGCGTGAGCAGACGGAGCGGCTGACACAGATGACCAAGACGCTGCTGGAGATGAGCAATCTGCAGCAGGTGGCGCGGAACGAGCAGCTCCAGCTCGCCCCCATGGTCGAGGAGATCTTCACGGATCTCGCGCCGCTGGCGGAGAAGCGAAGCATCTCGCTGGAAGCGGAGGGCGACGCCGCCC
>SKEW01001889.1_pt1 | contig 11018 bp, 6 predicted proteins | sample 4841441 | NCBI WGS metagenome assembly SKEW01 (sample SAMN11008799, study PRJNA524170) | human gut metagenome | isolation source: fecal sample from pouch patient p41 | place: Israel: Tel-Aviv | reverse complement strand
GTAAAGGCGCGACACCGATCGGGAGAAAGGAATCCAGATGAACACGACAAGCAACACCAACCAGCGCAAAAAGCGCACGGGGCTCTTCGCGGCCCTGGCCCTCGTGCTCTGCGTCGCCATCGCCGGCGGCGTGTTCGCGTGGTACAGTGCGACCGCGCAGCGCACGAACACCTTTGCGAGCGGCAGCATTACGGAGCCGGATAAGAAGCCCGATCCCACGAACCCAACCATTCCCGGTAACGATAATGTCGAGGTCAAAGGTAACATCCAGGAGACCAAGTGGGTCGATAGCTCCAAGATCTCTGCGAACTCCGTCGTTGCCAAGAACCCGAACATCGGCGTGGGCAAGGGGTCCGATGACTCCTACGTGTTCGTGAAGGTCACGAACAATCTCGGTAATAACACCTACTTCACGCTGAACTCCAACTGGGCTCCCGTTTCTGACCAGGTTGTCAAATACACGGGTGCGGGATCTAACGCAAGCACCTATGTCAGCGGCATCTTCGTCTACACCGGTGGAGAGACCGCGGCCAAGATTCTCGAGGGCGACGCTACCAAGGACGTCTACACCGGTGAGCTCTTCAGCGAGATTCACGCCAACGACTCCTTCACGGGCGTGGCCGACAATGCCAAGACCATCGACATCAAGGCTTACTTCGGTGCCAAGTCCAGCGCCGGCGAGGAGCTGCCGCTGTCTGACATCCAGAACGCGGCCATCGCGAAGCTGAACGCGACCAACTAAATTCAGCTCTTTGCGGTCGCCCGTTCCGGCTTCACGCCGGGGCGGGCGGCTCGCCTGCTCTGAGGAAGGGGGTCTGGGATGACCGAGGAGAACGCGCGCGAAATCGATGCAGCGGCCGAGGTTGCGGACGAGGCGACCGAGACGGCCGCCTCCGCACCCGCCGCCAGCGACGCGCCGGCCGCTGCCGCCGCCGCTCGCCGCAAGCGCACGACGCTGCTCGCCGGCCTTGCCGCCGTGGCCATCGTCGCCGTGATCTTCGCCGCCCAGACCATCTCCTTCATAGCACGCGACCTGCCGCTTTCCACTAAGGGCACCTTCGGCACCGTGGGGCTCACGACCCAGATCAACACCGTCGACGCTTCCGGCAACGAGGTGTCCGCCCACGACGGCGACCGCCTGGGCAACGAGACCGCCTCCGTCCAGCGCATCGTCCGCGCCGCCAACACGGGCAACCACCCGCTGTGGGTGCGCGTGCGCCTCACCCTCACGCTGACGGATGCCAACGGCAAACGCCACGACGTGAGCGACCTCCTCACCTGCTCCGGCGGCGACGACGCCTGGCAGCGCGGTGACGACGGTTACTGGTATCTGGTGAAACCGCTGACCGCCGGCGAGGCCTCCGCGGCACTCTGCCGCACCATCGGCGTGTCCGGCCCCTCGCGTTTCGGCGAGGGAACCTTCGAGCTCTCCGCGCAGGCGTACGGCGTGCAGAGCGAGCACAACGCGATGAGCGTCTGGGACGCGGAAGGGTGGCCCGAGGCATGAGAGTCCACACGCCAAAGCATATGAACCGCGTGGTCGCCTTGGTCGCGGCCGCGTTACTCGTTGTCGCCGCGCTCGCCGGCGCAGCTCCGCAGCGGGCGCTCGCCAAGGGTCTGGAGGCCGGCAAGGAGGTCGGTACCGAGACCGAGCGCACCGACGTGGTCGAGATCAACAGTATCGCCGACCTCTTTCGCGAGATCGTCCTTTCACGCGAGAGCGACGACGCCGGCGGTGACTTCTCCAACAAGAAGCTCGTCCTCACCACGGACATCGATCTTACCGACACCTCGACGAAGGATTTCAACGACGCCATCATCAAAGAGCTCGGCTCGCTCACCTTCGGTACCATCGACCATCCGTTTACCGGTGAGTTCGACGGCCAGGGCCACACTATCATCGGCCTTGACTACAGGCGAGATCTCTTTGTGCCCAAGGCCAATACCGGCCTGTTCGCGGCTACTGACGGCGCCTACATCCACGACATCAACTTCCGCGACGGCTACATTGGCGCCGACTACCGCGGCGGCTACATCGTGGGCTATTCCAAGAACACCACTATCGAGGGCGTGCACATCATCAACTGCACCTCGTCGGTGACCCCGGCGAACAACGCCGTCTCGCTCGTCACCAACGCGGGCCTGGCGGGCGGCATGGTCGTGGGCCAGTGCGAGGGCGGCGTCATCTACAACTGCGAGGTTCAGGGCGGCCGCGTGGTCTGCAGCGCCACGGCGGCCATATCGGGCCTGGGCGGCGAGGGCCTCTACCTGGGCGCCATTGCCGGCACCACCGATTACGGCACCGTGATCGAGTACTGCCGCGTGACGCCGTACGCGTCTACGGACAAGGACGGCAACGCCACCTATTCCTACACCCAGGTGCATAACAAGTACGACATCGCCGTGGGCGCCGTGGCCGGCCAGGCCGTGTATGCCGGCGGTATCGCGGGTGGCATCAACAACGGCACGCAGATCATGGACTGCTTCTCCACCGCCGACTGCTACTGCTACACGGGCACCTACGTGTCGGTGGGCGCGGGTAACGTGAGCTATGTGGGCGGCATCGCGGCGCGCGCCAACTTGGGCGCCGAGCCCAAGTACAAGAAGAACGTCATCGAGCGCGTGCACTATGCGGGCAACCTCCACTCCATGCAGTACAACGCGGTGCTCGTGATTCCTATCATCCAGTACGACGTGAACCTGTCGGGCATCGTCGAGCGTACGAGCGGCGACGACGAGATCGAGGTCCACGACGCGTACTTCAACTACTCGGCCACCAAGGACCTCCGCAGCGGGCGCACCATCATGGCGTACGGCGATCACGCGTCGGGTGAGGACTACGGTCCGGCCGACGACCACTACACCGACCGCACGTGGTGGGAGGGGCGCAACTTCGACTTCGAGGGCGACGCCGAGCGCTCGTCTACGTATATGAGCGGCAAGAAGCACGTGAACAAGTGGACGATGGACTTTGTGAACGACATGCCGGTACACGGCGTGAGCGTGAAGGCCACGCTTGACTTTCCCGGCGCGGGTTCGGTGACCTTTGGCACGTCGAAGTTAGTGCCGGAGGTGTCTGACGAGCAGACGACCAGCGATCCCTATAACTTCGCGGTTCAGGGCGTGCTGCCGAGCGATACCGACCTGTCGCTCACCGAGGCGCTGTCCGAGCGCGAGAGCTGGAAGAACGTGCATGACGAGGCCAATGCCGGCTTCCGCTTCATGGGCTGGTACAAACAGGAGAACGTGAAGGTTAACCACATCGGCGAGGACCACAGCTACTTTGCGGGCATCACGGGCAGCACCGACAAGAAGCTCGGCACGGACGCCGAGCTCAAGCTGCACAACAGCGGTACCGGCGTGTGGGATGACGCCGCGTACAAGGACAACGATCTCTTCGTGGCCTACTACCAGGCGCAGGTGCTCTTCCACGACGTGAGGGGTTTGCAGGTCAATACCAAGGGCGAGGCCAGCACGGACACCTCCGATGACTGGTATGACTACCAGGCGAAGCTGCCCAGCGTTTCCGAGCCGGCGGCGGACAGGGCCGCGAACGGCGTGGATAAGGATGCCACGTTCCTCGGCTGGACCACGATGCCGAGCGCGGTCGGCGGCGGCTACGCGGCCGTGACCTCCACCGAACTGCAGGCCATGAAGAGCGCCGGCGCCTTCTACCAGGGCGGCGAGGTCATCGAGAGCCCCATGGACCTCTACCCGGTCTACGCGACCTGCGGGTCGAACATCATCACGCAGTTCGAGGGTTGGGATCTGAACGGCGCCACCGACCAGACCCTGCGCGATGGCGTGGGCACCACGAGCATCACCAAGACCGATAGCGGCTACGTGATCGCGGCGAAGGACGCGGGCGAGAACGGTGCCTTCCCCGACGGCTACCACTTCCGCGGCTGGTATCACGTGGTGAATGGCAAGGAGTACAAGGTCTCCAACGACCCGGAGTACACCATTCCCGCGAGCTTGGATCTCACGCAGAGGCAGACGTACATCGCCCGCCTCGAGTACCGGGTGGAGTACTACGCCTATTCGAAGGCCAGCGGTAAGTTCCAGTACGACAAGGTCCAGACGGAGTGGGTCAACTACCAGTGGGGCTTCACGCAGAGCCATGCGAAATCGATTGCTCCGGATAACAATAAGCAGTTCATCCTGCATTGGTCTGCCGGCCCGAAGGACGACGGCGAATGCGATGACGACTCCGATGCCATCGTCGATGGGTTCCAGGTGACCGAGCCGCTGAAGGCATACGGGCATTGGAAGGATAATAGCAGCTACAACATTGTTATCAGAAGCGACTTCCCTCTGGCTGCCGCGCTCGAACATAATGGGACGGGCTCTGTTAGCGGTTATACGGTCAAAGCGAGCGTTCATAGCGGCTACACGTTCATCGCATGGGCGGGCCAGGGCGGTAATGTGGGTTGGAAAGAAGTCAACGCCGGCGCTTCCTGGAAAACCTCGGGTGCGCATGACGCCGGTCTCTACATCTATGAAGCCCACCTTGCCGCGCGGGTCGCGTTCCACGATGCGAACGGCAACAAGCTGAGCTTTGGGAATCGCGCGTATTCCAAGAACGGCACCACGGAACTCGATGCCGGCGAGAAGGACTACGTCGAGCGCCTGCTGGACGAGAAGGTTCTGCTCGATGCCGATCAGGCCAAGGCCTATACCTATCCGCTTGACGGCAAAACGGACACCGGCATCGTCCATGTGAGCGCAGCCTCGCCGACCGCTGACAAAGTGGCCGTCAAGACGGACGACGCGAACACCGCCTACACGTTCCTCGGTTGGATCGACCACAACGCTATCGACGCGGGTCAGATGGCGCAGGACGAGTGGGACTACGTGTTCGACGCGGGCGACAACACGACGAAATACATCACCTCCGACGCCGCAAAGGCCAAGCCCTACCTTGTGAAGGCGACCGACACGGTTTCGCGGTCGATGGACCTGTATCCGGTCTACATGAAGACGGCCTTTTCCGCCACCACCAACATCAAGCGGGCGGGCGTGACGGCGAGCTCCGGTCTGAACGTGCCAGCCGACCCCGCGGGGAAGATGAGCGATGCCGACAAGGACGGCAAGCGCACCGTGACCCTCACGGCCGATGCGTCCACCAGACTCTCCGCCGACAGCGACGGGCTCTACGAGCTGATGTCGTGGACGGTCGAACGCTCCGACGGCGCGACCGAGACCATCACGACGGCGGGTGACGCCGCGGTGTCCAACGACAACACGGTGCTGACCTACACGCTGCTGCCGGGTTACACCTATGTCTTCGTGGCCAACTACCAGCCGTTCGCGGTGGTGTACCACACCAATACCGGTAAGACCAAGGTGACCGCGCGCAACGACGGCGACGCGCTGGGCGATGCCCCGACGTCCGAGTTCGACATCGACGCGATCGACCGGGCCGAGAGCTCGGCAGGCTCCGCCAAGATGCACCTCTTCGTGGGCTGGACCGCCACGGCTCCCGCGGACACCTCGCGCGAGTACGCGCTGTGGCGCGACGGCGGCGATACCGGTCCCGCGCTTGCGCAAGCTACCACGGTGGTACACAGTTCTATGGAGCTCTGGCCGGTCTACCGTCCGACCACGGTGAGCGTGAACTCCAACATCGACAGCCAGCTGGCCAATCCGTCCGCGATCCGCAGCCTGAAGCGCGTGGGCGATGACGGCTCTCGCGCGGCGCTTTCGGCATCCGCTTCCGACGTGGACGGGTACCAGTTCGTCGGCTGGTACAAGGGCTATTCCAGCGATGCGGACCGCGGCACCAAGGTGACGTCGTCCGATACCTATACGCTGTCTGCCGACGAGCCGTTCTCGACCACGGTCTACACCGCTGTGTACGAGAGGGTATACGACGTGCGCTACCACGGCACAGACGGCAAGGTGCTCTACACCGTGAAGGTGAAGGCATCCGACAACCGTTCCTTCGTGCAGACGGTGAAGGACGACAAGGGTAACGACGTCGAGACGATGATCGATTACGAGCCCTACCAGGAGATCGCGAACCAGCTCGACAAGGCCAATGCCGCCGACGGGGCCGCCACGCAGGAGATCTTCGCGGCGTGGCAGTGGATCTCGATGGATCGGGCGCTGCCGTACGGCTGGGATGAGTTCAAGAACAAGACGATTACCGGCGACATGGACATCTATCCCGTGACGTATCGGTTCACGGCCATGGACGACGCCGGCGGCGCCGCGACCGGTGACTACACTTCCAAGCTCTCGTGGCAGATCTCGGGCGATCCCACCGCCGCGACGGACGATGCCGAGGGCGTGCACGTGGGCTTTAAGGGACTCTACCGGGGCATGAAGCTGACCGTGCACATGGACAAGGTGAGCTACGAGCCACCTGAGGTGGGCACGGGTATCGTCGGTAGTGCGGTCGAAGCGAATGCGAGCGCCGTGAACGGTGTGAAGGTCGGCCTGTACGACTCCCCGAGCATCGGCTCCGGTGGCACGGCGAACAAGATCGACGTGGAGACCACGGGCGATACGACCAAGGGCTTCAGCGCCGGCGACGCGGTCTTCACCTTCGATACAGCCGGTGAACTCACCATCTCCAAGGAGGCGCCGGCCGAGGCCGCGGGCTCCGTGGTGAGCTTCGTCGTCACCGAGTGCAAGGACGCTTCCGGCGCGACGGCCGATGGCGCCCGGTCCATCACGGTGAGCGCCGAGCTTGCGGCGAACGCTGACGGGACCGCGGCCGTGGCTACCGTCAAGGTCCGCGCGCCCTTCGGTTACTACAAGGTTGAGGAGAACACCTGGGCCTGGCGGTTCACTCCGAGTTATACCGTGCAGGATCGCACTACCGGCACGTGGGCTGCAGGCAACGTGGCCACGGTCTTCACCAAGGGCGAGGTCAAGGTGACCAACACCGTCTCGAACAGCAAGTGGGGTTCCGGCGAGGCGCGTGCCCAGAACATCTTCGAGGGCACGTCGGCGACCGCGAAGGGCGGTGACAAGTGATGACTGGTTTCAAGCAGTCTGAGCATCAGGGGGCGCCGCGCCATATGGCAGTGCCGAAGGCGCGCGGTGTCGCACGGGCTTCCTCGGCTCATACGGCGCGCGGACCACGCGTCCCGCGCGGCCGGAGGGTCGACTTGCCCGTGCTGACGGCCTGCGCGGTCGTGCTCGTGCTGGCGGCGGCCGGTGGCATGTTCGCCTGGTACATGCACCAGGCGTCGCGTACCAACACCTTCCAGTCCGCCGAGCTCGTACCTTCGGTGGAGGAGAACTTCGACAAGACGACCAAGTCCAACGTGACCGTGAAGGCCAACGACACAAGCGTGCCGGTGTACATACGGGCTCAGGTAGCGATCGGCTGGGTGACGAGCGACGGTGCGGACGCTATCTTCGCCGAGCCGGTTGCGGGCACGGACTATGTGATGGCGTGGGGCGCGGCCGTGTACGAGCGCGGTTCGGTGAGCGCCGAACAGCTCTCCGCCGGTTGCTGGGTCAAGGGCTCGGACGGCTTCTATTACTGGTCCAAGCCGGTGCAGGCGGGGAAGTCCACGGGCCAGCTTGTTGACACCTGCACGTGGAAGAGCGTGAGCGGCGCGGCCGACGGACGCAAGTTGTCGGTGGACATCTCGGCTCAGGCGCTGCAGGCCGATACCGATCCCGCGGCGTTCGATGACGCGTGGAGTGCGGCGAGCGGTTTGAAGGTTGGGAACGACGGCGTCTTGGCGGTGAGCAACTCATGAGAAAGTCTCGTCTCCTGTCGATCGTCCTTGCGGGGGCGCTGGCGCTGGCGGCGGTCGCGGTCATGGCTGCCGGGTTCGCGGCTTCGCCGCAGACTGCCTACGCCGATGGCGAATCGGAACCCGCGGTCATCTACGATGCTCAGGACAAGAAGCTGTACGGTGAGGGCATCAGCGAGTCCCAGCTGGCCGAGGCGTTCTCAGACATGGTGCCGGGCGATACGCATTCGTTCACGTTTATGCTGCGTGCCGAGCATTTATCCGGCGCGGCAACGTTCTACCTCGCTTCCGACTTCACGGACGAGGTAGAGGACCTGCTCGAGGGCGCGCAGGTGAGTGTGGATGTTGACGGCTCGCGTGCGGGTGAGGGTGTGGTCGGTGAGCAGGACGCGCTGACCCAGGGCGTAAAGCTCATCATGCTGAAGGGCGACGGCACCGCCAGTGTTACCATCAACGTGACCCTGCCGACGTCTGCCGGGAATGAGACCATGGGTCGCACGCTTCCCCTCGACTGGTTGATCACCGTGGCGGATGAGAGCGACTTGGGCGGCGGGTCGACGGACGGCTCCGGCGGTGCCGAGTCGAGCAAGCCTTCAGCCCAGGGATCTCTGGGCAAGCTTCTGCCGAGGACCGGCGATGAGTCCCTGATGCCCATCGCGGTGGCTGTCTGCTGCGGTGCCATCGTGCTCGCCGCCGGCCTCGCCCTCTCCAAGCGCTAACAGGTTGCGCGGTTGCGCATGGTTCTGGGTCGCTGATCGAGAACGGTATCCTCGAATTCAAGCTGGGAGATGGGGGGGGAGGTTGCAGGGTATACGGCTGGTTCGCCCCCAACTCATTCAGATAGGTGAAGAAGCTCGATACAATTACGTAGAGGCGACCATGGAGTTTGAAGCAACGGCCAGTCTCCTTCATCAGCTTTGATGCCGTCGCCTCGCCAAGGCCTGTGAGTTTGCAGATTTCCGGGACATCGAGAAGGCCCTCGCGCCCGAGAGTGATGCGGATTGATCGGATACCGCCGCAGTGGCATTTCGTCTACGGCGGTTCACCTGTCCCCTGCGCTATAATAGAACATGCGTTCGTTAGCTATTCGGAAGGAGTGCTGTCGTGGTGGAGAGCGGGAAATCGATCCGCTTGGTGACCGCCCTCGTGGAGTGCCGTCCGGATGGCGAATACGTCCCTTGGGGGATCAAATGGTATGACGGCGCGATATACCCCTTCGCCCGCATCGAGTGATACAGCCCTCGCTCATGGGCTCTCGGTCCAAAACGCCAGTCCGAATCATGGCGCGTGGTCCTAGAGAACGGCACCTGCCGAGACATCTGCCATTACGAGAACAGTTGGTATGTTGTCCATGACCCGGACAATGACACTCCCGCAGCAAGCGCCCCGCAGGGACCGTGCAAGTAGCGATACTGCCGACTCGCATGTTTACCGAGCTGCACGCCTACAGAGCTACACGCCTACACCCGAAACTTCCCGCCAAGCTCCCCGCAAGACAAAAGGGGTGCCTTTAATTGCACCCCGCAGTAAAGCAGCTCGTTATTATTCTTATTCTTATTCTTCTTTTTATCCCTACACCGCTACCGAGCTACACGCCTACCGAGCTTCTAGCCTACACGCCCAGTAAACCAGCAGGGAGCCCATGAAAGGCTCCCTGCCGAGCCAAACGTCTTGTTATTATTCAAGATTGCCTTTGCGGCGGCGCCGAAATAGCTTCAACCATCTCATCGCGGCGACTTCTCTCACGTCATCGGCCGAATCGTATCCCGCGATTCCTTCCATAGACCGACAGGATAACTATCCTTGATCCCAGGGAGACACTTCCGAGGAAGAGGTTAAGCCAAATGGACCCGAACGAGAAGACCGACCAGTCCGCAATTGTTATCTGAGTTACCGCCTGCCAGGGCGCGTCCTTCGAGACCTACCGCGCCGACCCGGACGCGGGTGCCGAAATCCCCCTGCCGCTGACACCCGCCGAACTCGAAGACAAGCTCGCACGCGAAGCCGCCCGCGAAGGGGTTAAACCGAAGTCCCTGCGCCTCTGTGCATGGAAATACCTCGGCCGCTTCGCGCCCCTCGAGTGGCTCCCCCTCGATGAGTTCGGCACCGCTGGGGGACGCGAACCTGCTCGCAGCTGCGGTCAAGCGCGACCCCGAAATCGACTGCGGCGTCCTCTTCCAGTACTGCGACCTCCGCGAGATCTACGGTCCGCTCGAATACCTCAACGTCGCTCTCCAGTACGATGACCTACCGTATCGCAAGTGGTCGTCCCCGCTCGACTTCAACGAGATCGGCATTGACGGCCTGACCCCGCATGAGGCGTGCGCCCTCCAGCTCGGCTGGGAACTGGCGGGCGGGAACACCACGCGCGACCGCGGCGATATGTCCGTCGCGGAACTCATAGAGCTTGGAGAGAGCGAGACGGAAGATCGGGAATTGGTTGTCTGGCGATGGGGCTTCATGGCCTCCTACGAGGGCGAAATAGACACCGCAAAGTATTCCAAAGACCAAATCCTCACGATATTGTTCCCATAACATCTAGATTGCCAGCCAATTAAGGACGGCGCCGCGAAGGCCGCGCGCCTGAAGGCCAACGCCGACCTGATGGCTTCGCTCTTTAAGCACTGAAAAAAAGTACGGTTATCTATATACGAGGGCCATGCACCGTTGATGGTAATAATCCATGGTACGTGGCCCTAATTGCTGTTTGCGGCCAATAGAAGCAATGCCGTCTGACTCGGTTCGAATGATGCCGGGGTCAACTTCATTCATCGATGCGGTCCCATCCGCGTATCCTCGGCAGAAAGTGGGCTGGAGCGCGTTGCGTGGTGTCTGGTGCCTGGATGCTATGCCATGAGTTATGTAGGCGCTGTGTAACCGGAATTAAGCGTGAAATTGATTAAAAAAAGATTTCACCTCTTTTTCACTCCTCAGGGAATGAGAAAAAGGACGAGTCAAAGAAAAAGCTCAGAAGCAATTATGCTTCTGAGCTGCACTAATGCAATGGAGCCAGCGACCGGGCTCGAACCGGTGACCCCCGCTTTACGAGAGCGGTGCTCTACCAACTGAGCTACGCTGGCGGCCATATGATGACGCAACTGAGGCGTCAACGGCTGTCTATGATACGGGACATCGCACATCCGCGCAAGTGTTCTGACGGCTTTTCTCATTTTAAATGCACTACCTTGATTATCAACTTTATCCGAACACCTCCCACATTCATCCGCACATGTGCGGATGAATGTGGGAACCCGATACCCTGAGGGCCGGATCGGCCGGCCCCGGGAGATCGGAGGACGG
>SKEW01001887.1_pt1 | contig 11023 bp, 11 predicted proteins | sample 4841441 | NCBI WGS metagenome assembly SKEW01 (sample SAMN11008799, study PRJNA524170) | human gut metagenome | isolation source: fecal sample from pouch patient p41 | place: Israel: Tel-Aviv | reverse complement strand
TCTTATCTACAAGATCTATTGCCCTAGGTAATGCTGGTGCTATAATATCCTCTGTTGTTGCTAACCTTCCATACTCAGAAATTACAAAAAATCCATTAATTAATTCTAAAAGTATTTGAGTATTTCTTTCAGTATCATTACTAGATTTTTTTATTTCTTTCATATCAAATTTGATTTGTTCTGCTACTTCTTTTGCTATTATTTTAATCATAGCTTCTGTTGTAATATCTGAATTTTGTCTATGCTCTCTAATTATTAAATCTAATGCTTCACTGCTATATTTTAAATTATTTTTCTCTTTAACTTCTTCTATGTACTCCACATTTTTTTCTGTCATTTTATATTCTTTTCTTATTCTTGCCATCTTAAATTTAACTCCTTTTACTTTTTTATTAAGGGCTTTGCCCTCGCTATGCTCACCCATAAACTTAAAAAAAGTTTAATCAAATCCAAATATGAATTATAAAATATCTTAACTGGAAATTATACCTGTAGATATTTTATAAGAGCATAAAGAGAAACTGCCCCCAAAAATTTTGTGGGGCTAGGCAAAGCCTAGCATTTTCTTGGGTACAAAAAAATTTCCAAATGTCCCACTTTGCCACACAAAAACCGTATTAAAACCGTATATAATACGATACTTTGTCAGCAGTTATTTTCTTAATTTTATCATATATTTTTTTAATCTCAAACTATTTTTTTATAAAAAAATGGAGCCACTGCTCCATAAATAAATAATCCCCCTAAAATATAAAAAGTATTTTTAATATCAATTTGTAAACATCAATCAAAAAAAATTTTTTCAAAAGGGGTTGGGCAGCTCTCCCAATAAATAATTTAAAATTTAAGTAAAGCTTAATTTTAAATTTATAGTAAGTGTGTACACACTTACTATGCTTGCTCTCTGTAGTTTACTCTCTGTAGTTTACTCTCTGTAGTTTAATTATATTTATAGTTTAATTATATTTACCTCTAAAGTATAATTACAGCCTTCCCCCAGTTGTTAGTAAAAATGTGTGGCTACTAAATCGGATAAAATTAACGTAGTGAGTGCTGATCCAATTTTGCCGCCACTAATTTTTGCAAAAACTCCTCCACTTATAAAAAGGTTTTTTGATTCAATTTGTAAACCTACTTTGAAAATATTTTAAAAAACTCTTTTTTTCAGTTCGTTGGCTCTCCATTTTTAATTTAATCTCTTGTAATTTCTTTTCAAACTCTGCCACTCGTTGCTCCAAGCTCTCTTTATTTTCTAATTTCTCTTGCTCCTTTAAAGATTTTTCCCCCTGTTGCTACAACCATAAACTCACTCATACTAACCTTTTTCTTTTTTGCTATATATTTAAATAATTCTTTCTGCTCCGTACTTACTGAATCTTGATATAATCATTCTTTATAGCCATTGTTCCCACCTCTATAAATTCTTTTAATCCCTTGTTATCACCATATATTTATCGTAATATTATTCCCTTTATTAAGCTAGCCACATATTTAATAATTTATAAACCAAACTTACTGCACAAAATTTACATTTATATGCAGTAAGTGTAAATTTAAATGAATCAATCTTGATTTTATTATCTTTATATACTAAAATTTAATTATACTTTTGAAAAAATATGAATTTATAGGAAAATATTGTTTTAATTGCTTTATAATAAAAATTATAAGGATGGTGAATACTATGTTAAAAAGAATCTTGAAATCACATGTAAGTAAATACATTGCTTTATCACTTATTTTATGTTCTACTATTTATTCTACAACATTCTTAAGTTCTCCTTCAGCTCAAACCACCACAAAAGAAACTACCAATCTAAGCACTATTGAAATTAGCAATAATATAACTGACCAAGATATTGTTACTAGCGAAAATTATGATACTGCTTTACAAAACTTTATTGAAGAAAATAATTATGATTATAACATCAATACTGGTCTAAATATCTTAGATGAATTTATGAAAGAGTATGATTTAGACTGTTTAATAAGAGTATCAGAATAATTATTATTTTCTTTATCAAAAAATAAAATCCAAGTTTCAAAAAATATTTTTTGAAACTTGGATTTTATTTTTAATATAAAGCTATTCACCACTTATAGGTTGTACAACTCCAAAAACTGATTCTACAGCCCATGCAAAAGTTTTTGGACCTGCTATTCCATCAACAGTTAAAATATTGCTATTCATTTGTTGAAACTCTATTATTTTTTGATAAGTTTTTGGTCCAAACAAACCATCTACCGCTAGGCCAGCTCCTAAATAATTAAACATTCCTTGTAAACATCCAACTGAGCCAGATGAATTAGAATAACCATATCCAACATAACTAGTTGTTGGATTACATGTAAAAACTTTTCCTGTACTTTTATTAGTACATTTAATATAAGTAGAACTATAATAAACTAATTCACATGCATCTCCAGCCCTAGCAAATTCATTAGTTGAAAGTGCTATAAACTCTCTTACTATAACATTCTCATTTGATGAATTATTATTTGTATTTTCATAATTTACGTCTAGTTGATTATCTTGAAAATTTAATACTTCTGCTGATACTTCAATATTAATTAAAGAAGTTGTTAAAACTATACCAGAAAGTAATGCAAATATTTTTTTATTCATAAATTCCCCTCCATCAATATTATGTCAATTTAATTATAATAAACGTTGTAATATATTTCAATATATTCTATTTTTTATCACTATATAAAATAAAAATAAGAACAAAATGAAAAAATAAAGAAAAAACTGCAATAATCTGAAGGATATAATTATGCACTCAACAAATAGACCTATAGTATAAGCTCCTCCATATAGACTGAAAATTTGAGAGTATAAAAAATTCAACTTGCAAATTGAACTTTTTAAACAAATAGTATATAATCACTTCTGAAGAAATGAATAAAAAAATAATCAAGGTTTATAAAAAAATTAATGACTTCTAAATGGTTACTACAAAGTAAAGCCAAATTTGCTGACATTAATTTTTTTTATAAGCGTCTCCTTGCCCATTGATTATTTTTTTAGTTTGAATATTATTTATCATTAGTTAAAAAAATTTTTAAAACTTATTACTTTTGAGCTACTTTGAAAAAATCTTAAAAAGGCTTTTCCTATAATTTCTTTTTTGCTCCATTTTTTCTTTTAGATCTTGGAGCTTATTATCTACTTCTTCAAAATGTTCTGCTAAATATAACTGTTGTTCACTTTTTTTCTGCTCTTCCTTTAAAAGTATCTGATTATTTTCAATTAACCTATGTAATTCAGATATTTGTTTATCTTTTTCTTTAAGTTGCTCTAATAAATTATCAATTAACTCTTTATTCAAATTTAATAAACCATCTTCATCTATTGAAGTCTCTGCATTTACATCATTCTCAATTTCTTTATTTTCAACTTCATTTTTAACTTTTAAACCTTCTTGAATCAAGTTGAATAAACTGTCATCAACCATTGATTTTCCTTGTTTCTTAACTATCCTAGCTTTATACTCTTTCAACTTAAGTTTATTATAAATTGTAGTTTTGCTCACTCCTAATTGAATAGCAGTTTCTTCAACTGTCCTTAACATAGCCTAAAACCTCATTTCTAAAAGATTAAACTACTTTAATGTATTCTTTAAAACTCTTTAAAATCCTCTAAATTAAAAATACTAACACTTCTCACCTTGCCGTTTTGGGTAACTCAACACACTAGGCTACATAAGCTAACGTAGCTTAACCATAAACGATAACCCCCTAAACCTGTTCTAAAAATAGAACAGGTTACTACGTAACCCTATAATACAAGCGCAGAAAAAATGAGCCTTTTTTTTTTTTTATTTTTAATATATAATAAGTTTGATTTTGAAATAAAAAAAGAACGGGTTATTTTAATAACCCATTATTTTTCATATAAGTAATATGTCTTTTGAGTGTTGACTCTGCTAAATCAAGCTCAATACAAATCTCTTTATTTTTAAAGCCTTTTGCACGAAGGCTTTTTATTTTTTTTCTAATTTGCTCAAGCTCTTCTTTCTTAGACATCTTCCCTTCTAATTTTAATTTTTCTATATATCTATTTTTTTCTCTTTCTCTATGTCTTCTCTTGTATTCCATTTTAGAAATTATAGTTGTCATATATGTTTCTTCAATTTCTGTAATCTCTAATAACTCTATTAAAGTATCATTCTTATATTTATATTCTTTATTTTTATCTAAATAACACTTTTCTGCACTTCTAGTTGCCCTTATAACCTCTTTTTCTTTTAAAGGGTATATAAACATACTATTTAGTTCTAAAACATCTTCTAGCGCCTTTTGGACGTCTTCTGTGAAGCTACAAAGATAATACCTATATAAAAATAATATTATTTCTCTATGCCCTCTTAAATCATATTCTCGAAGTTCACATAATTTTGTTATGTCTTGTATTCTTGCAAAGTATAAACTTCTTTCCCTATAAACATAGTTTACTTTCTTTGGACGACCTTTTTTCTTTTCTTTTGGTTTTAGCTCTGGAAGATACTCTTTCTGTATTTCTCTTAAATCATAAATATAGTCATATTCATCTATTATACTTACTACTGTTTTTGATTTTGAGTTAATACTTCCTGGTACTCTTAATACTCTTGTTGCATCTAAAGCTTGTCTATCTGCTCCAAACTCTTTTAATTGATGATATAAATACTCTTGGATTGCTTTCCATAAAGGTAATGCTTGACTTGGTACTTTATTTATATTCCATAATAATGCTAATCCTCGGCCACTATCTATAATATAATTTGTTGCTGGTATTATTTTATTAAAATAATTTGACTCTAAATTCATTATTACCTGCTCTTTTGTATATTTAGTTTTATAATAATCTAAATCTATATATACAAAATTTAATTCTTTTATACATTCTAATCTTCTACATGGTTTATAAAATGTATTTAATGTTATATATATGTTTTCTCCTGTTAAATCTGTTTCTTTTAGTTCTAAATACTTATAATGCCATTGACTATATCCATTTTCATCTATGCAACTTCTCGTGATCCACCCTTTACTATTTCCATGAACCCTATCTATATATTCTACTTTATTCTTTTTTATCGCTTGTCCCATCACTTCACCTCCTTTGTTCGACAACTAATTATATCATACTTTTCTATATTTACTAAAATCTATAACTTTCCCCATTTCCTTTTTAATTTCTTTACTTCTACTAAAATTTTCTCCTATTTCATTAATTTTTTCCTTTTCTCTTTTCTTTTTTAATCGCTCTTTAAACGCATTTATTGCTCTTTCTACAATTTCATCACTTAGCTCTATATACTTAAATGTTTGCTTATCTAAATATTCATATCTCCCTTTTTCAGCTCCTAAAACATATTCTACATAATCCTCCAATAATTCTTCATCTGACATTCTTTTATCATAATATCTTAAATAATAATTTATACTCCCACTAATTTTCATCCATAACTTTTTTTCGTCCATATTCTCCCTCCATATATTTATTTTTTATTTTATATTAAATCATTTTTTTTATTTATTTCAAATTTTAATGTTTACTATTTCCCTATTTATTTGCTCTATATTTTATATAAGGAGGTGTATGTTATGGATTCAGAGTTATTTAACTTTCTAACAACTCAAGGTATTTTTGCTTTGTTATTTGGTTATTTATTGCTATATATTTTAAAACAAAATCAAATTCGAGAAGAAAATTATCAAAAAATAATTCAACAACTAAATGAAGTTCTTCCAACTATAAAAAATGATTTAGAAGACATAAAAAAGCAGATATTAAAAAATTAATATCTGCTTTTTATTATGTTAAGTATACCTTTTTCAATTTACTTATTGCTCTATTCTTAGCTTGATTTATTGCCTGTCTTGATATCCCCATATAATCTGCCACTTCACTTATGGATAAATAATTTATATATATTAATTTCATTATGTACTCTTCTTTTTCTGTTAATACTTCAAATAAATTTAAAACTTCAACTTCTGAATCAAACTCTTCATACCCTATTTCAATTTCTAAATTTAATTCTACTTCACGATTTTTTATCTTATCATTTTTTTTAGATAATTTTATATACTCATACTTTAATGCTTTAGATATATAAGCAAATATTATTTTATCATCCTCAAATCTGTTTTCTTCTGGCAATTTATTTATTATTTCTAATAAATGTACTAATAGATCTTGTCTAGTATCTTCTCCATTCACTGATTTTGAAAGTTTATTTATTAAAGGGTTAAATACATTTATAATCTCTCTAAATATTTCTTTATTGCCATTTTTATATTCTTTTATATTTTTATAAATTGTGTTTCCCATAAATAAACACCCCCTACTTATATAAAAGCAAACAAACGTTCGATTTGTAAACATAAAAAAAATATTTTTTTCATGTTTACAAATTGAACGTTTTTTTACTCTTAAATATATGACTGGTCAATTAAATGAATTTTAAATTAAACATAAGTTAACTTTTGAAATAAATATTTTTATTAAAAAGGAGAAATTAATCATGTTATTACAATTAGGAGATAAAGGAGATAATGTTAAATATCTTCAATATGGATTACACATTTTATGTTGTTCACCAAATGGTTTTGATGGTGAATTTGGAAATGGCACACTTACTGCCGTAAAGAAATTCCAATCTAAATATGGATTAGTTAATGATGGAATAGTAGGTGATGTTACTTGGAATACTTTAAAAAATGAAATTGCTACAATTCAAGCTCAATTAAATAAAAAAGGTTGTAGCGTTGGTACTGTTGATGGTATAGCTGGTCCTGCTACCTATAATGCTGTTATTTCATTCCAAAATAAAAATGGTTTAACTGCTGATGGACAAGTTGGTACTGCAACTTGGGATATTTTATTCGACACTGTATCTGGTGGAACTACTTATACTAGAATATTAAAAGTTACTTCCCCTTTAATGTACGGTGAAGATATTAAAGCTGTTCAAAACAAGCTGAACTCTTTAGGTTACAACTGTGGTACTGCTGATGGTTATTATGGTAATGCTACTAAATCTGCTGTTATCAGCTTCCAATCTGCTAAGGGTCTTACTGCTGATGGTGAAGTCGGTCCTGCTACTTGGAATGCTTTATTTAGCTCTTCTTCAACTTCTACTGGAAGTAGCTATACTAGATTATTAAAGGTTACTTCACCTTTAATGTACGGTGAAGATATTAAAGCTGTTCAAAACAAATTAAACTCTTTAGGTCATAATTGCGGTACCGCTGATGGTTACTACGGAAATGCTACTAAATCTGCTGTTGTTAGTTTTCAATCAGCTAAGGGAATTGACACTGATGGTGTTGTTGGCCCTACTACTTGGAACGCTCTATTTAATTCTTCTTCATCTTCAGGAAGTGGCACATTACCTGGTGGTCCAATAAAGGTATTTATTGATGCTGGACATGGTGATACTGATCCTGGTGCTGTAGGAAATGGATTAAAAGAAAAAAATATTGTTCTTAACATTGCTACAAAATTAGGTGCTTTACTTAACGGACGTGAAATATCAATAAAATATTCTAGAACTAATGATACTTATTTAAGCTTAGAGGACAGAGCTAGACTTGCTAATGCTTGGGGAGCCGATTTATTCGTATCAATACATGCTAATTCTGCTACTTCATCAGTTAGAGGTACTGAATGCTATACTCACCCTACTGCAAATACAGCAACTAAAACTTTATCTGCAAATATATCTAGATCAATCGCTAGTAAATTTGGTATACCTAATAGAGGACATAAAGAAGCTAACTTTGCCGTTTTAAGACTTTCTAATATGCCTGCTATTTTAGTTGAAACTGCTTTTATTAGTAATTCTAGTGATGCTAATCTTTTAAATACTAGACAAGATGATTTTGCTAATGCAATTTTTAATGAAATCTTAAACTACTTTAATATGAGTATATCTACAAGTACAATATTAGATCAGATAAATAATAGTGGGTTCGCTGAACTTTTTGGTGTTAAATTTACACAAACACTTCAAGAAAAGATAATTGCTCAAGCTGGACCAATTAAAGTTAAACTTTCTCTTACACGAGGTGGTAGCAATAATGGAGAAATTGTTGCAAATTTTAAAAATGGTAGTTTTGATAGTGGTACATTCAAAAATGATTTACTAGATTTATCTACAACTCTATCTAAAAATGGAGTAAATATATCAAAACAACTCCTTAAATTAGGTAATAAAAGTTTTTCTATATCAGTATCCACTAATAATAATATAATTACTGTATCTTTAACTAAAACTTTAAATATAAATGATTCAACTTTTAGTCAAGTATTGTCAATTGAATACGATAAAGATGGGTTAAAAGATATTTATGAAAATATTACAGTTGTTGTAAATAGTTTAGTCGAGAAATCTAAACCTATTTTACTTCCTCTTCTTCTTATAGGCGCTTTAATAATTTTTATAAAACTCGGCTTTTTATCAGCTTTAATAAGCTTTGGTGCTGCATTATTAACACAACTAGGCTATGCAATATATACAATGATTACTTTTATTGCTACTAATTAAACTTAAAAAATAACCATATAAATATTTATATGGTTATTTTTTCAATGAATTTATTAATTTCTTCTTCATTTTTAAATATATTTCTAGGAATTATCAATTTCTTTTTATATCCAAATGATTTAGTTGAAAATATTAATATATATTCATTAAGCAAATTCACTTTTATAAACTTATCTATCTTCATTTCATATTTGTCATTATTACAATATATATATATTTTTCTATTATCTAATATTAGTTTTTTTTCAGATAAAAAGTATCTATCTTTATTACAATTCTTTATTGCTATTTTTTTCGAAATCCTATTTATATCCTTATTCTCAGTTTTTTTCAACCAAAAAAACACTATAAAAGTCATAATTACTGTGTTCGTGAAAAAATAAATTAAATTTTGTAATTTTATTGAATAATATATTCCACTAATAACACTAATAGAACAAACAATATATTTATATTTACTAAATCCCATTTTATACTGAATATACTTTATTAAAAATTCAATATCTTCAAATGTGTTAATATATTTTATTTCCATAGCTCCCCCTTAATGTTTTATTTTAAATTTTACCATCTATAGTGGTTTTTTTCAATTTTGAGAAGACAAAAAATTCAAACAAATTGAATCTACTTTATGTAATCATATTAGTAATTAAGCTAATTATAGCATCCTTTAGTAAAAATATTCTTTCTGTAAATATATTGAAAGAATATTTATTACCACACAATATATATAATTTTATATTTTTTCATTTTATCCCTCACAGAAACAAATTATTTTAATTGCACTAAAAATAAATTATACATATAAATTTAAGAAAATAACAAAAACTGCGCAGAATTAAGCTTCTACGCAGTTTTTTCATTTTTATTTTTTAAAATTTACGGTTTTAAGCCATTTGTAAGGGTTTCCGAAACACTTAAAAGTTTACTATAAATAAACTTTCTTGTAAATTCGTATTTTCAGCCCCTTAATTTTTGATATTCTTGTTAATAAATTAATTAAATAACACTTTGTTTGCTAATTAATTTATTAACATTATTGTTCGTTAATTATTTTATGAACAGTAGCAACACTACAATTCATATCTTTAGCAATAGCTCTGTAACTTTTACCTTGTAATCTTAACATTTTTACTCTAGCCTTTTGTTCTTCAGTAAACATTTCTTTTCTTCCAGCACCACGTTCATTTTTTAATTTATTAACAACATTGTTGCTTTTTAATTCTTCAATTTCCTTCAGCAATTTTTGTAGGGTATCTCTATCCCTTTTAATAGTATCTTCTTTAGATTTAGTGTTTATTTCATTTAATCTTATAATAGCCTTTAATTTTTCAATTTCCTTGACCATTTGATGATATATTGGACTATTTTCAAATTTATCGTCAGCGATCATTTGCATTTGTGATATTTGATTATGTAATTCAACATTAATTTTATTCTGTTCATTTAAACGCTTTTCTAAATCTGTAATTATTACTTCTAAGCCTTTAATAGTTTTTCTTGCCACTATAATCACTCCGTTAGTTAGTTAGTTAATTAATTTATTAACTTAATAATAGCATTTTTCTAACTTTTGTTCAATAATTAATTTAATAACAAAATTAAATTTAAATTTCTCTACTAAAAATAAAAAAAGTGAAATTTAATGAGGTATACATAAAATTTCACTTTTTCATTGTTCTATTTTACTGCTTTTAACTTTGCAATATCAGCCCAGTTACTAGCTGTTATTACTTCGACATTAGTAACATCTTTCTTGATTGCTTCAACATCAATTTTTATCTGTTGAACTGTATCTGTTATTTTGGTTCTAAATTCTAATAAATCAGCAGTTTGCTCAACCACTCCATCAATTTTATTTTCAAGTCTTTCTTGACTCTCTTTTAAGCCTTTTATATCTTGTTGCATAGCTTTTAAAATTTCTAATATTTCTTTTTCCATATACTATTTCTCCTTTAATTTTTTTTAAGTTTTAGTTTACTTAATCATTATATCATAAAAGGACACCTTTAAAGATGTCCTTTACGGAGCAAATCTTCTATGGAAAATTTGCAAACTAAAACTTATTTAAAGTATATCATCTTTATAAATAACATTCTATTAAACTTTTAAAAAGTTTAATAGAAAAATCCTACTCCAAACAACTGTTAATCTAAATAAAATTTAATTTAAAAATTATTTAGTCTTAAATACATTCTACCGCCTTACGTATTAACTTACTCATTACGCTACTCTCCACTCCGTTACTTAATACTCCAGTTGGTCATCAAAAAAATATAATTAATACTCTCTATCTAAATCCTTAAGTTTTTTTACTTTAATATTTCTTATCTAAACCTCATACTATTTTCTCTTCTCTTATCTACAAGATCTATTGCCCTAGGTAATGCTGGTGCTATAATATCCTCTGTTGTTGCTAACCTTCCATACTCAGAAATTACAAAAAATCCATTAATTAATTCTAAAAGTATTTGAGTATTTCT
>SKEW01001882.1_pt1 | contig 11098 bp, 13 predicted proteins | sample 4841441 | NCBI WGS metagenome assembly SKEW01 (sample SAMN11008799, study PRJNA524170) | human gut metagenome | isolation source: fecal sample from pouch patient p41 | place: Israel: Tel-Aviv | reverse complement strand
GTTCAAATAATACCTTCATATACACCTTAGATTTTCGTGGTTTTAAGGTATATGACCCAGTGGGAAAAGCTGCTGATACTTTTATAGCATTATGTGGAACCATAGAGAAAGACATTTCCTCTTCAATTTTAAAACTTAATTTAGAATTCAATAAAACTCTATTTAATAGTAAAATATCAAATCAACTACAAAAAACTCTAATATTAAACTATTAATCACTCATTTTCATTAATACTTACTATATACAATAAAAAAATACAATAATGCTATCCCATTCACTAAATACCATTATTGTATAAAATCCACTAACACTATTGGTATGCTATAAGCATACTTTTAAATAAATACCACCATTACTTTCCATAAACTTATATCATAATCAAATCACTATATTCATATCTCTAATAATAAACATTTTAGGTAATACTACTAAAGTAATAAAAAAATAAGGAAGTGAAAACTATGTTAAGTTACTACCTAATGCCTCACCCTCCAATTATCATTCCCGATATAGGAAAAGGTAACGAAAACAAAGCAATAAACACTATAAAAGCATGTGAGGAGGTAGGTAAAAAAATAAACCAACTCTCTCCAGAAACAATTATAATAATAACCCCACATGGAACAGTATTTAGAGATGCAATTGCCATAATAACATCCAAAACCCTAAGTGGAGACTTAAAAAACTTTAATGCACCAAATATAAAATTTAACTTTGAAATAGATACTACCCTTACATCAAAAATTATAGAAAATGCTGCAAAAGAAAATATTCCAGTAGTGACCTTAGATGAAAAAACCTCTAATTTATACAATATTGATTTAGAGCTTGATCATGGTGCAATGGTTCCTTTGTACTTTCTAAAAAATTCAAAAACCTTTAAATTAGTCCACATAACATATGGAATGCTATCACCTTTAGAGCTTATGAACTTTGGTAGATGCATAAAAAATGCAGTTAATGACTGCAATAAAAAAGCTGTCTTCATAGCCTCTGGTGACTTATCTCATAGGCTTACTGTAGATGGACCATATCCTTATACTCCTGCTGGAAAAGAGTTTGATGAAAAGCTAATTAATATTTTACAAAATAACAACTTAAAAGACTTATTTACAATAGATAAATCTTTAATAAGAGAAGCTGGTGAATGTGGATTACGCTCTTTATATATTTTAGCTGGAGCAATAAATAGTAATAATATAAACTCTACCCTTTTAAGTTATGAAGGACCTTTTGGAGTTGGCTATGGAGTTATGGAATTTAAAGAAAAATGTCTTGAAAGTAACAATTCTTCTAACAATAATTATAATGACATCACTCAAAATAGTAGCTTAAAAGATACATCTGAAGATTTATATACTAAAATAATTAATAATAAAGAAAATGAACATAAAAGACGAATTAAGGAAGGCTCTATTTATACCCGATTAGCTAGAAAAAATCTTGATTTATACTTTAATGAAGGTAAATTAGTTTCCTTAGATGATATAAATGATGAAAAATTATTAAATGATAAAAAAGGAGTTTTTGTTTCTTTAAAAATAAATGGTGACTTAAGAGGATGTATTGGAACTATTTCACCTACAACAGATACAGTTGCAGAGGAAATTATAAGAAATTCAATAAGTGCAGCTGTAAATGATCCTAGATTTTCACCACTTAGAAAGGAAGAACTTAAAGATGTTGATATTTCTGTAGATTTATTATATCCACCAGAGGAAACAACCTTTGATAAATTAGATCCTAAAACTTATGGTGTTATAGTATCTTGTGGTAATAAAAGAGGTTTATTATTACCTAACCTTGAAGGCATAAATAATGCAGAAGAGCAAGTTTCTATTGCTAGAGAAAAGGGAAATATATCTCCAAATGAGCCTTATACTTTGCAACGCTTTAAAGTTGAAAGATTTAAAGAAATTGAAGATGGTGATTAATATGAAAAAAGAAGCCTTATTTTATGAAACAATTGATAATTACGTTAACTGTAAACTTTGTCCTCATAGATGTAGCCATTTAACTGAAGGACAAAAGGGAATATGTAAAGTTCGTGAAGTTCATAAAGATAGTGATGGAAGCCTTAAATTATATAGTTTAAACTACGGTGAGGTAACATCTCTTGCTATGGACCCTATAGAAAAGAAGCCTTTATACAACTTCTATCCAGGGACTTATATTCTTTCTATAGGTTCATTTGGTTGCAACTTTAGATGCTCCTTTTGTCAAAATTACAGCATTTCCCAGGAAATAGCTCCAAGTAAATATATTTCACCAGATGAAATGGCTAATATTTCTTTAAATCTTGAGAATAACTTAGGTCTTGCCTTTACTTATAATGAACCTAGTATTTGGTATGAATATGTTTATGATGTTTGCAGAAAAATTAAATCATTAAATAAAAATCATAAAACTGTACTTGTAACTAATGGATATATTTGTGAAGAACCTTTAAGAAAGCTTTTACCTTATGTTGATGCATTAAACATTGATTTAAAAGGTAATGATGAATATTATAAAACTCTTTGCTTTGGTGCATTAAAAGAAGTTGAAAATTCTATAAGGATTACCAATGAATTTGGCTGCCATATTGAAGTTACTACACTTTTGATTCCTAATGAAAATACTGATGATATTACTTTAAAAGAGCTTGGTGAATTTTTATCTTCAATTAATAAAGATATTACACTTCATTTATCAAGATATTTTCCAAGATATAAAATGGATTCACCTTCAACTCCATTAGATGATATAAAACATGCTTATAAATTTTTAAGCAAATACTTAAATAATATTTATTTAGGAAATCTATCTAATGAAGAACTTGAATATTGTTTAGAAGATTAAAATAATAAGATGCTTTCAGCCTTTGCTTTATGTTATTCAAATTCAAGAGAAAAGTATATGAAAGATAAAATAATTGATTATGTACTAATTATGTACTATATGTTACAAACAAAAACTATAGCATTAACTGCTATAGTTTCCTTCAATATTGACTTTAATTTGGTATTTGTACATCTATGGTATTATATAACTCCAAAAACTTCTCTATCTTTTCTTGTTCTATTTCAGTATTTATAATTAATCTCTGAATGCATTACCTCTATTCACTCGACTTTTACTAACATCAATTATATAATTAATAAGCCTCTCTTTCTTTTTCCATCTACTACAAGAATTCGTATTATCCATTTCATAAAACTTAATAATATTTTTCAAATCAATAACTTCAAGTTCTGAAAGCTTGTTTCTTAATTCCATTTCACTATTACTTATAAGCAGCAATGGATTTAACTTAGCTTCAATAATAACTTTTTTCTTAACCTTCTTTTTAGCTTTATCTTCTCCCCCTAAAACAACCTCAATTCTCTTTTTAAACTCATCATTGGTTTTCATCTCTTCCATAATTACATTAAATAATTCTTTTAACTTCTTCTCCATAAATTCACTCCATAGCTTCAATTATTTCTCTTGCTAATGCTATAAAATTATTAACTTGTCCACCATATCCCCATTTTTGCCTTACAGTAGATTTATTTATATATTCAGCAGCACTTGCAATGCTATCGTTTTCTTTAAATATAGTATTAAATACTTTACAATCTACTTCTTCCTGTAATTTCTTTATAGTCCTTCTATGAACTGGTGATTGCTCTCTATATTTAGTTATAACTATTCCTAAAGGCTTTATATCTCTTTCTAATTCCTTAGAATATTTCTTTACTCTACTAATTATTTGAGGAATTCCATATGTTGATAAAATATCTGGTATAGTTGGTATAATATAAACATCTGATACCTTCAATCCATTCCTTGTTATTACTCCTAAATTTGGAGGACAATCTATTAATATATAATCATACCTTTCTTTAACTTTTGATAATTGCCTTCCTAGTAAATCAACTGGCCTAATAGTTGAAAAAATTCCCCTTGGAGTTTTTATTACATCTTCTTGTATATCTATTAATTCTAAGCTTGATGGTAAAAGATCCACTAACTTTACTTCATCAATATTAGAAACTCCTTTCAATATTGCTTTATTAATATCAAATATTTTTTCACTTTTAGGATATACTCCTTCATAAAATAATTGAGCTATAGTTTGCTTGTCCTTATTTACTTCAAGCCATTTTTCTTCCCCAATTAACATAGTTGTTGCATTTGTTTGTGCATCTAAATCTATAACTAATACTTTCTTATTAAATTCTGTTGATAGAACTTGAGCTAATCCAACTGTAGTTGTAGTTTTTGCAACTCCACCCTTTAAATTTATTATAGAAATTATCTTAGCCATCTTTCCCCCATATACTCTTCCTTTACTTATATATATTAACTTCATATAAATTTATATAACTATCTTTTTAAACAATTAATGCTAAATCATATTAAATTATTAATAAAACATGGCAATCCTTTCTACAATTCTAAATACAAAATCAGCTATACCCCCTTATAGCTGATTCCATATTAAATGCCTCTAATCAAACATAAGCCTTCCCCAACACCAAATTCACAGCATCACTTACCCTCTTCTCAGACTCAGCAATCCTGCCAATAATATCAGGCTCAATATAACTACTAGGCACAAAATCACAACAAACATATACAATAACATACCAAGATAAAACCCTATAAAGAACCCTACAAACCATTAAAGAAGTTTCAAAAACACCCTCAAGCTCATCATGAATGGCCCTATTCCCAAAAACCCTTAAAGTATGAAAAGATCTATAAACATCATCCCTAAAAAAATCCTGCCTTTCAAGCAAATTAATCTTATCCTTTTGATTCATTTCATCAGTACCAGTAATACCTTCAATCAAAATAATATTCTTAACAACTCGCTCACCAATAGCTCTAGACTTTAAAATAACAGTAAAAGAATCAACCAATAACATCTTATCAATACTTTCAATTAACGATGCCAAATACTTATCCCTTTCACTAATAACACTTATAATATCACTAAACATAATATAACCTCCCCTAAAAATCACTTACTCTAGAATACCTTCCATGCCACCTTAATGCGCATGTCCCCCTATCTCCATGCCTATTTTTAATAATAACTGCATTCATACATTCTGGATTATCATCTGCATTTTTAGAATTATATTTAAGCTTACCTTGATTAAATAAATTTTCTCTATACATTTTGTCATCAAGCTTAACGTTTCTATAAAGACCTATTACCTGATCGCTATCTTGCTCAATTCTAGCACTATCTTGAATATCACTTGAATCTATTTTTTCAACTGCATTGTCTCCCACCTTTTTATCTATAACCCTGTTAGCTTGAGCCATTAAAACAACACAAATGTCCTCTTCCATTGCTAAAGACTTTAACATGCCACTTATTTTACCTAATTTATTAGTCAGCATATCTCTATCAGTAAAATCTATATATTTATTTATATAATCAACAAACACCACATCTAATGAATTTTGAAGTTTATATACCTTTATTTCATCAATAAACTTTTCAAAGTCTGTTTCAGTAGAAACATAAAATTTATTATTTATGACTTTTGTCATGAATTTTGCAATACTCTCTTTATCCTCTTTTAAGATAGTATCTTCATCAATAGCCTTAGCTGAAAGTGAAAGCCCACTAGCCACTATCCTATTAAAAACTTGATTTCTTGTCATTTCTGCACTTCCATAAAAGATTTTATGACCTTTTAAAGCCATATTTGCTGCAAGTTGTAGTGAAAATGTTGTTTTACCAACACCACTTCTAGCAAATACAGTAACAAGTCTTCCTTTTTGAAAATTGCCCAAATATTTATCTAAATAAGTAAGTCCAGACTTCATTCCTTTATCTCTATTTTCATCATAAAGCCAGTTTATATAATCATCATATTGTTTATCTATATCAAGCTCCTTTTTTATATTGCATTTATGGACCTTAACCTTAACACCTTCAACTTCACTTTCAATTTCTTCTAGTGACATATCTGAATTTATTTTGTCTTTCATTTCAACATAAAGATGTCTTTTGTAATTATTCACAAGCATGTCCAACTTAGTATTAAAGCCTATATCACTTGCACTACATGTGTATATTTCTGTAACATAAGTTACTCCATCCATATCTCCAATTCTTTTTTTATGATGCTCTAAAAAGGTTATAAGATCTACTTCTAGCTTATTTGCAACCATATCTAAAATCCCTAAATAGATATTCATATGCTTTGAGTATAAAAACATCTCTGGCTTTATTTTTTCTCTAGCCTTTAGCATAAGATTATTATTTTTAAATATAGACCCTAAAAGCTCCTGCTCTAACACAATTTGATTATTAGTTAACATCTCTCATTACCCGCCTTATAACTTATTTTTTTATAAACAAAGCCTGTCCATATTGGTTAATCTATATATTTTTCTATATCGAAATCTTCAGGAAATATGGAATTACGCTTAACATTTTTTTGCTTTGCCTTGTAATCAAGCCATATATCTCCATCTTCCATAAACCTATTAATTCCATTGCTTCTAGATAAAAAGCTTTTTAAAATCCAAGCATAGTTGTAGTAATGATCGCTTTTATATACAACACCAAAGTTTTCTATGGCATTAATAATATCCTCTTCATTATGCTCATTTAATGCATTAGCTATTGCACTTTTATTGTCTTCAGTTAGTATTTTCTCATTGTTTATATTTAGTTTGTTCCAAGCATTAAAAATATATATATATAATTTATTATTATTATTATTAATATATTTATTATTAATATATCTATCATCATTTTTGCTAGCACTAGCTGAAACATTAGTATTTTCAGACCTTCCAGCGTTATTTTCTTTACTTAAAGCACCTGGTCTTGAAATTATACTAGTGTCTCGTGGAGTATAGGTACCTGTATCTCCTGAAGTATAGGTACCTGTCCTTCCCTTAGTACTAGTATACTCTGAAGTATAGGTACCTGTCCTTGTAGGAACACTAGTATCCTCTGGAGTATAGGTATCTGCACTTAGATTCCTAATGTTATTCTCTGAAGGATAAGTACTTACACTTGTAGAAATACTATCATCTTCTAAAATGGAATCTTCTTGTAAAGAGCAGCTATCTTCTGATAAAAAACCATCAATATATTTAATAACTTTATATTGATTTACTTTACCTATACTTTTTATTATTTCTATATATCCCTTCTTTTCTAAAGACTTTATAATATTTAAAACTGTTTTCTTTCCTTTACATTCAAATACCTCTAACAACGTTTTAATAGACATTGCAATAGCATCCTTCCCCTTAATAGTATTTGTTATAAACATTAAAAGCATATACCTTTCATCTTTATCAATATTGGTATCACTAAATATATTAATCATCATTTTATCTGTACAAATCATCTTAATTACCTCCAAAACTCTTTTTTATTTTTAGGCTGGCTATATTATTTTGCCAGCCTATAATTTATATTTTTATTCCCATAAAAGTGAGAAATCGTACTGATGTAAAAACTTATTTACAGTTGTGCCATATATAGAGCTTTCCATTAAATTTGGTTGAACCACTGTAAGCGTTAAACATTTACATTCAAAACTTGATAAATACTTATTTATGATTCCCATTCCTAACAATTGACTTTCTTCATGATCAAAAGCAAATATATGATGGAATTCAAATGGTAGTATACTTATAACTTCTATTGTTTGTTTTCCAATTAATACTACATCGCAGCTTTTATCTATAAATTTATTCTTATAAAGCACTTCTACTTTTTCATTAAATATTATTTTAACCTCTTCATTACTTTCCATATTTTCTATTCTGTCTATTATCATTTCAAAAGCTGTCATTGATAACATTTCTGTAAAATCTGAATACCCATTAAGCATTGTTAAATCTAAAAGCATATTTTTATACTCTTCATCCCCTATAACCTTATAGTTTTTCTTTAACTTTAATATTGTTAAATCTTTAATGTATTCACTATCAAGTTTTGATGCTAAAAAATTATTATTCATGGTATCCCCCCACTTTTCCTTAACTTATTGTTAAGGTAATTTTTGATTATATAAGAATTATAAACCTTCAATGTTGCAAAAATATGGATTTTTATCTCTTTAACACAATAATTTTGTTAATTTTCACAACATTTAAAAAATGTATAAAATTGTCTTTTATTATATGTAATTAAATGGTAGAATTATTATTATTTACAATTATACTGTTTTTTTAGAGGGAGAAATTTTATGAAAGAAACTATTTTACTAATTGACGATAATGTTACTGATTCACGTGAACTTACTAAAGAATTAAAGATTAATGGATTTAATGTTATTTACTGCGATAATGGTGAGGCTGGAATTGAAGCACTAGAAAATAATAAGATAAGTTTGATTCTTTTAGATATGATCATGCCTGAAATGGATGGACTTACTTTTTTAAGTGAGCTTAAAGCTAGAAATTATAATACACCAGTAATAATGTTTACTTCTATAAATCATAATATAGTTCAACAAAGATGTTTTAATATGGGGATAAATGATTACGTAGTTAAACCTTGCTATATTGGCTTTTTAATTAAAAAAATACGTTGTGTTCTAGAAGAAAAAATTAAAATTACAGAACTTAATAATAAATTATGGATATATGAAAATATAAAAGTTAACTTTTCTACAAGACAAGTATTATGGAATGATAATGAAGTTTCTTTAGGAAAAACACGACTAGAAATATTAAAACTTCTTATAAATAACAAAGGTATAGTTTTAAGTAGAGAGCAAATTATAAATTATATTTGGGGAACGCATTGTAAAATTAACGATAGGACTGTGGATTCTCATATAAGTAAAATAAGAACAGCTTTAGATTTGAATTGTTTGAAATCTATACCAGGATATGGTTATATTTTAGATTGCTAAAATAAAAAAATGAAGGAATAAGAATTACACCAAGGTAACCCTTATTCCTTCTTATATAATCTGTATAAAACTACTAGAGTTTATACAGTAAATTTAGTAACTTGTCTTGCAACAACTTGAGCTGATTCTTTAGTAATATATGCTCCATTTTTATTTTGGAAAACATTATTTTCAATAATGCTATCCATTATTTCTAAGGCTTCATCACTAGTTATTCCGCTTTTTACATCACTAATGGAAACATTAGATTTTTCTCCACTTTCGGCTATAAATGTCATTGTTAATGTATATTCCATACTTTACACTTCCTTTCTTTTTATTATTGATTAGTAAGTTGAGATACTTCAGTTATATAAATATAACCTGTATTCTTCTTAAGTATTGGTGCAATCTTATCTGCAACTGCCATAACTTTATTTGGATCAGCACCTGGTACTAAGTTACCTAACTTCTTTTTTGTAAATTTAGGATTGCCCTCTTTATCAACAGAAGTTTCTACCTCAATTGATAGTACTGTGCTTTCAAGTTCTTTATTTGCCATTGTAAATTCCCCCTTTTTTATTTTTTAGTTTTGTTGCCTTACACTTATTACATATACTGCTTTAGAATGTTTTTGCATTTAAAATAAAATTTATTTTGGGGATTTGTTTTAATTTTACTTCTTTTGGTATACAATAAATGTAATTGTTGATGAACAATGGTATTATAATGCGAAATAGTAATATGTAAAGTAATATATAGATAATATAGTCTAAAGTTTGGATGGTGATATTATGAATAATATATTTTTAAAAGAACCTTGGTTAAAATGGGCAATTGAGATACAGAGTATTGCACAATGTGGATTAACATATACAAAAGATATATATGATAAAGAACGATATGAGCAATTAAGAAATATTGCAGCTGAAATGTTAAGCTATAAAACAGATATTCCTATTGATAAAATAAAAACTTTATTCTGTAATGAAAGTGGTTATCAGACCCCTAAATTAGATACTAGAGCAGTAATTTTTAAAGATGAAAAAATATTACTTGTTCGTGAGAACAACGGATTATGGTCACTACCTGGTGGTTGGGTAGATGTTTTAGAATCAATAGAATCAAATACTATAAAAGAAGTAAAAGAAGAATCTGGGCTTGATGTTACTGCAAAAAGAGTTATTGCTATTCAAGATAGAAATAAACATAATAAACCGTTATATCCTTATGGAGTGTGTAAGGTTTTTGTTGAATGTGAAGTTACTGGTGGAGAATTTATTGAAAATATAGAGACTATAGAGATGGATTATTTTTTAGTTGAAAACCTTCCAAATCTTTCTGAAGAAAAGGTTACATCTAAACAAATAGAAATGTGTTTTGAAGCTAAAAATAATCCAAATTGGCAAGTAATGTTTGACTAATATATAGATGTATTGAATCTGTTAAGCTGATATGAAAAAATAGCTTGATTTTTCATAGAATTGCTCGCTCTTTGAAAATTATATAAGTTTAAAAGTTTTATTGCATGGCTAATAAGCCTGCAATAAAATTGATTTTTTGCAGGTTAAATAAAGGTATTAAGTTTAATTAAGCTGCTGAGAACCAAGAGTTTTTAGCAAAGCTATCGCTAGCGAAGCCAGCAACTTCTGCTGGAGTACAGTTATTTAATGATCCATGTGGTCTAATAAAATTATAGTGAAAGATAAATAAGTAAATTAGGTTATTAGCTTTATCAAAAGAGTTAAATCCTTTTTTAGCTTTATACCAAGCTTTAAATGTCTTGTTAAATGATTCTATTAAGTTATTATTTACGTCACTAGACATTGGAGCTACAGGTAAATGTTCAGTATTTGGCAATACTGTAGCGGCAGCTTCATTATACGAAGGTAATCTATCGGTTATAAAGTAAGTTGGTTCACCACAAGTTTTGGCCTCATTTATTAGTATATAAGCAGAATCAGAACTTCTAGACTTAGTTAGATGAAATGCTAGAATAAATCTAGTTTCAGAATCAATAGCTAACCATAGATAGTATCTTTCACCGTTAATAAATACTACCGTTTCATCAGCGTGCCAATCGTCAGATTGTAAGTTTAAATTAGCTTTAAATTTATCAGCTTTCTGTTTAAAGAAAGGTGCAAATTTATTAGTCCAACTTGCTATAGTAACATGGGATACCTTAATACCAGAGTTAATCATCAAGAATTGAGAAATAGCTCTTGTTGATGAATTATTTAAAAAG
>SKEW01001876.1_pt1 | contig 11177 bp, 16 predicted proteins | sample 4841441 | NCBI WGS metagenome assembly SKEW01 (sample SAMN11008799, study PRJNA524170) | human gut metagenome | isolation source: fecal sample from pouch patient p41 | place: Israel: Tel-Aviv | reverse complement strand
GGTTAATAAAGTTAGCACACTTAATAAATTTAATAAGATATGAACAAGAAGAAAACAACAACACAAGATATGAGCGAGTTTGGAAGTATCGAAGGATTTGGTGACCTCATGGGAACTACACCAGATTCTTCTAATCGTGGCATCGGGGAGTTGCATGGTGAGAAGAAAACCGAAAAGGCACCTTCGAAGAGAGCTGTAAAAGGTGCAGCTGCAGGTTGCAAGGTTGGATATACACGACATACCTATATGCTGCCTAAAACGATGATAGAGCAAATTAAAGCTGTATCGCAGTTTTTTGGAATAACAGAGTCTTCTTCTGCTGAGCAGTTGATACAAAAGGGGCTTGAAGCAATCGAGGCCGTGCATGGTAAAAAAGCCGTAACACTCCAAAAATCAAAGAGTTTGTTTGAAAAATAGCAAATATTACTAACTTAGGTAACTTTGTAAAGTTAACAAACTTAGTAAATAATATGAGTCAAGCAGAAGTAGATGCAGCTAACAGGCTGATAATAGATTCAATCTCAAAGTACAAAGTCATCGTTGCAGGATGCCGAGATTTCGCAGATTACGAACTGCTGAAGGAGAAGTGTGACTTCTATCTCCAGAATAAGAAGCCGGAAAATATCGTGATCGTCTCCGGTCATGCCTCTGGTGCCGATGCCTTGGGCGAGAGATATGCCGAAGAGCGAGGCTTGCAGCTGGAGACATACCCGGCAGACTGGAAAGCCCATGGAAGAGCAGCAGGACCGATTAGCAACGCTCAGATGGCAGATGTTGCCGATGCTCTCATTGCCTTCTGGGATGGCAAAAGCCGAGGAACAAAGAACATGATAGATACGGCTACAAAGCGAGGCTTAAAAGTGGCTGTAGTTAGATATTAACAATATAGCAAATGAAACTAAGATTAGCAAGAAAGATATTATCTAGAAACAACTCCAATAAAGCAAATTATTGGAATGGCTACACACATAGCTCTATGGAAAGTTTTATCTTCTTTTCAAAAAATGAACGTGTTCGGAAAGCCTTAAGAACAGCTTGTAAGTTTTCAACTCCACCAGCCCCACTTTCAAGGCCATCACAACAACTAAACGAGGTTTGAAAGAGGCTGTGGTTAGATATTAACATTTAAAGTAAAACGACAATGAAACAGAATCAAAACAAGATAGATTGTACTCCATCCAAGCAAGAGGAAGGAGTAGCAAAGTGCTTAATACAGATGTGCAAGGACTCCAATGCTGGTATTACTTCCTTTAGTATGAGCTGCGAAGATGGCTACGAAGTAACGATTTCTGCTCGCAAGAAGGGAAAGAGGATATATAACGAGTTCTCTCTAGAAGAGTTCGAGGCAATCAAGGCTATGGCAGAAGAGAAACTTGCCCAGACCGAGGACAAACAAAAGCTCCAGGACATCATCGATGTTTGCGAAAGCAATATTGAAGATATCAAGGAAAAGGAGCAGGAGCAAGAGAACCTTAAAGAAGAGGAGGAAGAATAACAGAATTAGTAACCTTAGTTATATTAGTTAAGTTAAATAAATTAGTAAAATTAGTAAACTTAACTAAGTTTGTAATATTAGTAAATAAAATATGAGTACACAGGAATTACAACAGCGTACCGCTGTCAATATACAGGAAAAGGCTAACCTTATCTGGGCGATTGCCGACAAGCTTGTTGGCACATACAAGCCACATGAATACGGTCAGGTTATCCTGCCTCTTTGCGTTATCCATCAAGGGATTTGGTAATGCAATGCACCATTCTAACGGCAACAGACATCCTTATCTGTGAATATTCGATTCATAAGTAAATAGATTATATAACAAAAACGAAAATAAGTATGGCATTAGACTTCGTTTTCTCATGGGCTCAGGATAGGACAGGCAGGATGGTATATATAGACGATGTACCTAATGGCTTGGCCTGTAACTGCATTTGCCCTAACTGCAAGGAGCAACTGCTTGCAAGGCATGGAATGGAAAGGGCACACCATTTCGCTCACCATAGTGAGACCCGAAAGGCGACCTTGGAGATTTGCTATATGGTCATCATGTACAAGTTGGCCGAACAAATCGTTTCGGAGAGAAAACGCATTCATGTTCCTTCGTATTATGGGATATTCAAGGAGACAGACCTTGAATTTGTTGACGTGAAGATAGATGGCAGGTATGAGCGCAAAGACAAGCAGCCAGACATCATCGCAACGACCAAGGAGGGCAAGCAATATCTCATAGAGCTCATTTTCAAGTACAAGGTGCAGCATAACAAGGCCATTGACTACAATAACCTGTCTTGCTTAGAAATAGACCTGTCCGACCAAAAACTGGAAACTCTCTCCGATTTCTTGCTAAACTCCAAAGAAAACAGAAAATGGGTGAACAACGAGAACTATTTTGGAGAGATTGAGGAAAGATATACCAGGGCAGGCAAGAACATTCGAGTAGTGGACTACAATGAGTGCAAAAAGTGTCCTGTCTTCAAAAACTGTTGTGGTGTTAGGGCGAAAAATTCTAAGACACCTATACTCATCGAGAACAGTGGAAGACAATTCCGTATATGCAAGCCGGATGTCTTAGTACAAAGGAAAGAAGAACACCAGCGACTTCTCGAAGCAGCAGAGCGCAGGCTGGAGCGTGAGAGATATGACGAACTGGAGGCGTTCCGTGACCCTTCTGAACGCACTTGTTTTGATTGCAAGTCAAACCTTACGTGGATGAACAAAAAGGGGTTTGCAAACTGTGGTCCATACCAAAGCATGGGGGTACCAAAGAACACTCCACCGCATTTGGCAAGAACCTGCAGAGGTTTCAAGAGAAAAATACAATAGGCATCCGACCTATGCAACTTGTAAAATCGAATTCATATCAAAATTCGATAATGATAGAGAGGCTGAAGAGTTTGCCGTTCTTAAATGTTTGGAAGAAAACAGAAAAGTATGCCTTTGTATAGTTTGCAGCAATTTTGATGAATATAATGGAGAGTGTCAGAAAAATTGTAAAATTGGAGATATACCATGTAAGGACTTCGTTATGTATAAGTTTATTAGAACAAGCATATCCGGTAAATACAAGGATGCAAAAGTCAAAGTAACATCGCTTACATCAGCAAAAGACGAAGGTACTTTGGAACTCATATAATGCACCCTAATAACATGCAATGTTTTTGCACGTCATTTAGGTTCGATTAAATTAAAATATAATCGAACTACAAAATAATATCGAAATAACTGCTAAAAAGCTTGGTAGTTATTTCGATTTTTTGTATCTTTGCAATCGAAATTAAATAGAAATATAGATATGGCAAAAATCGGATATGCAAGGGTCTCCACAAAAGACCAGAATTTGGACTTACAATTGGCAGAATTAGAAAAAGCTGGTTGCGAGAAGGTGTATTCCGAGCACAAAAGCGGCATAAAAGCTCGTTTAGAGCTAGCAGAAGCGATTAAATACCTTCGAAGGGGAGATGTACTAGTCGTGTATAAATTCGACCGTCTAGGGCGTTCTTTAAGAGATTTACTAAACATCATTTCAGAGTTGCACGAAAAAGGAGTATCGATACAATCTCTTAAAGACAATATCGATACGTCATCCACATCTGGCAAATTAATGATGCATATCTTCGCAAGTCTTGCAGAATTTGAACGTGACCTTATCGTTGAGCGCACCCAAGCCGGACGCAAAGCAGCCATGGCAAAGGGCAAGAAAATGGGAAGACCAAAGCTAAAGCGACATACAAAAGCCAAGGCTACAGTATCCCTTTACAAGAACGGCATGACCATAGATGAAATCCAAAAACAGCTAGGTATAAAATCGAAATCTTCTATTTACAGATTTTTGCGCATTGAAGGCATAGAACCAACAAGAAAGCCACATATCTGCAAGAAGAAGTGAGAGACAAAAACATGGTTAAACAATAAAATTGAACAAATGAACAAAATAGATATATTATATCAAAAATGGCAATCATTGCAACCTCTACCAGAAAGGAAGCAATATCTTTTGAGTCAACGCTTTACGGTTGATTATAACTACAATAGCAATCATATCGAAGGAAATACTTTAACGTATGGCCAAACTGAGTTATTATTATTGTTTGGGAAAGTTAGCGGAGAGGGAGACTTAAAAGATTTTAATGACATGAAAGCAAGTCAAGTTAGCTTGAAAATGATAGAAGAAGAGGCCAAAAACTTGAATATGCCACTTACAGAAACCTTTATACGTCAACTTCACAAAACATTACTTCGCGAGGACTATGAAGTACATAACCAACTACCAGGTGGAATACAAACAAGCTATACTGTTCATGCAGGACGATACAAGACCCGACCAAACAGTGTAAGGACTCGCTACGGAGATTATTTTGAGTACGCATCACCAGAAGAAACTCCTGCTCTAATGTCTGATCTCGTGACTTGGTTTAACAAGGAAGAAGCTTCAGGAGTTCTAACTCCCGTTGAACTAGCGTCGCTATTCCATTACCGCTATATACGAATTCATCCATTTGAGGATGGCAATGGTCGAGTTGCCAGACTAATGGTAAACTACATCCTTGCACGCCATAATTGGCCAATGGTTGTTGTCAGAAACAAAAACAAGAACAAATATATAGATGCCTTACATGAAACAGACGTTGTAGTAGGTCCTACACCTTCTGCAGGAGCACATGCCAAAATCTCACAAATTAAACGTTTTGCAAAATATTTTAATGGACTTGTTGAAAAGGAATTGAAATACTACATAGATTTCGCTACAGAAACATCTGAAAAAGTATGGTGGTATGACGGAAGTAAAATTGTGTTCAGAAGTGAATCCAGTAATAAATTACTTCATGCCATGCAAGAAAATCCATACATAACAACAGAAGAGTTAAGTAAAGAAGCAGATATTGTTGTTACAGCAGTGAAAAAGCAATTGCGAGCCATGATAGAAAAAGGTTACATCCAAAGAAGAGACAACGATAACAGCTGGCACGTCTTCGCAACTTCTTCGATATGATCATCTTGCAGACACAATATATACAACTCGGTAAATTGTTTCTGTTATACAAGTATTTTTATTAACATTTTTACGGAATCACCTACTTATATCATATTTTCAACCAACCGGGTTTTACTCAAAAAAATACGTATGAAGGTATACTAAGGGCACCTTTATACGTATTTTTTAAGTAAAACACTCTTTTAAACCAAGCTGCAGGAAACACGAATATCAGATTATTATATTTTACATATTAAAAGCAAAACTTTTGCTATTTCATTTATAATTTCAAAATACCAGACAATAACTTGCAAGATGTTTGCAAGTTAAATACATATAACGCCCGAAAAATAATATGCAGATATTTGCAAATTAAATGTTTTTTAGTATCTTTGCGACAAAATTATAAATCAAATATAAAACATAAAGAAAGGAGTTTGTATGAAAGCTCATGCAGAATTAAAGAACTTATTAAAAGGCAAGAAGATACAAGCATTTGTTAAAGACATGTGCTTGCATGCCTATCCCTGGACAGAACGCATTCCTGTAGAATATTTGGAATATAAGATATTCGAAGAGTTCCGTTTACGTGAATCAACAGGCGAAAAGACACGCATTGGACTCGACAAAAAGCTACAGGTAATTCCTGATGTTATACTATTCATTAAACCAGGTTATCGAGCTCTTAATCAAGGGCATTGTTTTACCATTGCCCTAGAGATAAAAGAGTTTAAAGATGACCTGATGCGTGACGAGAAGCTATGGAAGTATGTTGGCTGGACAGATTTCTTCTTCATTGCCGTACCTGATGATCTCACTCAATATGCGTTTGAAAAAATAGTCGAGGTGAACAACGAACACCCAGAGACACTATCGAAAATAGGTGTATTAGGTCTCGAAACGGGCGAATTATACTCTCATCCGCAACGCTCAGAAGTTAGTATTGAAAAGCAGAACCTGGTATTACAGAATGCTGTCTATAACTACGCCTTCAAAGATGCAAAGACTATTTTCTTCACTCCCGAAGAACTACCAGCAACGGTAGCTTTAACAGGAAAAAATATGGTTGAGGAAGATGCTAAAAACTCTGCGCAAAATAACCTGCAAGAAAACTGCACGTTAAGAAAAGGTGGCTATAAACAACTTCCTAACGAAGAAAAGGCTGCACGAAAAGCTGCCTACCTGGCACGCCAGGAGTTTCGAGAGAAACGAGCTGTAGAACTGGCAGAAAAATCTACTGTACTCAACGAGGATATACGCCAACGTCTCATGGCGCAATCAGCAAAGGCACAGGAAGTGTTCTGGAAAATACGTGAATCCAAGAACGGCAAGCAACTTCAAGATATCGTATCAGAACTTGACTATTCTCAAAGAACAGCCGCTTACGGACTTGCTAGCCTCACATCTGCCGGACTCGTTAAACGTACCGGAAGTCGCAAGACTGGAGCCTACACTGTTACGGATATAGCAGCATGCAATACCACGTGTGCAACATGCTCTATAGCCCTTCAGTGCAAGGACTACAAGCCTGCATGATTTCCTTAAAAAGTTTGGCTATCTCACGTATTCTTTGTACCTTTGTCGGCAATAACAATATTAAAATGAAGCAATTATGGAGTTACTTACATTTATCTTTTCCATCGCCCTGGCAATCGGGCTGGGCATGGCTATTTGGTTCAATACGAAGTCTGGCCAAAAGTGGATAGACAACCTTTAACGTACTAGATAAAGAGACTATGGCATTAGAAATAAGAAGAACACCTGTATTGACAGGTGAAGACGCAGAACGTTTTGTTCGTGAGGCGGAAGAGAATGAGAGAAATCCGCAAAGGAGAAGATTAGCCTTTTCTTTTGAGGATATTGACAGAATGATGGAACGTTCACGAAAATATCTAAAAGAGCATGGAGGAAAAGGACCTTTCGCAAAGTAAGTTCCTCTTTGAAAGGAACGTAAAGAATAACCGCTGTTGTTATGTGCTATTAAGTTAGTTTTTGTCTCTTCACTGAGGCTGGACGTTCTCAGCGGAAGCCTATCGTTGTTGTGTGCGATTAAGTTCGTGTTTGCCTCATTACTGAGACAGGACGTGACAGATAGGCTTGCCCTCGGTACCTTGGTATCGAGGGTTTTATATTGTTTTTAATCTTTTTCGAAAAGAAAAACCTACCATATAGCAGCTATATGGTAGGTTGGAGATAAGGGAAAGGGATCCAAATACTCATTTTTCGTGTAAAAAGAATATCATCGCGCGCGTAAAGAGGAAAAGAATATTATTTATCATAGAGATATACGCAAAAAACGAAAGTTTGTCAAAAGAATCAAAAAACGAGCTTTTCTGAAAAGAAAATAAGCCATGAAAAGTTTGGCTAATACAGCATTTTTTCGTATCTTTGCAAACGTGATGCGAAAGCATCAATACGTACAACAGCGTTAAGGCGTAACTGTAAAGTCGACACTCATGAACTTCGCAAACTCATCCGCTCGATAATCTTACAGGGATGCCCCATAGGGTGGATTGTACCTCTTTCACGACCGAGAAACCTTGGCCGTGAAAGATTTCGTATATATACACACAACTGGGGGTGGACCAACTGAAGATTCTGGCGGAATGGCAATGCGAAGGCCTATGAGTGCAGATGATTCGGTTTGGTTCCACCCCTTTCCGCTAACCTTACAATTAATAGTAAATGAAACGTTGTCAGGAGCCAGGCACAGGATTTAAAAATATGAAGAAACTTTTCTTTTCTATCGCTGCATTGGCACTAGCAGCTTCTTCAAATGCACAACAGGTAACGGCTCAAGAGCCAGAGTTCATTGGTAGCTATTGTATGCTCACTAGCGATTCTACATACGTCGTTCTTCCAAAGGAAAACGGCAAGGTAGAAAAACACCAGAACAAGTTCTCTAAGTTCTCAAAGATTGCAGGTGCTGTGAGTGACCTCGGTTTTGCAGGTGGCATGGTAGGTTTGAGCACAGGTAGCATGTCTGGATTGGAGACCGGTGTGAGGGTGATGGGTACGGCTGCCGGCGTGGGGCTTGCTGCCGATGCAGTGAACACTTTGGCTGGAGTGGAAGGAATGGATATTGCTTTTGCCGGAGGCAAGTCTGCTTATTCTATCAAAAAGGACGGAAAGGATATCCGACTGCTCATCAAGGTTGAGAAGAACGATTATGACCCGATGGGCATCTACCGCATCGTGCGTTTCAAGGCTTCTAAGAAGGACAGAAGAATACAGTGGCTGACACTCCAACCTGCGGTGCTCGGAAGCTCTGATGCACAGAAAAAGGGATATCTCTCCTTCTCTGGACACAAGTATGGCAACCAGAGTTATCTGCTTACCATTCCGGCTTCAGAATTGGAGCCTGGTGAGTATGGAATCATCTATATGGCAGTAGCTTCTGCACAGGAGATTCCTTTTGGAACATTTAGTATAACTAAGTAAAATTACAAGATTATGGAGACGTTATTAATGATGTTGTTTGTTGGTGCCTTGGCTAAGGGAACAACAAAGGCTGTGCTTGGTGGCGGTAAGAGAAGAAAGAAGAGAACCAACTGGGACCGTCTCAGCTATGGCCAGAAGGCTTGGCTGCATGATCATTCGAAATAGCCAGGTTTTAAGTAAGAACGGAAATGAGTGAAATTTGCTTCATTTTAGCCGGATTCACCGCACTTGTTGGGGCTTGCCTGGTGCTTGACCGGGCAAAGAACCTTCTGGATGTGAAGATTCCGATTTTCTTAACGATGGCAGTTTGTACAATCCTCCTCGTAGCTGGTACCATCCTGGCATGATGTAGACGAATATCATGATTCCGTGATATTTCATTCATTAAAACATGATAATATAGATAGTGTAACACATTCAAAAGCGCATAGATATAAATGCAGATTGAATGTGTTACATAATCATTTATTATTTGTATCTTTGCCAAAAGAATTTTTAAAGAAAGGATATAATATGGCATTAAAAATAAAAAATCGTGAAGAAGCAATAGCTGTACTTCGTGATATGGTTCAGAGAAAAAAGGAAATGGAGAAACAAGTTCAAGAAGAATTTGCCAAAGTACGTAAAGAAGCAAAAAATTCATAGCCTTACTAAAAGAAGTGGTAGATGAAGCTGCTGATAATGAAGGTTGGGCACAGCTTAGCGGTCTTTCCAGCAGGATTCTCATCAAACAGCCAAACTTTAATGTGAAGGATTATGGTTACAGCAAGTTCATCAAACTTATCGAGGCTTGCGAGAGTTCGTTCCTCATCGATAAGGAGCATCTTATCAAGAAGAAAACGAAGACGATTAAGAGAATGTGCATAAAGAACAAATGATTATTAAAAAAAATCTTCAAAAGAAGTGGATTCATCAGATTTTATTTATACCTTTGCAAGCACAAATAAGCCCTCGACAGCACGGTTAAGCCAAAAACAGATGAGAACATTCAATTTTATTGGTGATACCACCTATACAACAAGAGAAGGAATATCATACAGTATAGACAACAAGGAACATAATATTCAGCGAGTCGACAAATCCTGGGTAGTGGATGGAAAGGCGAGTTCTCTTGAAGGAATGGTAAAGATGGGCATAGCTAAAAAAATATAGCACGAGTTTACGACAGTATAACTATTAGTAAAATAGCAAAGGAGGTAGTGGGACCCCTAAACACTTAGGAGGTACTGGCGCCCCTATTCTCCATTTTGATGAGGACTACTTTAAAGGTAGATATATACTACTTTTTGATGATGTCATAACCAAAGGAAACTCGATGCTTCTCTTTAAACAGAAACTAGAAGCCCTCGGTGCTACTGTTATAGCTGGCGTGTCTGTCGGCAAGACGACGCACGAGAGACAAAATCAATCTTTCTAACAGATATAAAGTAGAATTAAATATGAAGAAAAAAATATGCTGCTTGATATAGTTATTCGCATTACCGACAAGTCGATGGGTGATGCCATCGACATGCTTACTTTCATTTTCTCATTCGCTTTGGTGGTTGGCCTCGTCCTTGCCTTCTGGTTCAATACGAAGTCTGGCCAGAAATGGATAGACAATCTTTAAAATGGCATTGAGAGGAGAACGGTTGTGTGTAATACTACGTATGCAGACTGTTTGAAAGCTTCTTCGGAGTAAGGGCAACGCCTCTCTACATATAGGTTTCATAAAAAATATAATTACAATGAATTTTAAAATATCAAAATTGAAAAAAGGTAAATGGTCTTTTGAGTTTTACAATCTTGATACCATTCCTGTATATCAAGGATCTGTTTTTAACAGCATTAACGATTCGTTTTCCTCAGGAATACTTGAAGGTAGAACCTTTTTGGATGTTTTTAATCAATACCCAAAAATGGTCTACGATTACATCTTTGATGATTATATCTTTATAACAAACGAAGCACTCAAAGAATTGGTGAACAAATATGGAGAACAAGACCCACATATTCGAACATTGATTAATGGTAGAGATATAAACTTCAGCTTCAAAAAGAGCCAAATCCATTCCGCAGACATGCCAATAAATGGTATTGCGGGATGCAGAAATTTCGATGGTAAAACCATCTGTGAAAGGAAGCTACAAAACTCTTATTATTATGGAACTTCTTTAAAAAAGATTTTTGAAGTTCATCCAAATTACATTATCAGTCTAATTAATAGTGGCAAGATAAGCATATCTCGTAAAGCATGTGATGAACTTAAAGAATTCAGCTATTACACGAAGTTATTAAAGGCCATTGAAGAAAAAGAAATCGAGAAAGAGGAAGAAGAGCGCGAACGTCAAATGCAAGATGATGCATTTTGGGATGATTATGATAACAATTATAATGCTAATAGAGGTTATCAAGATGCATTTGATGGTGATCCTGACGCAGAATGGAATGTTTATTAAGATAGAGACCTTCGCACTAGTATCACGACTTTATAAAAAGTAAATTTCAATTATCATAAGTTATTAAAATGAGGTGGAGAACACTCTCCACCTCTACCCTCTTGTTTGGTCGATTTACAGATGTACACGACATAGAAATGGTTTTCCTCTCATATATTTCCATCGAAATAGAAATAATAAGCGATGATTAATCAATTTTCTGCAGTTTCTTTTGCGGTTTGAAATTTAATATGTACTTTTGCCATGTCGTATATTCATACGGTTAAATGAACGAATAATTAATTGTAAAAGCTATGCAGTATCCATTGATATCAGAATATGTAAA
>SKEW01001867.1_pt1 | contig 11229 bp, 8 predicted proteins | sample 4841441 | NCBI WGS metagenome assembly SKEW01 (sample SAMN11008799, study PRJNA524170) | human gut metagenome | isolation source: fecal sample from pouch patient p41 | place: Israel: Tel-Aviv | reverse complement strand
TTTTTTTTCTTGGAGGGAGTCGACCAGACTTTTTCTTAAAAGTCAAGGCCGCGTTCCACGGACTTCCGAGATGAACCAAACAAAAGCCTTCGAGGGAATTGAGGCTCCCTTGAAGGCTTATTAAAAATTCAGGCTAACGGCTTGCGCTATTCCATGACAGTTTGACGATTCGATTCCGGGCGGGAATTACCCACATGAAACCGCGAAAGGCCAAAACTCTTGTGGTCAATGACGAGGTGTCATCAGGCCTGCGGCAGACGATTGAGCTGTTCGCGAACCTTGGCAAGCAGAGCGGTGAAGTCGGCAAGACGCTTCTTTTCCGTTTCGACCACCTGAGCCGGGGCGCGGGCAACAAAGCGTTCGTTGCCAAGTTTGGCTTCGCACTTGGCGACTTCGCCTTCGAGGCGGGTGACTTCCTTCGTGAGACGGTCGCGTTCGGCGGCGAGGTCGATTTCAACCTTGAGCATCAGCTTGAAGTCGCCGACGATGGCCACGGGAGCGATCGAGCCTTCGTTCGCACCGTTCATGTCTTCAACGTGCTCGACGGCCTCAAGGCGGGCGAGGGAATGAATGTACGGGGAGGCTTCGAGGCACTGCGTTTCGGGACCTGCGATGACGAGCGGGATGCGCTTGGCGGGCGGAAGCTGCATTTCGCTGCGCAGGTTGCGCACGGCATCGATCATGGCCTTGACCGCGTTCATGCGGGCTTCGGCTTCAGCATCAAGGCGGACTTCGTCAAAGGCGGGGTAGGCCTGCACCATGACGGAGGTTTCCTCATCTTCGGCGCGGGTGCCTGCGATGACGGAGACCTTCTGCCAGAGTTCCTCCGTGATGAACGGAATGATCGGATGAGCGAGGCGCAGAACCGTTTCGAGCACCGTCACGAGCGTGTGACGCGTGGCGCGGCAGGTCGCTTCGTCGCCCTTGAGCTGGACTTTGGTGAGCTCAAGGTACCAGTCGCAGTACTCGTTCCAGACGAAGGAGTAGATGGCGTTGGCGGCAACGTCGAGACGATAGTCGGCATAGGCCTGACGAACGTCACGGACGGTCTTTTCGAGCTCGCTCAGGATCCAGCGGTCGACGAAGGAGAACGTCATCGGTTCATTCGCAGTGGCGCCGATGCCGCAGTCCTGACCTTCGACGTTCATCAGCACGAAGCGGGTGGCGTTCCAGAGCTTCGTGCAGAAGTTGCGGTAGCCTTCGGCGCGCTTGAGGTCGAAGTTGACGTTGCGGCCGAGCGTAGCATAGGCGGCCATCGTGAAGCGGAGGGCGTCCGCGCCGTGGGCGGCGATGCCTTCCGGATAGTTCTTGCGAAGCTTCTTTTCAACCTGCGGGGCCTTTTCGGGCTGGCGCAGGCCCATCGTGTTCTTCTTCACGAGGTCTTCAAGACCGATGCCCTGAATGATGTCGAGCGGGTCGAGCGTGTTGCCTTCGGACTTGGACATCTTCTTGCCTTCGGCATCGCGCACGAGACCGTGGATGTACACGTTGTGGAACGGCACGCGGCCCGTGAAGTGCTTGGTCATCATGACCATGCGAGCGACCCAGAAGAAGATGATGTCGTAGCCGGTGACGAGCACGGTACTCGGCAGGTAGAGGTCGTAGGCCGTGCGGTCGTCGCCCTGCGGCTCGGGCCAGCCGAGCGTGGAGAAGGGGACGAGGGCGGAGGAGAACCAAGTGTCGAGCACGTCGGCGTCGCGCGTGAGCTTCACGCCTTCGCCTGCCTGCCTCTGAGCCTCTTCCTCGCTGCGGGCGACATAGACGTTGCCGGCTTCGTCGTACCAGGCGGGAATCTGATGGCCCCAGAGAAGCTGGCGGGAAATGCACCAGTCCTGAATGTTCTCGAGCCACTGGCGGTAGACGCCGCGCCATTCCTTCGGGAAGATGTTGACTTCGCCGGATTCGACGGCTTCCAGGCCGACTTCGCCGATGGACTTGCCCGGATAGAGAGTGCCTTCGGGAGCGGGCTTGCTCATGGCCATGTACCACTGGTCGGAGAGCATCGGCTCGACGATCTCGCCGGTGCGGGTGACGCGAGGAACCATGTGGCGGTGTTCCTTGATGCCGACGAGAAGGCCTGCGGCCTTGAGGTCCTCGACCACGGCCTTGCGGCACTCGTAGCGGTCCATGCCCTCATATTTTCCGGCATAATGGTTCATTGTTGCATCGTCGTTGATGACGGTGATCTCCTCTAAGTTGTGACGTTTTCCAACTTCAAAGTCATTCGGGTCATGCGCTGGTGTAATCTTCACCGCACCTGTTCCAAATTCTTTGTCTACATAGTAGTCTGCCACAATCGGAATCTCTTTATTTACCAATGGAAGTAATACGTTCTTTCCAACAATATCTTTATATCTGTCATCATCCGGGTGAACTGCGATTGCAGTATCTCCAAGCATTGTCTCCGGACGTGTTGTCGCAATCTCAAGGAAACGGTCTGTTCCTACGATTGGGTATTTGATATGCCAGAAATGTCCTGCCTGTTCCTCATGCTCTACTTCCGCATCAGAAAGGGAAGTTTTACATACCGGACACCAGTTGATAATTCTGGAACCTTTGTAAATATATCCTTCTTCATACAACTTGATGAACACTTCTTCTACTGCTTTGGAGCATCCCTCATCCATTGTGAAACGCTCTCTGTCCCAATCACAAGATGTTCCCAGTTTCTTAAGCTGCTGCGTGATTGTTCCGCCGTACTCTTCTTTCCATTCCCAGGTTCTCTTTAAAAATCCTTCACGTCCCAGCTCTTTTTTGTCAATTCCTTCTTCTTTTAACTGGTTTGTAACCTTAACTTCTGTCGAGATAGCTGCATGGTCTGTTCCCGGAATCCAGAGTGCATTGTATCCCTGCATTCTCTTATAACGGATCAGAATATCCTGCAGTGTATTATCAAGGGCATGTCCCATGTGAAGCTTACCTGTAATGTTCGGTGGCGGCATTACTGTGGTAAATGGTTTCTTACTTCTGTCAACTTCGGCGTGGAAATATTTGTTATCACACCATTTTTCATATAACTTTGCTTCAATCGCTTTGGGATTGTAAGTCTTTTCCAGGTTTTCGCTCATAGTTTCCTCCTCATTTCACACTTTTTTCACATTTTTTTATTACATGAAAAAACCCTTTACATTACGTAAAGGGCGATTGTAGTCGCGGTACCACCTTCATTATACAGGAAAACTCTTCCCCATATATCTCATCTTATTCTTTAACGGGAACGACTCCGGGATGAACTACTACCGTCTTATCATATGTCTCAGGTTCACTCATCCGGCTCCGAAGCTACCTTCCTACGTCTCGTATTCCTTAAGTGTCTCTCAGCCGATGGATCACTCTCTCTGGTATGGACGAACTTACGTGTACTCCTCTTCATCAATGCCTTTACGTATAAACTACTGAATATGATAGCCATCGAATCCCCATTTGTCAAGGATTTTAGGGATTTTTCAGAAACTCTTAAGGAGTTACACCAGACCGAAACATTTCATAATGAAAAGCCATCCCGTTAACGTAAATGCACTGCACATCGTCGTCAGCATAACTACACTTGATGACACGACACCTTCATGTCCCATATTCTTAGCCATGACATAACTGCTGACCGTAGTTGCTGAACCAAGCATGACTAAGATTGCGATCAGTTTCTCTCTCCTGAATCCGATTACTACCGCAAGCGGCATGAACACTGCTACAAATCCCACTAATTTGATAAATGCGGCGATCACGGTCGGTTTGATCTTGCCAAACGCTTTCTTAATATCAAAGGTTGCTCCCATTGCCATCAGTCCCATCGGTGTTGCTACGCCGCCGATACTGCTGACCGCCTTATGTAAGATCACAGGCATCGGAAGTTTCAGCGCTGACCATAACAGACCTGCTGCAATACCGATAATGATCGGATTCGTAATGATACCGGTCAATGTTTTTTTGAGCAGTGCTTTATCCATACCATTTTGTCCCGGTTTGAAAAACGACAGCACAACCACCGCCATAATATTATAAAGTGGTACACTTCCTATGATCATAAGTGGTGCCTGTCCGGAATTACCATAGATATTCTGGATAAATGCGATTCCCAAAAGCGCCGCACTGCTCCGGTAAGCCACCTGGATAAATTCTCCCTGGATGTTTCTGTCTTTCAACAGGCAGGAGATTCCAATTGCGATCGTGATACTGATCAATGTAATAATAAAACAGAAAATTACGAATTTCGTATCCCACGCTTCCTTGATATCTACGACCGCCAGATCGCCAAATAATAATACCGGCAGTGGTATCCGGAAGACGAATTTGTTCATCTTATTGGCAAACTCTTCGTCCATCCACCCGATCTTATTGAAAAACAGTCCCAATACCATCATTAAGAAAATGGGAACTGTTGCATTTAAACTAAACACCAGATTGTCCATTATACTATATCCTCTCTTGCTTTGAAATCAGAAAATATCTGACTCCTTATTCCAGATATTTTCTGATTTCAAAATATGCTTCATAGAGCTGCTCATACGATGTTCTGCAGTTTGCCGGACTGGTGGATGGTAACCCGATTGCCATAATCCCAGTCTTCGGATAACAGAACTTCTTATATAATTGGAACGCTTTCGTTCCCGTCGTAAAGATTGCTTTGATATCAGCACATTCAAGTATCCTGCTCATATCATTCGGCTGTGGATTGCGGATACTGCTGTCATCTGCTCCTTTGATATCACATCCCGCCAACACATCCCATACTGCAATACCATTTCTTAATGCAAATGTAATCTTATCTTCTCTTGTCTCCGGATACGCTTCTCCACAAACATCCGATACAACTTTCCAGAATCTGTTTCTTGGATGGCCGTAGTAGAAGCCGACTTCACGGGATTTCGGAGACGGCATGGTTCCGAGCATCAGGATTTTGGAATGTTCATTGTAGATTGGTTCGAAATTGTGGATGATATGTTGTGTTTCCATGTTTGAATCAGCTCCTATTCGTGAACTACCCATTGTCTAAAGCCAATGGGCTTCCTGCTTCGCAGACCTCGTAACCTACTATCTCCACAGGCGTTAATTCGGGCAGTCCCTGCCCTATATTGTTATTTTTATGCTATTTGTCTTAATCCTTCTTCCAGTATATTTTTTGCTGCGTTGATATCCCTGTCATGATTTGTTCCACAGACAGGACATGTCCATTCCCTTACTGATAGATTTTTTGTCTCTGTATTTTGGTATCCACAGACTGAACACAGCTGACTACTGGCATAGAATGTGTCTATTTTGACATATTTCCTGCCATTCCACTTTGCCTTATATTCTAACTGTCTTGTCAGCTCATACCATGATACATCACTTATAGACTTTGCCAAACGGTGATTTTTTACCATGTTTTTTATCTGCAAATCTTCCGAAACTATCACTTGGTTTTCGCTGATAATCTCATGGGACATCTTGTGCAGATAATCTTTTCTGGTATTTGTTATTTTTTCATGGCATATTGCTATCTTTTTCTTTGTTTTGTAGTAATTTTGACTTCTTTTCTCTTTATGGGCTAACTGCCTTTGCAGTTTCACCAGTTTCTTTTCGTATTTTCTGATGATTTTTGGATTTTCGTATTTCTTTCCAGCAGAAGTAATACATAACTCCTTAATACCTAAATCTATTCCTGTATTTTGTTTTATATGTGGCAGTTCCACGTGTTCTGTTTCCACTAAAATTGATACATAATACTTTCCACTCGGAACTTGTGATATCGTTGCCAATTTTATCTGTCCGATAAAATTTCTATGCAGTTTTGCTTTTATTCCTTTTAATTTAGGCAGTTTTACTCTATTGCACCCGAAATCTACTGTTATATTGCCATTCGTAAAATTTGTTGTATATGACTTATGATTATTGTGTTTACTCTTAAACTTCGGATAACCTGCGTGTTCCTTGAAAAACTTCTGGTATGCAGCATCCATGTTGTAAATCGCATTTGTCAGAGCAAATTTATCCACTTCTTTCAGCCATCCATACTCTTTCTTTAATTGTCTATTGCAATAATTGTTACAGTCGGTTTTACTAACTGTTTTTTTCTCTTTCTCATATACTTCTTTCCGGTATGCCAGTGTCTGATTATATACAAAACGGCAACAGCCAAATGTTTTTGCGATCTGTATTTTCTGCTCATTATTTGGATATATTCTATATTTATATGCCTTTAACATCCACTGTCACCTTCTTTCTCAACCTTGATTTTCTATATATCTCTTCAGCATTTCTTCCGATACATTTCCTACACTACAGGCAAAATATCCATCTGTCCAAAAGGTATGTTCTTTCCAGAATTGTTTTCGTAAATATTGGGGATATCTTTTCCATATATCTTATTATCACACTGTGTCTCTGACATATCTCATACGAAAACTGTTTTATATCATCTGATATCTGCCTCGAAACCAGTAATTTCTTCCTATATTTACAGACAAAAATAATGTGATATTGTAATAGGTATTTGTGTCTGTTTTTAGATTTCCATGTTCCCATGCCATGAGTATACAATAATTTCTGATTTTTGGCTACCTTAACCCACCGTCTAAAGCCAGTGGGATTGCGGTAGCCTTATTTCAAAATAATCCTAATTAAGAGAAGAATTAACAGATGCTTTCCTTACTAACGAATTTGTTCCTGGATGCTCTTCACAGCCAAAGGTAGATGCTTTCAGAGACTACGAAGCATCTCATCAGAAATAAATGACAAAGGCAGTACACAGATCATCACTCCGTGTACTGCCTTTTTACATTTTTTAGTTTTACAAATTATGATTTCTTTTTTCCACATCCATGATCATGTCCACTCTCGCGGCATGTCTTCCGCCTTCAAACTTCGCGTTCAGCCATTCATCAACGATACATTTCGCTGTTTCAATACCGATCACACGTGCTCCGAATGCAATTATATTCGCATCGTTGTGTTCTTTCGCCATTCTTGCTGTATATGGATCGCTGCATACTACTGCACGGATACCATTTACTTTATTCGCTGCAAGAGAGATTCCTGCTCCGGTTCCACAGATTGCAATTCCCTGATCGACTTCTCCACTTGCCACTGCATTACCAAGCTTTTCACCATATTCCGGATAATTACAGCTTTCATACGAATCCGTTCCATAATTCACCACTTCGTGTCCCAGACTCTTCAGATAATCCACAACCTCATTCTTCATATCTACCGCTGAATGATCATTCGCAATTCCAATCTTCATATTATCGTTCCTACCTTTATCTTTCATATTTTACTCATTTATATTATAATTAGTAGCGAAATAAATATCAATGTTTTCAGAAATGTTTTATATAAGGAGTTTTTTATGGTTAAATTAATTGCCAGCGATCTTGATGGCACACTACTTCAAAATGGTGCACATGATGTAAATCCAATTGTTTTCGACCAGATCCGTATACTGAAAGAGCATGGAATCCTGTTTGCAGCGGCCAGCGGACGCCAGTATCTGAATCTGCGCAGATTGTTCACTCCTATTCAGAATGATATCGCATATATAGCTGAAAATGGTTCTCTTTGCATATATAATGAAGAGACCATTTCCAAAGGGATTATCGAACAGGATCTTGCTTACCGCATTCTGGATGAAGTTGCCAAATATCCACAATACAACTGCATTATCTCCGGCGAGCGTGTCTGCTACAGCACCTCAAAAAATCCGAAATTCTATGATCACATGGTAAATGTGATTAAGAATAACATGAAATTCATCGATGATCCTAAAACTGAAATTCCGGAACCAATCCTGAAGATTGCAGTCTGCGACTACAGCGGAACTGATGAATGCGAAAAACATTTAAAGGAAATGTTTTCTTCCGACATTAAAGTGGTTACTTCCGGTAACCTCTGGGTAGATTTTATCTGTCCGACTGCCAACAAAGGAAGTGCACTGAAAAATCTGCTCGATCATCTGCATATCGATGCAAAAGACTGCGTCGTATTCGGAGATCAGTATAACGATGTTGAGATGCTACAGACCGCCGGAACGAGTTATGCCATGGCAAATGCAGCACCAGGCATCGATAAATACGCAACTCATGTTACCGATTCTGTAGAGAAGATCTTACAGCAGATTATTGATGAATTGCCTGCGGTATAACACAAAAAATCTTCCAGCTGCTTCTCTTGCATGTCAGAGTCTAAAAAACCGATGGAAATAGCTATTATCAGCTACTCCATCGGTTTTCTCACTTATTTTTTAACACCAGATTATTTCCAATCCAACATATATCTCTGGAACTCAACTGATCGTTTTGCATCTGCATCAAGTTCTGCTTCACTTGCCCCACGACTGATATCTCTCCAGATCTTAATATCCGATCCAACCTGACCACCCATACGTACAAACGGTTCCATAACTACATTCCCGTCATATTTAATATCCTGTAATGCATCACCGATTTCTCTCCAAGGCATACGTCCCTTTCCCGGTACCATACGGTTACATTCGCCTGTATGCAGGTGTCCCAGAAGATTTCCCGCATGGCGGATTGCGTCTCCGATACTCACCTCTTCAATATTCATGTGGAATGTATCAAGCATAACTTTCACATTATCTTTATCTACTTCTTTTACAAATTCCACACCTTCTTCTGATGTATTCAAAATGTGCGTCTCAAATCTGTTAATAACTTCCATTCCAAGATCAATTCCATATGGTTTTGCAGCATCAGCAAGTTCCCGTACACCCTCTACACTGTATTTCCAGTCTTCCGGTTTATTTACCGTTGAAAAATCAACCGGCCAGTAAGAATAAAGTGCACCTCCAAGCCAGTGCATATCCAATTCACCCATTACATCAAACGTCCGCTTATACCAGTCAAGCGCCTCTGCTTTGATCTTCGGATCAGAGGATCCCATATTATGATTAAATGTCGGACCATATCCGCCTGTCAGAATAATACCATTATCATCCGCACATTTTCTTAATTCTTTGATCTCTGTCTGAGAATAATCTGCAATCGGACCTACACCGATTTCCAGAATATCAAATCCAAGTCTGGCTACTTTTTCCACATAATATTTGTAATCAGCAGCCCATTCACTTTCCCAATAAGCGTAATAAATTCCATGTTTCATGTTGTATATCCTCCTTTTCTTTGTATGTCTTTATATACATCTTACATACTTTCCGTTTCTGTTCTATTCTTCTGCAGACATTTTGTAATAATCCAACAGACACTCATATCCTTTTTCAAACAATTTTTTCTGATGATCATATACCGGCTTATATTCTTCATGCGGAACAAATGTCTTTTCCCGTTTCACAAACTGATCTACAACAGAAAAATCTTTAAACACACCTACACCGATACCTGCAATAACCGCTGCTGCCACGGAAGTTGCAGTCTCCACCTGATCCAGCCGGTGCAGGCGTACACCCAGCACATCTGCCAGTATCTGAGACAACGTATCTCCTTTGGCTCCTCCTCCGGTAAGTACCAGATCCTGGATCTCTCCGTTCTCCCTCTGCTTTTCAAGGATTATACCCAGATTCATGGCTACCCCTTCCAGTACGGCACGGATATAATCACACTTTTCATGCTCCATCCGGATTCCGAGAAAACTTCCCGATGCATCCGGATTCCATCTCGGACTTCTCTCCCCCACAAGATATGGAAGGAATACAAGTCCTTTCGCTCCCGCCGACGACTGTTCTACCAGACGGTTCATGACATCATAGATAGATACCCCCTCTTTTTCTGCGGTCACTTCTTCCTCTCCACACATTGCATGGCGGATATAAGAATAAGAGCTTCCTGCTGCCTGCATGGTACCACAAGGCATATATTTTCCCGGTATTACATGCCCAAAACAGATTAATGTGCGGTCTTTGTCCAGGAATACTTCATCTGAAGTTCCTGCGATCCATGCCGAGGTGCCATACGACAGGAACATCTGCCCATTCTCCGTACTTCCGGCTCCCAGTGCAGAACATGGTCCGTCTCCCCCTCCGCATACTACCTTTGTATTCACGGCAAGTCCCAACTCTTCCGCTGCATGAGCAGTCAAATTACCGATCACATCCGTCGATGCATGTAATTCAGGCATCTTATCTGCCGGAATTTCTGCAGCACTCAGCACTTCTTCCGACCATTCCATTCCTTTAAGGTCGAATGCATCCGTTCCGGAAGCTTCCGAATAATCCGTAACAAATTTTCCTGTCAGTCTGCAGATAATATAATCTTTTGCCAGCAGCATCTTATATGTATTCTGATACACTTCCGCTTCATGATCCCTGATCCACATCAGCTTCTCGATACTGTAGCTTGCACTCGGACGATGTCCGTTAATCTCGTACATCCGGTCCGCTCCTACTTTTTCGGTCAGTTTCTCCATCTGTTCTCCGGATCTCTGATCCGCCCAAATCATAACCGGACGCAGCGCATTTCCTTTTTCATCTACCACAACACACGCCTGCATCTGCGACGAAAAGGAAATTCCAAGAACTGCTTCGGGTTCTATGTCCTTAACAATTTCCTTTGTTGACCTGCAGATTGCTTCCCACCAGTCTTCCGTCTCCTGTTCTGCATAATTATTATGAAAATAATGCGTTTTGTAAGATGCCGTATAGCTTTTTACCAGCTTTCCCTCTATTGAAAATAAGGATGCTTTGTCTCCCGATGTTCCAAGATCATGTGCGATTAAATATTTATCCATTTCACCGCTCTCCTTCTCCTATTTTCCTCTTTCTCTGTCTATTACTATACCACATAGTCATCTCCTTGTAAATATTTTGAAACTTTTTATCTTTCGTACGTAACTTTAATTATTGACTTATGTTATTTTCAGTGATAATATAACAACTGTAGAAATCACATAACTTAAAGGAGGTGTGCATTTTGACATCAAAAGAACGACATACCGCATTACTTGAATATATGACGGAACATGGCAAGACCGAAGTATCTACACTTGCAGAATATCTGCATACATCTAAAGTAACAATCCGCAAGGATTTAGACACGCTGTCCGGACGCGGAATCTTAAAAAGAGAGCGCGGTTATGCTGTACTAAAAGATCCCGGGGATATCAATTACCGTATGGCCTTTCATTATGACAACAAGCAGAAGATTGCACAGTCTGCCGCATCACTTGTAAAGGACGGCGAGACGTTGATCATTGAATCTGGTTCAACTTGCGCACTTTTCGCAGAAGAACTTGCCAAAACAAAACAGAACATTACAATTATTACCAATTCCGTATATC
>SKEW01001865.1_pt1 | contig 11247 bp, 7 predicted proteins | sample 4841441 | NCBI WGS metagenome assembly SKEW01 (sample SAMN11008799, study PRJNA524170) | human gut metagenome | isolation source: fecal sample from pouch patient p41 | place: Israel: Tel-Aviv | reverse complement strand
TACATATGCTGGACAGCGCCATTCAGACCGCCGTGCGCCTGTCGCGCCGCTATCTGACCGGACGCCAGTTGCCGGACAAGGCGGTTGATTTGCTGGATACCGCCGGGGCAAGAGTCCGCATGAGCCTCGACACCCTGCCGGAACCGTTGACGCAGCTTCAGGCGCGTCTGACCGCGCTGGATATTGAGCGGGAAGCAATTGAGCAGGACAGCGTGTTTTATCCCGAAGCCAGCCCGGAGCGGCTGGCGGAACTGACCGATTTGCGTGATGAGCTGCAGGCAGAAGCCGGGCATCTGGAAGCGCAGTATCAGCAGGAAAAGGCACTGGCGCAGCAGATTATGACGTTGCGTCAGGAAGGGACAGACAGCACTGAACTGCAACAGCAACTGCGAGCGCATCAGGGCTTTGCTCCGTTGCTGGCGCTGGATGTGGACGCCCGCGCCGTCGCCACGGTGGTGGCGGACTGGACCGGCATCCCGCTCTCTTCGCTGCTCAAGGACGAGCAGAGCGACCTGCTCAGTATGGAACAAAGCCTTGAAAACCGCGTTGTCGGGCAAAGCCCGGCGCTCTGCGCCATCGCACAGCGGCTGCGGGCGGCTAAAACCGGCCTCACGCCGGAGAATGGCCCGCAGGGGGTATTCCTGCTGACCGGCCCCAGCGGCACCGGTAAAACCGAAACTGCGCTCACACTGGCCGACACCCTGTTTGGCGGTGAAAAATCCCTTATCACCATCAACCTCTCCGAATATCAGGAGCCGCATACCGTCTCCCAGCTTAAGGGGTCTCCTCCGGGCTACGTTGGCTACGGTCAGGGCGGCGTACTTACCGAAGCCGTTCGCAAACGCCCGTACAGCGTGGTGCTGCTCGACGAAGTGGAAAAGGCGCACCGCGACGTAATGAACCTGTTCTATCAGGTGTTTGACCGGGGTTTTATGCGCGACGGCGAAGGGCGGGAAATTGACTTCCGCAACACCGTGATTCTGATGACGGCTAATCTGGGCAGCGACCACATCATGCAGCTGCTGGAGGAAAAACCGGACGCCACAGACGCAGACCTGCATGAACTGCTGTATCCCCTGCTGCGCGAGCACTTCCAGCCTGCACTGATGGCGCGTTTTCAGACGGTGATTTACCGCCCGCTGGGACAGGAAGCGATGCGCGCCATTGTGGAAATGAAACTGGCGCAGGTGGTTCGTCGTCTTCGTCAGCACTATGGGCTGGAAACGGAAATCAACGACAGCCTGTACGACGCCCTGACCGCCGCCTGCCTGCTGCCGGACACCGGTGCGCGTAATATCGACAGCCTGCTGAACCAGCAAATCCTGCCGGTCTTAAGCCAGCAGTTGCTGGCACAGCAGGCTGCGCACCATAAGCCAGCCCAACTACGGCTTGGCTGGGATGAGGAAGACGGGATTGTACTGGAGTTCGCTACGGAAGAGATGCAATAACGGAGGCTGTCATGGGTATTCAGAATTTCGACCACTCGCACCACAAGCTCAAAATTCGCGGCCAGCAAAGTCCGGTGGATGTGCTGACCTTTGAAGGCCGCGAGCAACTGAGTACCCCGTTCCGCTACGATATCCAGTTTACCAGTACCGATAAAGCCATCACGCCGGAGTTGGTGCTGATGCAGGACGGCGCATTCAGCCTGACGGCACCGCCGGTACAGGGAATGCCGGTGCAGGCCCCCCTGCGCACCCTGTACGGGGTCATTACCGGTTTTAAACATCTCTCATCGTCACAGGACGAAGCCCGTTACGAAGTACGGCTGGAGCCGCGTATGGCGCTGCTGGCCCGCAGCCGCCAGAATGCCATCTACCAGAATCTGACGGTGCCGCAAATCGTCGAAAAAATCCTGCGCGAGCGGCACCAGATGCGCGGTCAGGACTTCGTGTTTAACCTCAAAAGCGAATACCCGGCCCGCGAACAGGTGATGCAGTATGGCGAGGACGACCTGACGTTTGTCTCGCGCCTGCTGTCAGAAGTGGGTATCTGGTTCCGCTTCGCCACCGATGCCCGGCTGAAAATTGAGGTTATCGAATTTTACGACGACCAGAGCGGCTATGAGCGCGGACTGACGCTGCCACTTCGCCATCCTTCAGGGCTACACGACGGCGCCACGGAAGCCGTATGGGGGCTGAACACTGCGTACAGCGTGGTGGAGAAAAGCGTCACCACGCGGGACTACAACTACCGTACCGCCACAGCAGAGATGATGACAGAGCAGCATGACGCCACCGGGGGCGATAACACCACCTATGGCGAAGCCTACCACTACGCTGACAACTTCCTGCAAAAAGGCGACAAGGAGGCAGCGGAAAGCGGCGCGTTTTATGCCCGTATCCGTCACGAACGCTACCTGAATGAACAGGCCATTCTGCAGGGCCAGAGCACCAGTTCACTGCTGATGCCGGGGCTGGAAATCAGGGTTCAGGGCGACGACGCGCCTGCGGTATTCCGCAAGGGCGTGCTGATTACCGGCGTGACGGCCAGCGCGGCCCGTGACCGCAGCTATGAACTGACGTTCACGGCGATACCCTACTCAGAACGCTACGGCTATCGCCCGGCGCTTATCCCCCGCCCCGTAATGGCCGGAACACTCCCGGCGCGGGTCACCAGCACGGTGAAAAACGATATTTATGCCCATATAGACAAAGACGGGCGCTACCGGGTCAACCTCGATTTTGACCGCGATACGTGGAAACCGGGTTATGAGAGCCTGTGGGTACGCCAGTCGCGCCCGTATGCGGGAGACACCTACGGCCTGCATCTGCCGCTGCTGGCGGGAACGGAAGTCAGCATCGCCTTTGAGGAAGGCAACCCGGACCGACCGTATATCGCCGGGGTAAAACACGACTCGGCACACACCGACCATGTGACCATTCAGAACTACAAGCGCAACGTGCTGCGCACCCCGGCGAACAACAAAATCCGGCTGGATGACGAGCGCGGCAAAGAGCATATCAAGGTCAGTACCGAATATGGCGGCAAGAGCCAGCTAAACCTCGGCCATCTTGTTGATGCCGGGAAAGAACAGCGCGGCGAAGGCTTTGAACTGCGTACCGATCTGTGGGGCGCGGTGCGTGCAAAGAAAGGGATATTTATCAGCGCCGATGCGCAGGACAAGGCGCAGGGTCAGGTCAGAGAGATGGCCGACATTATCAGCGAACTGAACGGTCTGAGCGATAAAATCCAGAAACTGTCCGATGACGCGACGACGGCGAACGCCGACCCGGCGGATGTGGCCGCGCAGATAGCATTGATAACCAGCCGGATAAATGACCTGACCGCCTCGGTGATTTTGATGCACGCGCCGAAAGGCGTGGCGGTCGCCAGCGGCGAGCACCTGCAACTGGCAGCGGTGAAAAACCTCCAGATAAATGCGGGAAACAACGCCGATATCGGCGTGGTGAAGAATATGTTTATCGGCGTGGGGCGGGCGCTGAGCGTGTTTGTGCGCAAGGCGGGTATCAAACTGATTGCCAATAAAGGCGCAGTATCGGTACAGGCGCAGCACGATCTGATGGAGTTACTGGCGAAAAAATCGATAGAGATCGTCAGTACTGAGGACGAGATCAGGATTTCAGCGAAGAAAAAAATAACGATTAATGGCGGTGGAAGTTATATCCGGATAGAGGGTAGCGGCATTGAGCCGGGAACGCCGGGGGATTATAACGTCAAAGCGGTGCATTATGGGCGTCAGCCGGGAGCGAAGCTGAAACAGGAAATGATGGCGTTTCCGATGATTGAATCTGGAGAATTTAATACCCGTTTCTTTTTTACAGATGATAATGATATTCCTTATGCAAACACCAAATATATAGCAAGATTACCAGATGGTACAACAAAAGACGGCATTACAAGCGATGATGGTCGATCAGAAATATTTTTTTCTGATAAGGATGGGGAAATATTAATACATCTATTTGTCGAGCAGGATAAATAACATGGGTAGCTTTAATTTTGATGATGTTAAAACAACTATTGGAGCATTAAAAAAACAAAATGATTCGGGTGAGCCAAACGAGAAGAGTGTAAAGATTACAAAACCAGATCGCTACGTACTGTCTATTGGTTTTGAAGTCAATATAGAAAGGGCATTTCAGAATGATACACTTGATCTGGCGATTGATTTTGGTCATGCGTTTTTGTATGTAACAAAAAATAATTTGGTAACTGATTTTTTTAGTTTTGGGCCAACCAAAGTTATTGCACCAGAAGGGAAAAAAGCGATAGCATAAAAAAAAGAGTCGGTATGGTAAATTTCCCTATTAAAGAAACATCCAAAATTTTCCGTTTTACCATAACAAAGAAACAGGTTGAAAAGATTCATTCCAAAATAAAGTCTTTCAGTAACAAAGTTGATAATAAAGAAGAATATTTTGACGTGGTCACCAATAACACTTGCGCTAAGGTATCACAGTTGCTTCTGGAGCAGGCTGGTATATCAACCCCTGAGAGTTCCAGCCATGTGAAGAGCAGTAAAGAAGAAGATTATAACTGGCTAACAGAGACATTTAATTTTGCAAATCCTTATAAATGGTATAATAGTTTTCTAAAACAATTCGAACATCCGATTGGTTGTTTAGGGCCTGATGGTAGCGATGCGCTTGATGACACACAACCTGCGAAGTACTATCATATTTTGAGGGATAGTTGGATTTTGATACCTAATCAAAGTGACGATCCGCTAATAGCAAATGGTATGGTTTTGAAGGATGGGTCTGGGAAAATACATGGGACTGCAAAAAGTGGTTGGTTTTCGGACTCTCTTGATAGGGGGAGCTATGATAGTTAGCAATGCTATAGCAGATGATAACACTAAGAAATATTTTCTTTCTGAACGAATTAATTATGTATTGTCTTTGATTTCTGAAAGTAAAGTTTTTAATCATATAGAAAATGATAATCTTTTTGATTCTATAGTTATCGAACCGGTAAAAGAAGGTGACGAGATTAAGGGGGCACTTGTATATAAGGGTAGTAAATTAGCAATACTGGAGAGGAATAGTAGTTACTCTCCCTGGAGTAAGTCATCTTTAATAGTTAAAAATTATGGATTTCATGATGAAGATAATTTTTTTGTAAAGAACTTCTTTGATAATTTAAATCTACAATTCATTCATCGTAAAAAAAATAGTTTTAAATTTGATGTTTCACAATATTCTAATAATCTTAGTAAAGATTTTTGTAGATACTATTTCATTTGGGAGAAAGACCCTCTGGTACGTTTTTCATTAACAAGCGACGCCGTTTTTTGTGAACAGCAGGAATTATATCCTATTAAGATTAGAACTATAACCATTGAAAAATATGGATCATAATATTTTTACAACTATAAAAGCATATATTGGGAAGCATTGGAGCCTATCATGAAATGATAGGTGGTAAGTAGTAATAGTATGACTGGTTGCTTTAGAACAGTAATACCCCCTTAAAATAGCTTCTTTTATTTTATTGTAAAATTAACCGCTCAAGTTAATATGAGTTACAAATGTATATTTGAGTACACTCTATAAAACCGTTTGGATAATCCAATGGTGAATAACAAGCCCTGTTTCAAAATATATATTTATCATGTATCAATTATACAAAAATAAGAAAATAATAACTATCTATGTATACAAAATAAAATAATAGAGGCCATCATGGACATACTTGTTTTTGACCACTCGTACCACAAACTCAAAATCCGCGGCCTGCAAAGTCCGGTGGATGTGCTGACCTTCGAAGGCCGCGAACAACTGAGTACCCCGTTCCGCTACGACATTCAGTTTACCAGTACCGATAAAGCCATCACGCCGGAGTTGGTGCTGATGCAGGACGGCGCATTCAGCCTGACGGCACCGCCGGTACAGGGAATGCCGGTGCAGGCACCCCTGCGCACCCTGTACGGCGTCATCACCGGCTTTAAACATCTCTCATCGTCACAGGACGAAGCCCGTTACGAAGTACGGCTTGAACCCCGTATGGCGCTGCTGACCCGCAGCCGCCAGAATGCCATTTACCAGAACCAGACTGTGCCGCAAATCGTCGAAAAAATCCTGCGCGAGCGGCACCAGATGCGCGGTCAGGACTTCGTGTTTAACCTCAAAAGCGAATACCCGGCCCGCGAACAGGTGATGCAGTATGGCGAGGACGACCTGACGTTTGTCTCGCGCCTGCTGTCAGAAGTGGGTATCTGGTTCCGCTTCGCCACCGATGCCCGGCTGAAAATTGAGGTTATCGAATTTTACGACGACCAGAGCGGCTATGAGCGCGGACTGACGCTGCCACTTCGCCATCCTTCAGGGCTACACGACGGCGCCACGGAAGCCGTATGGGGGCTGAACACTGCGTACAGCGTGGTGGAGAAAAGCGTCACCACGCGGGACTACAACTACCGTACCGCCACAGCAGAGATGATGACAGAGCAGCATGACGCCACCGGGGGCGATAACACCACCTATGGCGAAGCCTACCACTACGCTGACAACTTCCTGCAAAAAGGCGACAAGGAGGCAGCGGAAAGCGGCGCGTTTTATGCCCGTATCCGTCACGAACGCTACCTGAATGAACAGGCCATTCTGCAGGGCCAGAGCACCAGTTCACTGCTGATGCCGGGGCTGGAAATCAGGGTTCAGGGCGACGACGCGCCTGCGGTATTCCGCAAGGGCGTGCTGATTACCGGCGTGACGGCCAGCGCGGCGCGTGACCGCAGCTATGAACTGACGTTCACGGCCATACCCTACTCAGAACGCTACGGCTACCGCCCGGCGCTTATCCCCCGCCCGGTAATGGCCGGCACGCTCCCGGCGCGGGTCACCAGCACAGTGAAGAACGATATTTATGCTCATATCGACAAGGACGGGCGCTACCGGGTCAACCTCGACTTTGACCGCGATACGTGGAAACCGGGTTATGAAAGCCTGTGGGTACGCCAGTCGCGCCCGTATGCCGGTGACACCTACGGCCTGCATCTGCCGCTGCTGGCGGGAACGGAAGTCAGCATCGCCTTTGAGGAAGGCAACCCGGACCGACCTTATATTGCAGGCGTAAAACACGACTCGGCACACACTGACCATGTGACCATCCAGAACTACAAGCGCAACGTTCTGCGCACCCCGGCGAACAACAAAATCCGCCTCGACGATGAGCGCGGCAAAGAGCATATCAAGGTCAGTACCGAGTACGGCGGCAAGAGCCAGCTAAACCTCGGTCATCTTGTTGATGCGGGGAAACAGCAGCGCGGGGAAGGCTTTGAACTGCGTACCGATATGTGGGGCGCGGTGCGGGCGAAGAAAGGGATTTTTATCAGCGCCGATGCGCAGGATAAGGCGCAGGGGCAGGTGCGCGAAATGGCTCCGGCGATGGCAATACTGGATGGCGCACAGTCACAGATGCAGTCGCTGTCCACTGATGCGCAGACGACGAATGCCGATCCGGCAGATCTGTCATCGCAGATAGCGCTGTTGCAGCAAAGTGTAAAAGATCTGACGCAGGCCGTGATCCTGCTAAGTGCACCCAAGGGCGTGGCGATCGCCAGCGGCGAGCACCTGCAACTGGCGGCGTCGAAGAATGTGATAGCGAACGCAGGCAACAACGCAGATATCGGCGTAGTAAAAAATATGTTTATCGGTGTGGGTCAGGCGCTGAGCGTGTTTGTGCGTAAAGCGGGCATCAAGCTGTTTGCCAATAAAGGGGCGGTCTCGGTACAGGCACAGAACGATCTGATGGAACTGTTGGCACAGAAATCGATAGAGATCACCAGTACGGAAGATGAGATCAAGATCACCGCGAAGAAGAAAATCACCCTTAACGGCGGTGGCAGCTACATCCGGCTGGATGCCTGCGGGATAGAAGCGGGAACGCCGGGAGAATATAACGTTAAGGCCGGATATTACGGGCGTAAACCAAAGGCGAAGCTGACGCCGGAGCTGATGGCATTTCCGGTGATTAAGTCTGAGGATTTTAATCAGAGCTTTATTTTGCTGGATGAAAATACTGGGCAACCACTTATTAATTGGCCCTATGAACTAGAACTGGAAAGTGGGCTAAAAATGAGTGGGATTACTGATGAAAATGGAAATACAGAACTAATATCCTCTGATAAGGAGGAGGTCGTTAATATTAGTGTGTTTGAACCCGATGAGTTTTTAGACGATGACATTAATTAAGACATATAGCGAGAATATAACATGGCAGATAAATCCGAAAAGAAAAAAGAAACCACAAATAAATCAGCAAAAAAAACACTAACGAAGAAGAGCGAAAAATTAACTCCAGCAAAAGACACCGCACCAAAACAAGTGAATGTAGATCCAGCTATAAGATTGAAACAAATTCGTCAACTTGTCCGTAATAATAATAAATCCATCATGGGAGAGGATTATATTATTTGTCAAATCTATAAAGAATCTAGATTTAAGCAATTTGCAGGTAAGAATAAACATAATGCGAAAGGCTTAATGCAAATGCAACGAAATGCAGTGAGGCAGGTTTTTAAATATCGACAACAAAAAATAAAAGGAAGAATGACGACTGATAAAGAGACAAATGAAGCTTTCGCTAATGCTGATACATTTTATAAATCTGATAAAATATTTGATGAAAAAGAAAATATTAAGATTGGCACAGAGTATTTGCAATACTGGATAGATAAAGAAGCAACAATTGAGGAGGCATATCGGGCATATCGTGGAACAGATGAAGCATACTATTCTGTTATAAAACCTTGCGCTGAAAAACTGGCTAAAGATCCTGATAACATACAAATACTAATGGAGGGAATAGGAAGATAGTATGCGCATTATGTTAATATTACTTTGTTTTTTTTCTTTCCCCTGTTTTTCAGGCGATAAGATTAAAATCGTGAAAACCTGTCAACTGAAAAAAAATGAAAGTGTGCAGTTGCTTTCCCTTAGAACCATTGACGGTGATACATTATATCTAAAATTCAGAAATGTTATCACCGGGGCCTTTTTAGATACTCCAACTAAAAGTTATGATTTTTTTGGAGATGTGGTTCTTTCTCAGTGCATAAATGGTTCTCTTATCTTTGCGCTGGAATATGGTTCTCCATATATAAAAGGTTGTCTGGTAACTGGTTGGGAAAATGGGTTTAAAGGTAAGAACTCTCCTGAAGGCTTTTGTTTCGCAGAGAGAAATATTCCCGAAGCGGTATGGTTTGGAAAAAACAATATTTTAATTATCATCCGAAACCAAATGGATGTTGGGACATGGAAAGGGAAATATATTATCTATGATAATGCGAAAAAGTCAGGAGAAAGAGCATACTCATCAGATAATCTACCATCAAAAGATGGTTACATAATTTTTGCATTAAATAAATAAAATGACTCTATAGATAACTTTAAATTTCACTTGGTTATTAACTTCTGGCCGATAATGCAAAATAAAGGGATGTACTGATGCCTGTCCGACTTAATACCATTCCCGACGCAGAATCCTATGCCGCACCGCCAGCCCGCATTAAATGGCTGTCAGCCTTATTACTGATGCTGTCTGTTGGTGTGGCAATAACCTCATTATTCGCCAGCGATGAACTGGCAAAAAACGGCCCGCATTTCTGGGGGCTGGCCTGCGGTGTGCCTGCCTTTATCTGGTCGCTGGTTGCTTCAGTTCGCTGGTTGTTTTTTATCACGCAGTACATTCGGGCTGATGCCTGGAATAAGCGCCGGGAAGAGGTGATTTTGCAGGAAACGCGACGGGGACGACGGGCGTTGCAGATACTTAGTTTTTCCGTACAAACCGCGCTGAATGGTGATTCCGTTGCAGAAACTACAACAGCATTTCTGGCGCGTCAGCAGGTGTTGAATACTTACGCTGATTTGCGCGGAGAAGATACTGTGCGTCGCAGTGTCATTCCCGTATTAACCAATAAACCGGTTACCGGGCGTTTATCCGAAATTATTTCCCGCCTTTTTATTGATATCAGACCGCAATTGTTTCTGCTGCCCCCTGATTTTCATATCAACGTACTACTGGAAATTGATGCGCCGCTTTCAGGGGCCTCCGTGAGAACTATCTGGCAGGACGAATGGCAAAAAGCCGGACTCCCGGAAGCCCGTCTGTTTTCTGCCCCGGAGCCGGGGCTGGCCGCCGTGGACGACTGGCTGGACAACTTTATTCAGGAAAAGGCCGTACTGCTGGTGATTTCCGTGTATCTGGAACCGAAGACTCCGGAACGGACGGCAGAATCCTCCACCGCGCTGTTGCTGGCAAACCGGTTGACGCAAACCGCGCTGACGCCGCTGGCCCTGCTGCATCGTCCTGAACGTATCACAGATACAGAGATGATGGCGTCAGGCATTGCACAGGCGCTGGACTGGATGCCGGTGCAGCCAGATGCCATATCCGGCATATGGACTGCCGAACTGGACAGGGAACAGCGTACCGCGTTGTTATCCCTTAACCAGCCGTTTACTCAGGAAGCCCTGATGTACGAGCTGGATGCCTTTCTGGGGCGCTCCGGACCGGCAGCGCCGTGGCTGTCCGTCGCTGCGGCAACGCTGGCGGCAATACAATCACAACACCCCCAACTAACGCTCAGCGGCGTTCAGGGCGGGCATTATTCATGGGCGACCGTGGTGTCGCCATTCGTTTCCCCACAGGAGGCATCATAGTGGTTCCGGGATTAAACCGTCTCCGGCCCCGTTCTGTTTCAGGGCCTGCCATCGTCATGACCGTGGCTGTTGTGGTTGCGCTTTGCACGTTTATTCACCGTAAACCGGCATTGCTGGGCGTTGAACCGGGTAGCTCACAGCAAATGTACTGGATGGCTGGCGTGATTGCCGCAGGCGTGGTCTTTTTGATTATCATGGGGGTTTATCATCTGCTGAACCGCCACGCTGCCGTACAAAACTTTGAACTCCGCAGACAACTTGCCGCCGGAGATGACTATCGTGCGGTGACGACAAAGAAAGCCGACAGCCGTCATCCGGCAATGGTGGAACTCGCCGCCTTCCTGCGCGACCGCTACGGTCCGTTCTGGCGGCGTAACGTCCGCCTGCTGCTGGTGACCGGCGAGCCTGAACAGGCAGAAGCCATCGCGCCGGGGCTGACCGGGCAACACTGGCTGGAGGGCGACCACACGGTGCTGATAGATGGCGGCAGGCCATCAGCGGAGCCTGATGTCACACTGCTGACCGCCTTAAAAAAACTGCGCCGCAGCCGTCCGCTGGACGGCATCATCTGGGCGCTGACAGAAGAACAGAGCCGCCAGACAGCGCAACTCGACAAAGGCTG
>SKEW01001864.1_pt1 | contig 11255 bp, 10 predicted proteins | sample 4841441 | NCBI WGS metagenome assembly SKEW01 (sample SAMN11008799, study PRJNA524170) | human gut metagenome | isolation source: fecal sample from pouch patient p41 | place: Israel: Tel-Aviv | reverse complement strand
AATCAATATAGAGGCAGAATCAGCCTTGTGATAAGTATAGCGGTGAAGGGCAGCATGGATAGAGGCAGTCAGTTCCGCTTTTACCTGTGGATCAGAGAGCTCTGCGGTGTAATATCCCGGAGTAGCCGCTTCTTTATCTTTAGGGAAATGACTACGATAAGCATCCCACGCACGGGCACGTGTGCCAGTGACCGGCATCACCAAAATATCACCTAAGTCCATACATCCCGTTCCATTCAGATGTGTTTGAGTAAATCCCCAAATCAGGGAATCCTCATAAACATATTCAGAACAATAGCGCCAACCAACTGCTCCCGTCACAGGACTGGTCTGGATCATACCGAAAGGATAACACGCGCCGGGAAATGTATGACCATTATCAGCAGCACCGATAAAGGTATTAACGTATTGAGTATAATCCTTTGTTTCCGCTTTTTCAGTCGGAGTACAGGAAGAATAGAAGAACAAGCCTGCTGCTAAAGCTGCAGCCACAAAAGGGGTTTTTCTTTTCATGGTAAATATAATGTTAAGTTAATGTCGCATTACATATTCTGATATTTATTTAATTTTTCACGATAATAGTTGTGCCACAAAATTAGAGAATTCTTCTCATTTAAAAGGATTAGATACAGACAAATATACTTAAATCTTGCAGGAAAGAAGCTTCTATTTATATCGATTCGCTGTGATAAAACAAAAATTCGTACGACTTATTGAATAAATATCAACTCAATTATTTATCTTTGTTAGCTTAATAACAAGCTGGCGCAAAAAACAATAAGTATAATGAAAGATTTCTTGAAATTTACACTTGCCACGGTGACAGGTATCATTTTGTCAAGTATTGTATTATTTATAATCAGCATGGTAACGTTGTTTGGCATCATGTCTGCTTCGGACACGGAAACAATCGTAAAAAAGAATTCTGTAATGATGCTCGACTTAAACGGAACGTTGGTTGAACGTACGCAAGAAGATCCGCTGGGTATTTTATCACAGTTGTTGGGTGACGGATCTAACACGTACGGACTGGACGATATTCTTTCTTCTATCCAGAAGGCTAAAGAAAACGAAAATATTAAAGGGATTTATCTACAGGCAAACTCATTAGGTACCTCCTATGCTTCTTTGCAGGAAATCCGCAACGCACTGCTCGACTTCAAAGAAAGTGGAAAATTCGTTATTGCTTATGCAGACTCCTATACGCAGGGACTTTATTATCTTTCCAGTGCAGCCGATAAGGTGTTGCTCAATCCCAAAGGAATGATTGAATGGCGGGGTATCGCCTCTGCTCCCCTGTTCTACAAAGATTTGCTGCAAAAAATAGGAGTTGAGATGCAGGTGTTCAAGGTGGGAACTTACAAATCTGCCGTAGAGCCGTTTATTGCTACGGAAATGAGTCCTGCCAACCGCGAACAGGTTACCACATTTATCACTTCTATCTGGGGGCAGGTTACGGAAGGGGTATCTACTTCACGTAATATTTCTGTAGACTCACTGAATGTTTATGCAGATCGTATGCTCATGTTCTATCCGGCAGAAGAGAGTGTAAAATGCGGATTGGCTGATACTCTGATTTATCGCAATGATGTGCGCAATTATCTTAAGAAATTGGTAGAGATCAATGAAGATGATAATCTTCCTATATTAGGATTGGGCGACATGATGAACGTAAGGAAAAATGTGCCGAAAGATAAAAGCGGTAATATCGTAGCTGTTTATTATGCATCCGGTGAAATTACAGACTATCCGAGCTCTGCAACTTCCGAAGACGGGATTGTCGGTTCGAAAGTCATTCGTGACCTGCGCAAATTGAAAGATAATGATGATGTGAAAGCTGTTGTACTCCGTGTCAATTCTCCAGGTGGAAGCGCTTTCGCCTCGGAACAAATCTGGCATGCTGTGAAAGAGCTGAAAACAAAGAAACCGGTCATTGTCTCTATGGGTGATTATGCTGCGTCAGGAGGTTACTATATCTCTTGCGTTGCCGATACGATTGTTGCAGAGCCTACTACCCTGACCGGTTCTATCGGAATCTTCGGTATGATTCCTAATGTGAAAGGATTGACTGATAAAATCGGTTTAAGTTATGATGTCGTAAAAACGAATAAATACGCTGATTTCGGAAATATCATGCGTCCGTTTAACGAGGATGAGAAATCATTGCTTCAAATGATGATAACTGAAGGATATGATACCTTTGTAACTCGTTGTGCCGAAGGACGTCACATGACGAAGGAAGCTATCAAGAAGATTGCTGAAGGCCGTGTATGGAGTGGGGAAACTGCTAAAGAACTGGGATTAGTAGACGAATTAGGTGGTATTGACAAGGCACTGGACATTGCTGTTGCAAAAGCCGGTATCGAAGGCTATACCGTTGTCTCTTATCCGGAGAAACAAGATTTCCTGTCTTCCCTGCTTGATACGAAACCGACGAATTATGTAGAATCTCAATTACTGAAAAGTAAATTAGGCGAGTACTACCAGCAATTCGGTTTACTGAAAAATCTGCAAGAACAATCCATGATTCAGGCACGTATTCCGTTCGAACTGAATATTAAATAAACCGTAATACATGGACGAACACTTTATCAAGATACATAAGTGGCTCTACCCTGCCTCCTGGCTCTACGGAGCAGTGGTAATGATGAGAAATAAACTCTTTGACTGGGAAGTTCTTCAATCAAAGAGTTTTGATATACCTATCATCAGCGTGGGTAATCTCGCTGTAGGAGGGACAGGAAAAACTCCACACACTGAATATCTGATAAAGTTTCTTTGTAATCAATATAAGATAGCTGTATTAAGCCGGGGATATAAACGGCACACGAAAGGTTATGTATTGGCAACTCCGGAAAGTACGGCAAGAAGCATTGGCGACGAACCTTACCAGATGCATCAAAAATTCCCGTCTGTCACAGTAGCTGTCGATGAAAAGCGTTGTCATGGCATAGAAAAGTTGCTTGCACTGCAAAAGCCTTCAATAGATGTTATCCTATTGGACGATGCTTTCCAGCACCGATACGTCAAACCGGGATTGAGTATTCTGTTAACGGATTATCACCGATTATTCTGTGATGACACTTTGCTCCCCGCAGGACGGCTTCGTGAACCAATTAGCGGCAAGAATCGGGCGCAAATCGTTATTGTCACCAAATGCCCGCAAGACATCAAGCCTATTGATTATAACATTATCACGAAACGGCTGAACCTTTATCCATATCAACAGTTATTCTTCTCATCGTTCCGGTATGGTAACCTGCAACCAGTGTTCCCTACCATGTCTCCGGACACAAATGCAATTTCGACAAACCATGAGGTTGCTTTGTCCTCACTGACAAACACTGATATATTATTGATGACGGGAATTGCCTCACCTGCCCCTATTCTCGAAAGACTGGAAGGTTGTACCAAACAAATAGATTTACTATCGTTTGACGATCACCACAATTTCACTCAGCGGGATATACAGCTTATCAAAGAACGGTTTCATAAACTGAAAGGAGAACACCGGTTGATTATTACCACCGAGAAAGATGCAACACGCCTGATTAACCATCCGGCTTTGGACAAGGAATTGAAACCATTTATCTACGCCTTGCCTATTGAAATTGAAATATTACAAAATCAACAAGATAAATTTAACCAACATATTATTGACTATGTTAGAGAAAATACAAGAAACCGCAGCTTATCTGAAAGGTAAGATGCATACCAGTCCGGAAACTGCCATTATACTAGGCACCGGACTTGGCAGTTTGGCAAACGAAATCACCGAGAAGTATGAAATAAAGTATTCGGATATCCCCAACTTCCCGGTATCTACCGTCGAAGGTCATAGCGGTAAGCTGATTTTCGGCAAACTAGGAAATAAGGATATCATGGCTATGCAGGGACGCTTCCACTATTACGAGGGTTATTCTATGAAAGAAGTAACTTTCCCTGTACGTGTCATGCGTGAATTAGGTATCAAAACCTTGTTTGTATCCAATGCCAGTGGCGGTACAAATGCAGATTTCGAAATCGGTGACCTGATGATTATCACTGACCATATCAACTATTTCCCCGAACATCCGCTTCGCGGAAAAAATATCCCTTACGGACCTCGCTTCCCGGACATGAGCGAAGCATACTGCAAAGAATTGATTAGTAAGGCTGACGAGATTGCCAAAGAAAAAGGAATTAAAGTACAACACGGAGTGTATATTGGTACGCAAGGTCCTACTTTCGAAACTCCTGCCGAATATAAATTATTCCATATTCTTGGTGCTGATGCGGTTGGTATGTCTACCGTTCCGGAAGTTATCGTAGCCAACCATTGTGGTATCAAAGTTTTTGGTATTTCCGTCATCACCGACTTGGGAGTAGAAGGAAAAATCGTAGAAGTAACACACGAAGAAGTTCAGAAAGCCGCTGACGCTGCTCAACCGAAAATGACCACGATCATGCGTGAACTTATCAACCGTGCCTAAACAATCATCCCGATTTATGAGAACTGAAATAGCATCTCTTGGTGAGTTTGGTCTGATTGACCGCCTCACCGAGGGAATCAAACTGGAAAACGAATCCAGCAAATATGGAGTGGGCGACGATGCCGCCGTTCTCTCCTACCCTTCAGAAAAGCAAGTACTGGTAACAACCGACCTGCTTATGGAAGGTGTGCATTTTGACCTGACTTATGTTCCCTTGAAGCATTTGGGATATAAATCAGCAGTAGTTAATTTCTCCGATATTTATGCCATGAACGGTACTCCCCGGCAGATTACGGTATCTCTTGGTCTTTCCAAGCGTTTCAGCGTGGAAGATATGGACGAACTTTATTCCGGTATCCGTCTGGCTTGCCAGCAATACAATGTCGACATTGTGGGAGGCGATACCACTTCTTCCCTGACAGGCCTTGCTATCAGCATTACTTGTATCGGCGATGCCGATAAGGATAAAGTCGTTTACCGTAATGGAGCCAAAGACACTGACCTGATCTGTGTTAGTGGCGACTTGGGAGCAGCCTATATGGGTTTACAACTTTTGGAACGTGAAAAAGTCGTATTGCAAGGTGATAAAGATGTCCAACCGGATTTCTCCGGCAAAGAGTATTTATTAGAACGCCAATTGAAACCGGAAGCGCGCAAAGATATCATTGAGAAATTGACAGCCGCCAATATTGTCCCTACTTCTATGATGGACATTTCCGACGGCCTGTCATCAGAACTGATGCATATCTGCAAACAAAGCAATGCTGGTTGCCGCGTTTACGAGGAGCATATCCCAATCGATTATCAGACAGCTGTTATGGCTGAAGAGTTTAACATGAATCTTACGACTTGTGCCTTGAATGGTGGAGAAGATTATGAACTACTCTTTACTGTTTCCATCGCCGATCATGAGAAAATTTCACAAATGGAAGGAGTTCGTCTCATCGGACATATTACCAAACCCGAACTTGGCTGTGCATTGATTACCCGTGATGGACAAGAATTCGAACTAAAAGCACAGGGATGGAATCCATTAAAAGAAGATAAGCAATAGATTTCATCACATACCTGAAATATTTTTCATCTTATACAACACTGATAATTAGCCGACTAACTTTTTATCAGTGTTTTTTATTTCCATAAGACTTGCAGAATCCAAAAGTTTCACTACCTTTGCAACCGCAAAAGAGATATTACCGGACCGAACAAGCATGAGGTGCCATAGCTCAGTTGGTAGAGCAAAGGACTGAAAATCCTTGTGTCCCCGGTTCGATTCCTGGTGGCACCACTAATGATTCGGTAATAAAAAATCCCTTGAACTTTTGAAGTTCAAGGGATTTTTTTATTCCTCGTATTGCAATTTGCAACCGCCTATACTTTAGAACTATGCAGTTTTCTATAAATCTCCACACGAGCATCTATTTCTGCTTGAGTCAAATGCGCAGGAAGTTCAATGGTAGTCCGCGGAGTTATTGCTACCAATACCATATCTCCCAAACCCTTTTTATACTCTTTAATAACATTTTCAGTAAACTGACTGGATGAAATAACATCACGCATTATATTACCTTTTTTCATATCTCTAATTATTTTGTTTTTTATTTTACACACAAGCAGAATATACACTTCCCTATACAGGTTTAGATTGAGCTAAATCTTCCGATGTAGATTTGTTTTCCAAAGAGATATTGATCGCATTCATGCCTTTCACTCCACGCTCAAGGTCAAATGTTACGATATTATTTTCTGCAATATTGCCAATGACATTGTTCACATGAAAAAAGTATTTCTCAACACCTGAAAGGTCTTTAATAAAGCCAAATCCTCTTGACTCATTAAAAAACTCAACCCGTCCTCTCAAAATCGTCGGCTCCTCTTCTTCCTTTTTAGGAGTTGCTATAATTATTTCATCCGGATTAATTTCTTCCTTCTTTATATCCTCTGTCGGAGGAGTCGAAGTTATCATTCCGTTCTCATCTACATAGGCAATCATATCCTCAAAGCTATTTGAGCTGCCCGATAATTTCTTGCTTTCTTTCTTTTTCAGTTTTTCTTCTCGTTTAGCGAGTCTTTTCTTTTCATTTTCACGTTTACCAACTGTCATGGATTTTGCCATAGAATTTATATTTAGTTTTATATTAATTTTAAAGAGATTGTTATTTGTTGATTTCAAATAGTATAACTGGCTTTATTCAGCTTCTTACCCGTCAGTTTCTGAATATCATTAACGAGTTTACGCTCTTCCTGCGAGCAGAATGTCAGTGCTGTCCCTGTATTCCCGGCTCTTCCGGTACGTCCGATACGATGCACATACGTTTCCGGCACATCAGGAAGATCATAGTTGATAACTAAAGGAAGTTCGTTAATATCGATACCTCTGGCTGCAATATCAGTAGCCACCATCACACGTGTTTTGCCCGACTTGAAATTGCCCAAAGCCAACTGCCGCGCTGCCTGACTTTTATTTCCATGAATCGCCTGGCTACCAATTCCCGCCTTGCCCAGTATCTTTACGATCTTATCAGCATTATGCTTCGTACGTGAAAATACCAACACCGACTGATCTTCTGATTTTTGCAAAATCGAAACCAGTAAAAGACTCTTTTCCTTTTTCTCTACGAAATAAACCATCTGTTCAATAGCATCCACAGTCGATGATTTCGGAGTTATGCTGATTCGTACAGGATTCTTCAACAAAGAATTCGTTAAAGAAATAATTGTATCAGGCATTGTAGCGGAGAAGAATAAAGTCTGTTTTTCTTTCGGAAGTTTCGGTAATATCCGCTTGATATCATGAATAAATCCCATATCAAGCATACGGTCTGCTTCATCAAGTACAAAATATTGTATCTTATCCAGATGGATATGTCCCTGATTCATCAAGTCAAGCAAACGTCCCGGTGTAGCAACCAGGATATCAATTCCTTTGTGTAACATGTCAACTTGAGGACGTTGATTTACTCCGCCAAAAATAACCCCATGCCGCACTTGGGTATATTTGGCATAATCATTAATGCATTCACTTATTTGCAAGGCAAGTTCACGGGTGGGCGTCAAAATCAACGCTTTAATCCCCCGGCACTTGGCTGCCTCTTTATTCATTTGCAAATGTTGTATAATGGGAATAGCAAACGAAGCAGTTTTACCTGTTCCCGTTTGCGCACAGCCTAATATATCTCTTTTTGCTAATGCAGCCGGAATTGCCTCTCCCTGAATGGGAGTGGGCACTGCATATCCTTTTTCTTCAATAGCTTTTAAAATCGGTTCGGTTATATTTAATTCTTTAAATGTCATAATTGTTATTTTTGCTGTATCAAAACAGCTATTAATTTATATTGTAAAGGGACTGACAAACTCCATCATGGGAATGAAAATCCCGTAGGTTAAGCCAGTTTATGGGTTGCCAAGAAAAACTCGCGCTCCAGTGTACTCATTACTTCTTTTACACTACTGATTTTTTCAGCGAGAAAAGCATTGCTACCGGCAAAAGCATAGCCTTTTTTCATATTTCCTTTGGCTGCATTATATAAAGCCTTAATAATGCAATAAGGGCTTTTTGTATAATCACATGTTTTGATACAATGGAATGAGCAACTCTTAGGCCTCTCCAGTCCACTATTCACATTGTGAATAAATTCCCCGTCAATAGCTCGTCCTGGCATTCCCACAGGACTTTCAATAATAAGAACATCTTCGGACTTGGAGTGAATATATACTTCCTTGAACGTCTCGGAAGCGTCACATTCCTGGGTGGTAACAAATATACTTCCCATTTGTACCCCTGAAGCTCCCAGCTCCATAAAATGTGCAATATCTTCACCCGTCGAAATGCCGCCGGCGGCAATCACCGGAATCTGTTTCTGTTCTTTATAACTGGATGCAATCATTACCACTTCTGGAATCAAAGTTTCCAAAGCATAATGCTGATCCTGTAATTGTTCTTTTTTGAATCCTAAATGTCCACCGGCTTTAGGCCCCTCCACCACGATTGCATCGGGCAGATAATTATAGTTCTTCTGCCATTTATCGCAGATGATTTTGGCTGCTCGTGAAGAAGATACAATAGGCACTAGCTTGGTTGTACTCTCCGGAGTCAGATATGAAGGCAGGTCAAGTGGAAGCCCGGCACCGGAAAATACCACATCAATCTTTTCCTCGATTGCGGTGCGCACCATATCCGCATAATTCGATAAAGCAACCATGACGTTTACGCCAATAATACCTTTTGTTTTCGCACGTGCTTTCCGGATTTCCTCTTTCAGCCCGTTAATACATTTTTCAGGATAAGTACCTTTCCCTTTGGGGTATAACAAACCTAAACCTGCGCATGATATAACGCCTACTCCTCCTTCGTTTGCTACTGCCGAAGCCAAACCCGAGAGCGAGATACCTACTCCCATTCCACCTTGTATTACAGGTGTTTTTATCTCAATATTTCCTATAAAGAATGATTTCATATGTTTTATTTTGCTTTAGAGCAATTGAACAAGATAAACAGTGTGAGCACACTTTATTCAAGCGCTCAAGATTGGCCCTGTCATTGACTATTTGCCTTGTTGGGTGTAATTTATTAAACCTTTACTCCTGACTTTTTCAAGAGTATTGTGTATTACAAAAAAGTCTAATAAATCTATTTTCAGAATGGAAAGTGCAGGAGTAGATATTCCTGATATTGCACAGAAAAAGAGCCAGAATTAGCAGAACTTAAATGTAATATGATTTTTTGTCTTCCCCTGTGTCAATCAGAAGATTCCTCCGTTGAATCATGAAACGGAAATAACTTATTAAATAAAAGCAGAAGATAGTATCTTCTGCTTTTATTCGGATATTAATATCTTCTAGAGTTATTATAACCACCACGGCCACCACCGTTAGACGGTCTTTCAGTACGAGGACGTGCCACGCTTACTGAAATAACTTTCTGGTCGTATTCAACTCCATTCAGTTCGTCAATTGCTTTTTGTCCTTCTGTATCATTCGGCATTTCTACGAAAGCAAATCCTCTGGATCTACCAGTTTCTCTGTCAAAAATTACTTTAGCTGAAGAAACTTCTCCAAACTCTGCAAATAAATTTGTTAAGTCAGCATCATTAGTGCCATAGCTTAAACCTGAAATGTAAATGTTCATTTAAAATTTTATTAAAATAAATACTAATTTGGAGTGAGGAGGATAATTAAAGACAAGGACTGCTTGCTAATAAAATATTATAAAGAAGAACTATACGATAATGATTCGTAACTCAAACTCTTGGTACAAAGGTAACACAATAAATCAGATAACAGTTGTTTTAATCATCATTTTTCGGAAGAAAGACGATTATTATCATTTGTTAGCATACTAGACATTCTCTTAATCCACCGAAGGCCAAATATTCAAACAATAAGTCTAAAAAAATAATGGGATGGTTAACATTCCGCTATCCATCCCATTTCTTATCATTACATTACTTTATCAAAAATATTTTCGGCTTCCCGATACATAGGTTGAGTTTTACCTACTTTCTGTGGATCATAGTTCAACATCTTTATTAATGCTATATACTGTGAGAAATCAAGTTGTTCGAAATTAAGCATCATGGGATTTATCTTCCACACGACTTTCTGTTCGTGTTCATCATATTTCATCAAATTAGTAAGCCCACACAAAAGTGGATAAAAATAACCATGAGGATACTGATATTTAGCTTTTTCTTCAATTGTACCAAATGGAACATCATTATCTTTAATTTTCACTTCACCAATACGACCAAATTTTCCATGACTAGTACCATATAAATCTGGAAACTCAAAATAAAGCTTATCATAGAATTTAATAATGTCTTCTACCAGATCTAAAGCCGATTTAACAATTTCATTCTTTAAAATATACTTGCCTTTTTCTCCTTCTGAAACAGCAGAATGTGCCAAGACCTCATTAAAATAATCAACACATTTACTTTTCTGCGAATAAATACTAATCTTATTAAGCGTCTTTATATCTTGAGGTAATAATCCTTTATCTTGCAAAAACAATAATGGTAAAGTAGCCAGACTGATGACATCTTCTGCTTTTATCTTACCGATACTACCAGTCTTCCATATTATCTTATAATCATACAATTTATCTTTCAAATATTCATAATAACCAACCTGATTACCTTTTGCGGTTTCTCTTAGCTGTACGTTATTATTACGGGCAGAACATATTTCTGATATATAATCATAAAACTCGTCCAAAGCTCCGATTTCATCAGAAGGAGATAATATTTCAATAGGAATCGAAAATTTGAATTGCTCTTTCACCTGTTCAAATCGTTCCAAAACATTATCATAATTTTCATCCCAGAACTTCTTGCATTCATCCCATGTTTTGAATGAAATACCATACAATTTATCTATAATAAATCTCGCAATAGCAAATGTATTGTGCCCACCATCCATAATGCCTTCATAATCGGCATTATCTAAAGATATCCTCACTCTACCTCTATCCAAGATCTCACACTCTTCCGTAGATAAAAGAATGCCTTTGGTTTTATACCAAAACAACTCTGGTGATTTATCCAAAGTCTCATAAATACTTTTTGTAATAGGATTTACTGTTGCAGTTCGAGGATTAACTTTAGTATCTGCTTTAAAAAGCAATTTAATAAAAGTCAAAGGTGAAATACTAGAAACAATCTTTTGAATTTTAACACCTTCTCTTGAATGTTGAAGCAAATTAGAATGTTCTAATTTAATAATTATTGTCGCCATCTTATATTATTGCAGGGATGCTTAATAAATAATATAATATTATGGAGG
>SKEW01001852.1_pt1 | contig 11308 bp, 17 predicted proteins | sample 4841441 | NCBI WGS metagenome assembly SKEW01 (sample SAMN11008799, study PRJNA524170) | human gut metagenome | isolation source: fecal sample from pouch patient p41 | place: Israel: Tel-Aviv | reverse complement strand
AGGCTGGTATAAGGTCATCGTTTACCCCGACGTTAAGCGGTCATTTGTCAGTCAGCTATGGCAATGGCGCAGGGGTAGAATCGCCGTGGAATACTCAGGCGGGTGTGGTCTGGACGTTCTGATAACAGAAAATAAACAGGCTGTGATGTGTCACGGTCTGTTTATCGAATTAATTGCAGATATAAAAAAACCAACCGTAAGGGTTGGTTTTTTCTTGGGATTTTTGGTCGCACGAGAGTAGTTTAATTGAGTGTGTAACCACATGATTTTAAATAATATGCTTGATTCAACTTTTAAATCGTATAACCAAACGTATAACTAAAATCATTTGCTGAAAAAGTGTACAATTTAAAGGCGAGTTTTCCCAGAGGTTTATTAAACTACGAAAATTTCGTAGTTTGTGAATATATTCCGGCCTGCTGGTTAACAGTCCTCAGATGTGAGGGATGTAGCCAGCGCAATTTTGCGCTTTGCTTTAATCTCAGTGAGTTATCGCCGTAACCGCTCCGGCTTCTTCCAGTGGTACGTAATTTTTTCTTTCTCCCGATACAGTTCAACGCGGCGATTGTAGGCCAGCATTTCCAGAACGCGGATCCGTATGTCGCGCATATCCACGCCGTTAAGCTCAATACCGTCACGGCGCATCACCTCAGCAACCACACGCGCATAATTTTCGGCGGTCACGCTGTCCGGCTGCGTGGCCTGTTCGTCAGCCTGCTGGCTGATTCCGGCAACGCGACGGATTAATCGCAGTAGTTCGGCTTCTGTCATTGTGCCCCCATCGTTCTGATAGTCTGGTGTCGTCGGGTCCTTCCTGGAATTATGGCCCGTTACGGGGCGTCGACCTCGCGGTTTTTCGCTATTTATGAGATTTTTTGAGGGGGTGGTTGTTGTTTAATTGTTTGGTATATCTAATTGATAAGTAAGGTAAAAATAAAATAAATACAACAACCTTACGGTGTATTTTGATGTCATTAATGTGAAAAAATTCAATGATATCAAATGGTTTTGTAAAAACACATGGTTGTTGTATCGCGTATTTGATGGCGTAACAGAAAGTGATTTTTAACTTTACCGCTCTGTAACTACGGATTATTCCATGCTGGCACGGAGAACGGCTACGGCATGACGCCACCCAGCCTATACAGAACAGTAAAGCCGATAAATTGTTAATCACGCGCAGCAATGCGTGTGATTTTTGCACACTTCCGGTTAACGGGTACGATGTCCGGTTTGTTTGTACATTTTTTGCACATGTCCGGTTCGCAGAAAGCATGTTTTTATATTTTTCATATAGTTAACTTGCAGAGAAACCGGACATGGATCCCGAAAAATTTTCATAAATAGTGAAAACGCGCGAGGTCGACGCCCCGTAACGGGTCCACATGCCGGAAAGGACCCGCAAAAAAAGCCGGATTTCTCCGGCCTTGTCTCAGATGGTTTTCAGTATGCGATCGATGTTGCCGTCATCGACCGGGTTTCTGCCATCGTATGCCATGCCAGCTGATACGGCTTTCGGGCTGTGCATGTCCATAAAGTTTTCAAAGGCTGAAGTAAGCTCTGGTGCAACCTTCGGGCGTTCCTGCTCTATGGTCATGCTAAGGATGCTTTTAGCCGTACCAACATCGATACAAGGCACGTTAGCCATTGCACGTAACAGCGGCTGGTAGTCGTCAGATTCATGAAGCGCCATAATCGCATCAGCGCGCGGCTTGTCCTGTTCTTCCAGTTTGTTGAGTCGGTGTATGGCCTCGTAGGTTGATAAACCTCTGTCAGCCATTGCCCGCGCTTCGGCTTTAAATTTACTCGCCAGCGGTAGCTTCATGATACTTTCATTCGTTGCCATCGTTCCCCCTGCTTATCGGGCCAGCGGCTGAACGGATACGCCGGAACCCGCAAAGGCGGCGCATTTTTTCGCATCGGTGTCGACGCTATCAGGCCAGTTAACGGCGGCAATATTGAATATCCCCGTTTTGTAACACTGTGCTGATTTCTGCTTTGACGTGTCCACGGGGTGCGAAGTCAGATAAACAGCTTTGCCAGATTCCTGACCATCCCACGCCTTAAACTCGCCATTGTCTGCCAGCATCAGCGGGGTAAATTCCTGAATAACGCCAGCATCAGCGGCAAAATGTACCAGCGTCGTGGATACCTGCTGGCTGCCTGCAAATAACTCAATATATGGAGCGTCCATAGAATCCCCCGTTAAGCAATTTTGACGGTAACAAATTTGCGAATATCTGCCGGTACCGGCTGCGGTGCGCTGTGCGTCTGCACGTACTCAATCGCCGGATCGCCGTCCTCAATCCAGTTTTTCGGGTAGTACATGTTTTGCGTTGCGCCCGTTCTTACCGCTTCCTGATCCATAATCGCACCATATGCCACCAGCCCTTTATTGTTGGTGTTACCCAGGACCAGCAAATCAGGCTCAAGGAAATATTTTTCGGTGCCGTCGCTGTCAGTGTATTTGCCGGAATAGACGATAAGGGCCAGATCACCAAGATAGCCTTTAAAGCTCACCACTTCGCCCAGGTTTTTACAGGCCAGCTCGGCGGCGGATTCTGACCCACGGGAAAGATCGTACAGTTCACGGAATTTTTTAAAGCTGCGTAATGTGCGCCATACCTCACCGCCCATAATCATGACGTTGGCGGGGCAACCTGCCTGATCAGCATAAAGCTCGATGTCATAGATTGGGTCGTGCATGTCTTTATCCTGCTGGGACCATTTTTTACCACTGGCCTGCTGTATGATGCAGTTTTCCGGTATTTTCCAGTCGATTTCATAGCGTTCTATGCCTTCGCCCTCAATGATGTTTTTTCCGGTCGTTACCGCATTCACCGCCAGCCATTCCACGCGCGCCTTAATGGCGTTTATCTGGCGGCGCATGTTGCCAGTAATCAGGCGCATACGGCGGTAAGTTGGATCGTTAAGCTGTGCCGGATCTTCTCCAGCCATGCGCATGATGGTCTTTGTTGGATCGATTTCGTGCTTTGGCTTCATGTAGCCGGGTTTAATCGTGCTGGTTTCGTACCCTTTATCGCGCTGGACCTGACTACCCACCATAGGCGAACAGAACGCTGACATCGTAACCTCTTCAATGTCCAGGGTGTCCAGCATGATGTTTTGGGTGTTGAAGGTCGCCACGTTCGGGAAAAACAGCGTGGTAAACAGAGGGCTGAATTTAAAATCCGCAATATCCCCGCGATTCAGGTACGCGAAAAGCTGGTTAGTTGTAAGTGCCGTTGCTTTGCCTGTCATTATTCACCTCCGTGAACCTGATTGATACCCAGCGCCGCACGTAAATAGGTGCGCACCTGCCAGCCTGTTGACGGCTCAATCATCGCCAGCGGATCAAGTCCTGCCGCAATGCCTGCTTTTACATTCTGCTGGTGGCGTTCCTTGAGCGCCTTCACGATGTCGGGGCTTATGTACACCGAAACACCGCCTTTTTTCTCTTCAGCCATAGTAAGAAATTCCTCTTTGACTTAAAAAATCATAACTGGATGTTCATCCAGCTCTGATTATAATCATGATTGCATTTTGTGCAATGATGTTGAGTTGTGTTGCAAATTATGAAATGATTATCCCGTTCATGTGTGTCAGTGCACCAAAAAAAACCTCGTATACAAAAGCCCGATAAGCCCCCTGTGACCTTATCGGGCTTTTTTTAGGCGTAAAAAAGCCGGATTGCTCCGGCTGTGTGCTCACTTCTGCGGGTAGTTGCGCCATATTGCTTTGCCAATACCAGCTATCCCCATTTGTTTTTCAGTGCGATTAACTGACCTTTTCAGAGCGCCTAAATCATCCGGTGGCTCCGGTGGCCTCTGTGCCTTCCGGGAACATTCCAGCCGTCGCATTGCCACCTGTTCGCGCTCCTTGTCTGTCTCCACCAGCATCATCACTTCACCCCATCGCGCGGCCGCCCTCCGGTAAAATCCTTTCGCCTCCAGTTCCTCCGCTATCCGGTCATGTACCATCGTCACCCCCTCAGAACGGAATATCATCACCGTAAGGGTCATCGTCTCCCGCTGGTGGCTGATTACCCTGTGTGCCTGTGGTTTTGCGTGTTTTTCCGCCCGGTCGCACTGTCCGCGCACTGATTACGCTGTCTGCGATAACCTGCCAGCCCTGCCGCGTTTCCCCGTTCTGTCCGGTCCACTGGCTCACCTGCATGTTACCCGCCACGCTCACCAGTTCGCCTTTCTGGTGTTTTGCCAGTGCGTCGGCCTGTCTGCCAAACGCCAGGACGGATAACCACATCGTCGCCGTTCCGTCATCTGCCTGGCTGCACGGCAGGGGGACAGCCATACTCGCCATCGCCATTTGTGTACCCTTGCTGGTGGTCTTTAACTGTGGGTCAGCCACCAGCCGCCCGTAAGCCGCTATCTGTGCTGTCATGATTCCACCTCACTGGTTTTAACGTTGATGGTTGTCACCTGTTGCGCTTCGGCAATCTCCCGTTCTGTCAGCGTGGAAAAGTTTGCAGCTGCCGTTGTCATGAATGCGCTAATCAGTTCGGGATGTTCCTTCGCGTATCCTTCTCCCGCGTTGCGGTCGATGATTTTTATCGCCACCCTCAGCCAGTGCTCTGTAAGGTCAATGGCGCGGTGATCTGTCTTTTTGTGGTTTACCTTCATGATTTACTCCAGAGTACCGCTATTGCTGCTGTCGTTAACCGGATACCAGGCAAATACCCATGACTCACCGCAGTGAACAAACTTCTTATCTGGCAGATAAAGGCACTCGAACATTCCCTCATCAGGACTATGCGGACTCACGCCCACCTCACTGGTCAGCACGGGTAAGATTTCGCGGTAAGTATCTCCGGTGCCGAAATGGTGGATCTCACAAAGCGCCCATGCAGCAATTGGGCTATACCATTCCGTGCCGTCGTCGTCTTTGAACTTAGCCCACCAGCCAGGAAGGGCAGTTGATATGCTCAGTGTTTCAATTTCAGTGTTCATAAATTTACCTTCGGTATTTTGTCCTGCTGTTCGATTTTTATTCATTGCTCACCATCTCTCACTTTTACTACTCACTTTTTAAAGCGTCTCGCTTCGTCTCACTTGAGATTTTTGTGTTTTGTATGTGCATGTTTCATAAGTGTTTTTTCACTCCTCACTTTTGAGCATGTATACAGGTGAGAAAGTGAGTAATTGTGTTAATATTTTGTAAAAACATCACCATTACTCACTTTTGCTACTCACTTTTTACAGTGGTCCTACATCATCACCATCAATGTAAATCACGGCGTCTTTTTCCAGTTTGGCTAACCATCGCCGCATATTTTTCACGTCATACCCAAGCCGTTTCATGTCATCACGTAACAGCGGGATCGTGCACTTGTCGCCGTTCTGTGTGCGTGAACGGATGCACCCCCATAGCGCGGTATGGTTTTCCGTCTTGTTGCCTGCCTCCTCTATGCGCTCCAGTTCAGCAGGGGCGCGGGGAACGTCAATCACCACCATGGACACAATCTCTTCGCCATCGGTATCGGTAAACACCTCCACGCTTTTAAGGTCGTATGCGCTCTCTTTTGGCTCCTCTGCGTCTTTCATCTTCGTACACGCCGCCACCAGTGCTGTAACGTCTGAATTTTCCCGGCTGATTCGGTACTCTGCATCAAGCGCGGCACGGAATGCGCTGGAACCACGCGCCCCCTTTGTTTCATCCTTGCCGGAATGGTGAACCACCAGCACCGTGGCCCCTGTAGCCTGCTTTATCGCGTCACACCCCTGGATAAATGCGCCCATATCACGGGAATCATTTTCATCATTCCCACCAAAGCAACGGGCCAGCGTGTCGATCACAATCAGCCGCACATTTTCGCCCGTTCTGCTCTTAACAAGTCCGGCAGTCCTGATAACCTGCTCCACATAGTCAGGCGATGCGGGGAATACCGGCGCGTTAATGATGCACAAATCTGTAACCACCTTGTCATGGGTTATCTCCCACGCCTTAACGCGGCGTTTTACGCCCATACTGCCTTCGCCAGCGATATAGATAACCGCACCCTTACTTACCCTGCGGCCTCCCCATGCCATACCTGTGGCAACATGGCACGACCAGGAAATGGCGAGGAACGATTTATAAGAACCGCTGGCCCCGTAGGTGCTGCATAATGACTCAGCCGGAATAAGCCCCTTAATGACGTAGCTTTGCTGCGCATCGAATCCCTCAGAACCCCATGAGATGGGAAGTGTGATTTTTCGCTTTCCGCCATTCATGACCAGGCTTTCCCCTCTCTCCCATGTTTCCCGTAGTCGTGGTAGCTGGTCGCTCCAGTCCTCCAGCAGTTCGAAATTTTCAGAAAGTAGCCGCGCCTCCTGGACTCCGGCGATCGCCAGTTTTGTGGCAATGGTCAGCATCTGCATATCGTCCAGGTTTCCGGCGCGTATGACCTTTGCCCTGTATCGTCCTTCATCAACAATCTGTAAGTTGTCCAGTTCGCTTAACTGATAACGGCCCAGGTAAACCGGAGGGATGGGATCGCCTGCTTTTTTGGCCTGTGCAATCATGTAATGTTCTGCAAAGGAGTGAGCATTATCACCCGCAAAAATAACCGCCTCAGTGTGTTTATCTTTCGGTAACAGTTTTACGTTCGGTGCCAGTTTCATTTTTTACCTCTGGATGCGCTGAGCATGCTTTTTATTTTCTTAATATTTTCCCGTGCTTTTTCCCTGCTGGTGGGCTTACCGCGTGTTGCGTTCTGTACCAGAGAAAAATCACGCCGGAACTGATAAACAGGCATCACGCAGTCATATTCGTAGCCATCACGGCGGTAAGTTACGCGACGTTCTGCCACGCCTTTAATCGTTACCGTGCCGCCGTAGTTATCTTTGAAAATATCTCCGGGGCGGATTTCAGGCCGAGCGGGGCCGCTGGCAGTAAAGCCAGAATATTTAAGTTTCATTATTTTTATTCTCCGGTGTGCTGTTCTTTATATCTGTCGTGCAATAGGTCTATTTCCTGCAACTCTGTTATTACAGGTTCAAGGAGAGTTATCAGAGATTTAATAATCCGCGCATTCTTTACATCACGCTCATTATCGCCAAATGTATCTGGATACATTTGCAATATTTCGTACATACCTTCAGCGTAAGCAATGGCACTAAATGCGCGGTCTATTGTTTCGAGGTAAATATCACGCATATTAATCCCCGTCCGTCGTTTTTCTTAAAATAACCTCTGTCACGAAATCAGCATAATCGGCGGCGATATTCAGTACATCAAGCCCCGTTGATTTATATTCTCTCGTGGAAAGTAAGAAAAAAGCCGCTCTAATAAGCTCTGGCATTGACGAAAGCGCATCAGCCGCATCATCAGGAACGCCGGAAAATTCCTGTTTCAGGGAATTAAAACGATCATCACGCATAACCCCCCCATTTTCACAATCAGCAATCAGGATGGCTTTGGCTTCATTCAGTGCCATATCAGCGGTAAGCTGTGCGTAGGCCAGCGAATGGGGGATTATTTCCCCTGTATATTCCGTCTCTCTGGTGGCGTGCTTATGCGCCATGTCTGCAATAACAGAAATATCAATAAGCGCGTGCATCAGCGTAGTGAGCGCGGCGGCGGCTGCGTCCGGACGTGGGTTATTGCACATGGCGCACCCCCTGAATAACCTGATATCCGCAACTGGTCAGCAATTCGATAAATTCCGGCAGAGTGCCAAAACAGCAATCAGTGCGTAGCTGTTCGCAGGATACCTCGACGCCGTTTTCGTAGTGACTCACCATACATCCGGTAAAATGCAGATCATCATCGTGATGACTCGTTGACGGCTTAATCAGTCGCGCACGTTCCGCCAGTTCCAGCAATGATTCAACGCTTCCGGCAATTGCACCGTCAGGAAGGTGGTAATTACACACCACGCGACCTTTATCCACATTGACGAGTAGCTGTCCGGTAAATTTCTCACGAAACTGAACGCGGTTAAGATCGGTAAGTGACAGGTTAATCATGGCACACCTCCTGACGAATACGGGCGGCGAATACAGCGACACAACCGGACGGGCAACGGTTACGCGCTTCGCGTTCTGTCCAGGCGGTCACGTGGATAATTTGAGATTCTCCGGCACTCAGTGCCAGAAAACGCCACACAAAGGCGGTTTGTGTGTGTACAAGGTGTGGTATATGATTTACGGCAACCATAACGGCTCCTAGTTTACGTTGTTGGTTAGACGCCCCGTATGTGTTCCCAGCACTGCGGGGCGTTGATTAATTTGAGTGACAAAACTCAAACTGTGCGCACAGATTAAAATCATGTGTGCGCACATGTCAATACTTAACATCTCATTTTTTTTGCTGTATTGTGTGCGCCCATAAAGTCCATTTAAGTGAGGTGCATCAATGTCTAGCGGTAACACAAACAACAAATCAGCAAAGAAAAATATTCGATTCCCACATGAGCTTATAGATGGGATTGATGCCAGCGTTGAACAAGAAAAATTAACTAATCCTAGTGCTAATTTTTCCGCATGGGTCTTAGATGCCTGTGGACGCAAATTAAAATATGAACAGCGCCGGAAGGCCAAAGAATCAGAATAATCACTATCAGCGCCGTGGTGTGAGGTACTGCGGCGCATTGTTTTAAAGGTGATAATTATGAATAACCAAGAACTACAAAATAAAGCATTATCAATTATCATGCGCCAGCGTGAGAAAACCCGCAGGGAAATAAATAAGGCATTAACCCGCACTGAAAATCTTAAAGTTCCTGATAAGTTCGCCCTTGATCCTTTTGTCGAGAAATACCCTAGGCGCTTAAAAGCAAACAAAAACCGCCCACCTGGCTGACAATCCACCAGCAAGCCAGGACACTGATCACATTGGCCACCGTGACAGGTGGCCTTTTCTTTGCCCGTTATCCGGCAATTGTGGCGCTTCGTCACACGGTTGATATAATTCCCCTTCACTGATCCATTTTTTTCGCAGCAGGTTAATTGTTCACAAGGGCGCTCCGGCAACGGGGCGCTTTTTGTTATGTTCATTGCGTTACACCTCACACCATTACGCAGCCGTTCCGCGCGCTTCTTCCTCGCGTTCTTTCAACCAGGCCTGCACCTCATCTTCATACCAGCCAACACGGCGCAGACCGATTTTGAAGCCTTTCGGGAATTTTCCGGCGTTGATCATGTCCTGTAGCGAACTGTCTGCCTTGATGCGCAGAATATTTTTTACTTCCTGACGGGTAAGAATTTTTCTGATTACTTCCATCGTGTTTTACCTCGTTAATCCGGCGTATTCCGGTGATAAATACGGTAAAACAGGGCAGGGCGGGAAAAACAGTACTCACCGTTTTAAAACGGTACTCACTGTTTTTTATCTCATTGATTACGCTTTCTTTTTGCAAAAAAATAGCGACCGCAAGGGGCCGCTATTGTGATTACCGTTTCCACTTCTTAGGTCGCCCACCACATTTAAGGCTGGTGGGCCTCAGCACCTTGTCGATGCTTTCAGCCAGATTTTTCGATGCGCCACGCGAGCGTAAAAAACTGACTACCTCGTGTTTTGTGGGGGCTGTTGATTTGTCTTCCGGATCGTATGTTGACCAGAATTCATGCTGAACCATCAGGGCCAGTTGCAGCCCGTCGCAATTGCATCTGATATTTTTTTGCATCTTAACGGTTTCATGTTTCACGGCCTTGTCGTTAAATTTGATGCAATTATACGACGGTTTTACATGGTTTTCGTAGTTTTTACTGGTTTTCTGTACAGCTACACGGCTCGGATACCCCTTTTACCACTGGCTATGGTCACTCCGGTAGCTGCGGCCTCTACAAATTCCCCCCACCAGCGCATAAGCACCACGCGCTTTTCCAGGTAGTTACTTCGGTTATATGCTCGCCTTACCTCGTTCGTGTCCACGTGTGCGAGCGCGGCCTCGATTACGTCCGGCTCGAATCCTTCCTCGTTCGCTGCTGTGCTGAATATGGCGCGTAATCCGTGAGACACCAGCACACCAGCGTAACCCATCCGGCGCAATGCGGCGTTAGCGGTCTGGCTGCTCATTGGCAGCATCGGGTTTTTAAGGCTGGGAAAAACGTGTTCCCTGTGTGCGCTGATTGGCTTCATGGTTTCCAGTACAGCCATAGCCTGACCGCAAAGGGGGATCACATGGTCACGGCGCATCTTCATGCGTCCGGCTGGAATCGTCCATGTTTCGGCATCGAGATCTATTTCTTCCCAGCGTGCGGCGGCTGCTTCGGCGGGACGGGTTACGGTCAGTAACTGCCATTCAATCAGTAATCTGGTCTGCCGTTCTGTTGCCGATACTGATAAAGCCTGCATAAGCTCGGGCAGCTGTTCGGGGCGGATTGTTGGCATATGTTTTTTTACAGGTGAGGGAAACGCCTTACGCACATTCATAGCCGGATTGGCATCAATCAGCCCACTGTTGGCGGCGTAATCCATTACCTCATTAACGCGCTGTAAAACCCGCTTGAGTGTTTCCAGGTTGCCGCGCTCCTTGATGGGGGTAAGCACTTCAACGAACCTTCGGGCGGTGAGGGTATCTATTGGCGTGTTGCCGATGAACGGGAATACATATTTATCCAGCGAACGCCAGATGTCTTTAATCGTGTTGGGGGCCAGATTCTGGCTGATTTTCACCTGGTACCATGCCGCCGCCACATTTTCGAACGTGTTCCCTTGTCTTCGGGCCTCTGTCTCTCTTTTTTGCCTCTCGTGGTCCTGCGGGTCAGTTCCGGCACTGATTAACGTCCTGTACTCGCTACGGCGTTTTCTGGCATCAGCCAGGGAAACATCTTCAAGCGATCCAAAACTCAGCAATATTCTTTTTTTGTCCGATGGTCGGTAGTAGGAAAATCTCCAGAGTTTTGATCCAGACGGTTTGACCAGGAGAAAAAGCCCTCCGCCGTCCTGCAGGGTGTACTCCTTTTGCGCTGGTCTGGCTGCTTTGATCTGCACTGTGGTTAATGGGTGTGTTTTTCTCGCCATATGTCTATGATTCCACACGAAAAAACAGGGTTTTAGTTATACGGCTTTAGTTATACGTCAGCCCGTATAACTAAACGTATAACTAAAAAATCCGGCTGATAGCTTATAAATCCGGTGATGTTCGGTGACTAAAAAACATAAAAAAAACCGCCAATCAAGTGATTAGCGGGTTATCCCTGTCTTATCCGGTGCTTTCCGGTGATATCCGGTGGGCGATTTGGTCGGCACGAGAGGATTTGAACCTCCGACCCCCGACACCCCATGACGGTGCGCTACCAGGCTGCGCTACGTGCCGACTCGTGGCTGCTAATACTACCGTTTTCCACACCGATTGCAAGTAAGA
>SKEW01001839.1_pt1 | contig 11398 bp, 9 predicted proteins | sample 4841441 | NCBI WGS metagenome assembly SKEW01 (sample SAMN11008799, study PRJNA524170) | human gut metagenome | isolation source: fecal sample from pouch patient p41 | place: Israel: Tel-Aviv | reverse complement strand
CCCCCCCCCCTCGACGCTGCCTACGCCGAAAACTTGCCTAGCACTTTCGTGTGCCATGATACCTCTAAATGGGGGAGCGTTACCCCGAAATGGCAAAAACAGGAATCCGCAGGCGAATATCCATGACTCTGTCACACGGGCTATCATATAGTTTGTGCGTTTGAATGTGGGGAAGGTGATTGATGTCAGCGAAGCGGAGCATGTCCCGAGCGCTTACTCGAGAGGAATCGTATCAGAACGGTCATTTAACGCGCACGGCGTTTATTTCCATTGCGATTCTTACATTTATTACGTTCGTCGGTAATTTCACGCAATTGCAGTTGAGCGCCGCGTTGCCGACGATCGTTAGTGATTTTGGTATTTCCGTTACGACCGGTCAGTGGCTGACATCGATTTTCCAGCTGGTCATGGGCGTGATGGTGCCGCTCACGGCATACCTTACGAGACGTTTTTCGACGCGTGAAATCGTGCTTGTTTCCATGGTTGTGTTCACGCTCGGTTCGCTGTTCGCTTGGCTTGGTCCAACTTTTTTGATGGTGCTGATCGGGCGTTTGCTTGAGGCTGTTGGCACGGGTGTGATGTGGCCGGTGTTGCAGATCACGGTGTTTTCGATTTATCCGCTGTCTCGCCGTGGTTTCGCAATGGGCACGGTTGGCATGGCGATGAGCGTGGCTCCGGCGATCGGACCGACGCTTGGCGGTGTGCAGACAGACTTGAACGGTTGGCGTTCAATTTTCCTCACGTTAACCATTATTGGCGTAATTTCGCTGCTTCTTGCCTATTGTGGATTGCATAATTTCGGTGAGAATGATAAAACCGCGAAGGCTGACTTTTTCTCCGTTGGACTGTCTATTTTCGGTTTCGGCGGACTAATGTTCGGCTTTACGAATATTGAATCGTATTCGTTTGTAAATCCGATGGTTTGGCTGCCAATGGCGATTGGCGTTGCGGGAATTATTTGGTTTGTGCTCCGCCAGATTCATGGCGCGCGCAGGCGGATTGAAAATCCTGAAGCGCAGCCGCCGCTGTTGAATTTGAGCGTGTTGAAGAATCGTAGTTTTACTGTTGGCACGATCACAGCCGCGCTTGCGTTCTTCGCGTTCAGTTCGATTATGGTGATTATGCCCCTGTACATTCAGGATTGCCGTGGCTATTCTGCTGCGATTAGCGGCCTGGTGATGCTTCCGGGTGCTTTGGGCCAGTGCATTTCGCAGTTTTTCGGTGGTAAGGTGCTTGACCGTTTCGGAGCACGTCCGGTGGCGTTGATAGGCACGATTACCTTGTGTTTCGGCACGGTCATGATGAGTTTGATTTCCATGACTTCGTGGATTTGGTGGGTGTCGATTTGGCAGTTTGTGCGCCAGATCGGCATGGGTTTCGTATTGATGCCGATCACCACATGGTCACTGAATTGTTTGGAACCGGAAGAGGTGAGCGCCGGATCCGCGGTGACGAATACGGTTCGTCAGATTGCGGGCGCGATTGGCGCGCCGGTGTTGGTGATTTTGATGGAGACGTTCACGTCTCTTCGCTGGACTGCGCTCGGTGGACAAAAAGCTGTGTATGCGTCTGCCAACGTGTTCGGCATTCAGTGGGCGCTTCGTGTCAGTGCGGCAATCTGCTTCGTGATGGTGCTGATGGTGTTCTTCGGCGTGCGCGGCCAAGGTGCCGGTTCCACGCATGAAACCGTGCAACGCGCCCTCAACCGTAGGCGTGCCGCCTGACCGTGCATGCTGCGACGGCTACTCTTCTTCGTTGGGCTTGTATTCCACTACGCTGAGGGCCACCACGCCTGCGCTGGTGCGCACGAACACATTGGCGCTCCCGCCTACGGCTTCCAAGCCTTCCACCAGGTGTGAGATTGGTTCGGAATCAAGCACCGGCAGCACTTGCGCCACGCCGTCTGCGTCGGTGACGGTGAGCGTATCGTCCAAATAGCCGGAGGCGAGCGTTTCGTCGATGGCGCTTTCGAATTCGGACAGCTTGCTGATTTCCTCTTCGGCGGCCTTGTTTGCGGCCACTTCCACAGCTTGCGCCACTTCTTCACGCATTGCCTCTTCGCTCATGATTGCCTCTTTTGCTATTGCCTCTTTTTGTTAAGCGCCGTTTTGTAACCTATAGACTATCGGATGAACGTATCAGAACTATTCCAAATGCCGGAAAGTGTCCATATAGTGGCACTCTTGTGAAGGCGTCATCCTACATGCGTGCGGGAAATATATGCGGGGATGAACGCGGGTAGCGTTCACGAGAAGAGATGTTGTGAGAGATGTTGTGAAAAACGATGCGTAAGACTTTCGGTTGCAACATATGATTGCATACGATTGCGGATTGCGTGGAACAGGAAGATGAAACGGGAATATGGAACAGGAAAGGAGCGCGCATGGCTCGACTTGGCGACGTTCAGCGCAATGAAACGCATCGCGAAACGCGTTCAACGTTGCTGACAGCTTTGCTTTGGTTGGTCACCGCGGTCATTGTGGTGGCGATGTTGTTGCGCATGCTGCCGAATAATCTTGATGGCAAACGCTATGTGCCTCTGGTTGTTGCGCTGATGCCGTGGCTGGGTTTGCTTTCCGCTGTGATTGCGGTTTTTGCTCTGACAATTCGCCGTATCGGCAAACGAAGGGCGTTGGCTGCATTGAGCGCGGTATGCGTGGTCATACAGGTCGCTTGGCATTGGGGGTATGTTGTGCCGGCTGCCAGCCCTGCCGCACAGTCCATGGCAACAGTTCGTGTTATGACGTTCAACACGAAGCAGGGTGTTGCCGATGCGCAACAAATCGTTGAAACAATACGCGAAGAGCATATCGAAGTCTTGGCGATGCAAGAGGTTTCTTCGGATTTGCTGAACAGACTGAACAATGAGGGAATCGCAGATTATCTTCCATATTCCGTTACTCCGCAGCTTACATGGCATGATAATGGCGGTGTGAATGTGCTGTACAGTGCGCATCCATTGCAGGAAACAACTGAGAATCTTATTCCTATAGAATCAAGCAGCATCCCTGCTGCAACCGTTGTGCTCAACGGAAGAAAAGTGAGATTCGGGTCGGTACATCCTTTTTCTCCGCGTCCCAGAAATCAAGGTTTATGGAATAAAAGTTTGGATTCTATCGCTCAATTACGGCATTATGACAATAATGAATCATATGTTTTGATGGGTGATTTTAATTCCACGTGGGATCATGCAAGTTTTAGATATTTGCTTGGTGATCGTTTTACTGACGCTGGCCAGAGCGCGGGGGAGGGCCTGCATATGACGTTCCCTGCAGTATTTCCGATTGCTGAAATCGACCATATTATTTACGACAAGGGCGTGCGTGCAACTGATCTTGCAACCAAGCGGATTCAAGGTTCCGACCATCTCGCACTGCTTGCCACCCTAACCATTGCATAGCGGCGGAAAGTGGCGGCGGAAACGAACTTCTGCGATAAGCCTGCAACTAAAGAAGCACGCTCCTTTGTCGAGGGTATATATGTTTCCTGAGGTATCCCTGAAGGGGTAAAACGGTTAAACCCCAAATTGTAATATCTATGCCTGAGGTAAGATTGAGGATTGTAGTTTCCATAAGTTAGGTAGAGATACAAAGGGGTGTGCGGTATGCATATCATGTTCGTCTGTACAGGCAATATCTGCCGGTCGCCTATGGGCGAACTCTTGCTCACTCGCTACCTCGCTGGCACCACTGTGCAGGTTTCTAGCGCCGGCACGCGTGGCCTTCCGCGATGCCAGATGGATCCGTCCAGTGCCAGACTTATGACCAGCGTCAACATTGAACCAAGCGGATTCCGATCCCGCAGACTCACCCGATCTATGGCTGAGGGTGCTGATCTGATTCTCTGCTTCGAGAAAGAACAGCGCAAAGACATCGTTGCCCTCGCACCCGGCGCGGTCCGTTATACATTTCTGCTTAACGACTTCGCCAACATGTGCCAATACTGCGCGCAAAACGGAATGGTAAGCGGACTGACCATCCAGGAGCGTCTCGCATCCGTTATCAAAGTCTCTTCCATGATTCGTCCGATGTTGCCCACTCCCAAAGATATCGATGACCCGCACGGCAAGTCGTTCGACAAGTTCCGTATCGCGGCCAACCAGACCAATAATGCTCTGCGAACCATGCTGAAAAGCATGAAAAAGCATTACAGCGTGGGTATAGCGCCTGTGCGCTCGCAGATTTGTTCTGGGCAGCCCACTACCACCTACAATATGTGGGCTTAGATGGCAGTGGCCGTCATGGTCGACGATTTCGTGCCGGCGCTTTCAGTCAGTGCCGGCACGAATCGGTCAGTACTGGTAGTTGACCTCGTTAGTCATTTTGCCGGATGGTGTCTGATCGATGGTTAGATCGCTTTCGGCCTTCGGCGAGGTGGTCACGTCGAAATCGAAAGTCACGCTTTCCCCGGGGGTGATATAAGCCACATTGGTGACCAGTTTTTGATCATCCATCACAGCATTGCTTTGGTCTCGTACGTCTCCGGATGAGGTGATCTCGCTGATGGAACCACCCTTCGGCGCGTAAAACAGCATACGTTGCGCAGACGTTCCCGGAGCCGCAACAGGCTTACCCGTTACACCTGCCTGCTCGCCGCCCAGAATATAGCCGGTGCAGGTGGCCATTTCGCTGGAAGTCAGCGTATTGGTCAACGTGTAGGTGACATGGTAGGTTTTCGACCCATCGGCATTCTGACCGGTTTTGGTAATCTGTGCCTTACGGTTGATATACCATCCCAACTTCGACGGATTCTGTTCGTTGAGGTAAATGCCCACTTCCGGATCGGTCTCGCTGTCTGGAGTGCCCTTGGCGAGTCCGGCACCTTGGAAATATTTGGCTTCATCATCATGGAACGTGTATGCGTAGAAATGACGGTTCTTAGTTAATTCGCCGATGCTTTGAGCCACCTTCATCATCTTGGTGATGTCCATGTTGCTGAAGGCGTTGTTCATGATGGTGGAGGCGATGTATTCGAAATACGTGTCTTGTAGAGATACGGGAACTTCCTTATAGATGGTGTTGAGCATGTATTCAGCGGTATTTTTGCCGGTGAGCACAGTACCATCTTCCAGCGTCACATTGCCGTTGATCTCTACCATTTTCTGGATGAACACCGGATCGATAGATACGATACCGTCAACATCGCAAGCATATTGGGAACGCTGCCAAGCTTCATTCATCATTTCCGCATTGCGGGCGATGTCTGGCACCGCGAACGTGTCGCGAATATCGAAGGAGAATCCCAGAGGCCCCTTGAACACGGCATGTTCCGAAGCATTGCCATTACTGCCGTTAATGAAGTCTCCATTGTGATGGAACTCACCGACCTGAATTTGTCCATGATCGGTCTGCAACGTACCCATGGAGCCCACCAGTCCGCCGCCGGAACGTTGTTCGGAAGTGGTCTGCGCCACCAGCAGATACGTTCGGACACCGTTCTGTCCCAAGAAGGAGGGGAGCATCTGTAGCGCATTGTTCACTTGCTCCACCATGTCCGTAACCTTGGTGAACTGGCTGCGACTCTGCGAATATGCCTTCTTCACCATGCCGATACGTGGTTCAGGCAGATTGCTGAGCTTCGAATTCAACGACTTCACCTGCTTGCTTACCGAAGAGAAGTCATCTTGCGCATCCACAATGGGCTGAAGATTCAACTGGCCATTCTCGCCGCTGATCTGCGCGTTCGCAAGCTGTTGTACCACATCGGTGAGTGACGGCAGTGTTTGTTGCACCAAATCATCCACCACCTGCGTCATGCCCTGCACGTTGGTAACATCACCGCCCACAACCGGCATCTTCGACAGCATGTTCCACAGTGTTCCATTGGCAATATCTTTTGCCGCGGCGGTATGGGTCTGCGCCTGCTGAATCGCGGCATCCGACGCCTGCGCATCCTTCAACGTATTGACGTTGGTGATGGCCGAAAGAGACGAGACCGCCTGCTCCTCGTGAGCTTTGACTTCCTTCGCCTGCTTGTAGAAATTCAGACCGATGACGCCCCCGGCAATGACCAGCAGGATGAGCAGTGCCGTAATAACAAGCAATGTATTGCGAAGCTTGTGAGAACGGGCGGCGTGAGCGCTCGCATGTTGAGACATTAATCCCCCTCTGTTAGGTGTTCCAGCTTTTTATCATGGCACATTCGTATGGATAAATAGTGAAAAAAGCGATTGCTGCCTGATAAAATCGACTCTATTTCTAGGGGGTGGGGTAGCATTTCTTAAGATTTTTGATATACGGAGATGAGGGGTTCAGTGACTTCCGCAGAGAACACTAACGTCCAGCAGGTTGCCGTTGAAGAGGATTCTGAAGACGGCATCACGCTGATGGATTTGATGCGTATCATTCGCAAGCATCTGGTCACCGCGGCCATCATATTTGTGATGGTTTTCGCCGGGGTGGCTGCGTACACCTTCTTGGTTCCGCCGAAGTATACCGCCACGGCTCAGGCCATGGCTACGTACAATGCATCCCAAGGGGATGATGCGGGCATTAGCCAGCAGTACACGGGTGGCACGTACATCGCCGGCCAGATCACGTCGTATACAACGTTGGCAACCACCGAAACCGTACTTGAGCCGGTCATCAAGGATCTTGGACTGGATACTTCAGTGAAGAGTCTGGCCGAGCAACTGACTGTCACCAATCCTACGGACACCGCGTTCGTGAACATTTCCGCGGAAGACGGTGACGCGCAGCAGGCATCCGACATTGCCAATGCGGTGGCAGTGTCTATGCAGAACGTGATTCAAAATGATCTGTATTCCGCGGCAGATAAGTCCCCGGTGAAGATCTCCATCGTGCAGAGGGCGCGTGTGCCTGAAAGCCCGAGCTCGCCGAATAAGCCGCTGTATCTGGCGGTCGGCGTGGTCGCAGGTCTGGTGCTTGGAGTGTTCGCCGCACTACTGAAAGACATGCTGAACACTAAGGTCGAGGAGACTTCCGACGTGCGCAGCTTGGTTGGGGCGTCTTCCTTGGGTTCCGTGCCTCAGGATAATTCCCTAGGTGAGAAGCGCCCAGTGCTCGTCAGCCAGCCTAATGGCCCTATCGCTGAGGAATTCCGTCGTATTCACACTAATATCGAATTCTTGCAGACCGATAAGGTTGCGGGCAAGGGGCAGCTGCTGGTTATTACCAGTGCGCAGCCTTCTGAAGGCAAAACCACCACGTCGATCAACGTGGCTGCGGCTTTGGCTGAAGATGGTGCTCGCGTGCTGTTGGTCGACGCTGATCTGCGTCATCCTTCCGTTGCTCATCATTTGGGTCTTGAAGGTTCTGCCGGTTTGGCGCACGTGCTTTCTGGTCAGATGTCTCCGAAAGATGTGGTGCAGAACTACTGGAAGCCGACTCTGCATATTCTTCCTGCTGGTAAACGCCCGGCGAATGCTGGCGTGCTTCTTGGATCAGACACCATGCGTATTATGGTCGAGCAGGCTTTGACCCAGTATGATTACGTTATTATTGATACCGCTCCGTTGAGTGTTTCCAACGATGGTATCGTGTTCGGCCGTTGGGCCAAGGGCCTTGTTCTGGTGACCGGTCGTGGCGTGTGCGAGAAGAAGGAACTCAAGGAGATTTCTGAATCTTTGCATGTAGCCAAGGTCCCTGTGCTTGGTTTCATCTTCAACTATGCCGATCTGAAGAAGACGCATTCCAATTCGAACTACTATTACTACTATTACGAGGATGCTCCGCGGAAGAAAAGCCACAAAAAGTAGCCGCAAGTAGTGTATAAGGCGTGAACGTGAGACCGGAGCGTGAAGCTTCGGTCTCACGCTGTAATAAGGAATCAACATGGGTGACAACAACAATACTGTGCCGAATCTGTCGCATCTTGTTTCATCGGGAGACTCTTTGGACTCTCAGGGCAAGCAGCAGACCAAGGCGCAGTCGGCTTCCGATCATGATGTGGTGGATACGTTCTGGGATATTCCACCGATCACCTTTTCGGAAGTTGAGTCGGCTGTGGAACGTGGCGAGGCATCTGATGCGGCTTATGCGCAGGCTGCAGCCACAAGCATGACCACTGCCACGTCATCCACGCCTGTGAGTGATGCGCCCACGGTAAACCTTCGTGTTGAGGATTTTCCGAATATTGCAGAAAAGCATATTTCTGGTGCTGAAAACGATTCCGCCTCGTCGTGCGAGCCTGATTCGACGTCTTCTTCGATTGCAACGCTCGATGTTACACAGTCTGCTGATGCTTCACCATCTGCCGAATCTGCCGAGAGAACTGCTTCGTTCGCGTCTCCGGTAGAGTCAGCCTCTTCTGCGGATTCCACTATGCCGCTTTTTGTGGATTCCCCTGCCTCTGCTTCTACTACCTTCATACCTGAAAGCCTGCCCATGCCGGATGACCTGTCTGACATGGAAAACGATGAGCATGATCCATTGAAGCTTGTTCCGGTTCCGCCGAAGAAGTCACATCGCAAGACAATTATTATTACCGTTGCGATTGTAGCCGTAGTGGCGTTGGTTGCCGCGGGCGTTGGATTCGGTGTCTGGCAGCGCCAACAGTATGACCAGGGGCTTGAACGGAACGAACAGCACCGTACCGCGTTGAGTATGTGCAAAAAGTCTTCCAAGGCATATGAGAAGGCTGTGAAGGAATACAAGGTAGCGTTGAAGAACGCCAAATCGTTGCAGAATGTGAAAAGCGATCAGGTTTCGGATGCGAAAACGCTGACCACGTTGCAGTCTGCAGTGAAAGATGCGCAGAATCTTACATCGGTGGGGGAGTGCAGTGCTGATTTGAGCAACGCTGAACTTCGCCAGCGCAGTAAAGCCATGAACAAGCAACTGCCTACGTTGCAAAGCCAGTCCAAGACCTTGAATGATTCTGCAACAGCCGTTACGAACAGTCAGAAGGCTAAGGAGAAGCAAGACAACGCTGATGCGCTGAAGAAGCTTGAAGCAGCCATCAATAATGCGCAGTCACTGCTTGACAATAGCCTGTACCAAGTGGCGGATGATTCCACGCGAGTGACGTTGCAGAGTGCCATTGACCATGCTTTGGAACTGTTCAATGGCAACAGCACCGATACTAATGCCATTAACCAGTCGATAACGGATTTGCAAACCGCATCTGATGATGTGAATGCTTCCATAAACGCGTTGGCTGCGCAGAATCAACAGAATCAACAGCAGCAACAGAGCAGTACTGGCAATTCGTACAACTACCAGTACACGCGGCAGCCTTCCGGCGGATTGACTTCCCCGACTCCTATTACACCTGGCAATACTCCTAGTTCCGGTAGTAATCCTGGTGCTGGTTCGCAGACTCCAAGCGGTGGATTGACTCCCTCGGCTCCTATTACACCTCCTGACAATAATCCTGGTTCCGGCAGCGATTCCGGTTCCGGTAGCGATTCTGGCTCTGGTTCGCAGACTCCAAGAGATTAGGGTGTGCTCTGAACCTTTTTTGGGTTCGCTCTTACCGAGTCTTTGTTTTTCCTCCTGCCTTAATGCGTTATGCACTGGGAAATAGTGGGGTATGACGCGGTTCATGGGGTGTTTGTATCGTTTGGATGAATTGCGTCGTTTTTGCATGCAATACTGACGTATAAGTAAGAAAACTTTCCTATAGTATTTGAATTGTGGTGTATCTTTTACTGTTTATTGTCATTCTTTACTTGTGTAAAGAATTTCTGGGGAATTGCCTACATGATTGCAGTACTACTGATATAGAGTTAGTTACTCTACTATTTGTCTAGTTTCTTTCGGCAGTGAATTTGCTTTTTATGTAGATTGTGTGAGATAATTTTTCAACGCTGTAATATTGTTATTTTGCTTTTCTTTATCCCTCAGAGCTGAGGGTGGTCTACACGCATTTCGGTGCGTTTGAAATAGTTAATCACCGCTCCATGCAAGGAACGATCATGTATAAGCATGAAAAGCAGGCGGTCGAACGCCTGCAATCAAACCACATCCATATGTTGTCAACGCTTTCGACGGCGATTATCGCGTTTTTCTTGATTATCTCATTATCGGGAACGATGTTGTTTCCCATGATGGCGTTTGCAGATGAGCCGCAGCCGGTCGCTCAAGTGGGCGACACGACCTATATGAGCGTGCAAGACGCGATTGGCCATACGTCGATGAAGAACAATACGGTCACATTGCTTACCGATACTACGGAAAGCGTCACCGTCACCCCATCGAAAGTGGTGCGCGGGATTACGCTCGAATTGAACGGACATGTGCTCAACGCCAGCAATACCACGGCAATCACCGTTCCTGCCAACATGCAGCTCACCATCACCGGATCGGGCACGGTTGTCGGCGGAGATAATCCTGCAATCGACTGCCGTGGAGCGTTGCGTATTCAAGGTGGTAACTTCACATCGAACACCACGCTCATGCGGTTCGCGGAAACAAGCGGTGCCTCTGCCGAGGCCAGTATTTCCACAGGGACATTCACCGCACCAACACTGATCGGCATGTTGGACGATGCGGAACACCTCGGCTATGTGAGCATTCGCGGCGGTGAGTACCATGGCGTAATCCCCGCCGGTCTTGACACGCTCGTGCTCATGGGCGGCTCATTCTCCACTACGGAGAATCTCACACCCTACTTGGCCGACATGGCAGGCCTGATTCCAGATGGCGGTGACGGCATGTTTAATATCAGTGAGCTGGCTATTTCAAGTGATTACCCCACAGTGGAACTTGAGCAAGGCTCAACCTTGCAGAATCTAACCAACGACAGTCTGCTGGATCTCACCAGAACCAAACTGAACGGTATTTCCGACTATCGTCTCGTAGCGGATGCCGAGCAACTGCAAGCTCTCAACAAGCAGATCGAGCTCGCGCTGCAGGCAGTCGCCAAGCGAAAGGCATTTGATGCGGTAAACCAAACCGTCACCATCACTGCAACACGCAATGCTGAAACCGCCGATGGGGGAGCGGACCCGCAATTCCGTACCTCCGGCCATGATGAAATCAGCACGCAAGTAACAGTGAACATCAAATCCATCGCCAAGCCAGAAGAGCCGGATAAGCCAGATGAGCCTGATAAGCCTGATAAGCCCGCCGAGCCCAAGCAGTCAGACATGCCCCGTACCGGCTCCGCAATCCAAGCGCTCGCCGTCGCATCGCTTCTGTTGCTGGTCGCTGCCGCCGTCTGCGCATTCGTAACGAGCCGACTGCGGTCTTCATAACTTATATAGGTGAGACATGGGCAAGTATCCGGATGTTATTGAGGCAACGCACATGGTATTGCATCTAATGAAAGCCGGCATGGCGATCTACGGTTATCCGGCGGTAGCGATAAGGGGCTGCGGACATTTTCTTGGAGATAATCACGCAGCCATTCCTTGGCTTTGACGGTATTGTACCGGGCTCATCCAACCAAGCGACTGTTTGATGCGCTCGTGGTTGTACCAGCGTATGTACTCATC
>SKEW01000268.1_pt2 | contig 11443 bp, 10 predicted proteins | sample 4841441 | NCBI WGS metagenome assembly SKEW01 (sample SAMN11008799, study PRJNA524170) | human gut metagenome | isolation source: fecal sample from pouch patient p41 | place: Israel: Tel-Aviv | reverse complement strand
CACTTTCAACAGAACATGGACCAGCAATCAAAGCAAGGTTGTCACCCCCAACTTTAACACCAGCAACATCAACGATCGTATCATCAGGATGAAAAGCCCGGTTAGCAAGTTTATATGGCTCAGATACACGCATTACATGATCAACTGCTTCATCTACTTCAATTGCTTTAGGATCAATTTGAGTTGTATCCCCAATAATTCCGATAACTGATTGACCAGTTCCATTTACAACACTAACATTTAACCCCTTGTCAGTAACCATTTTTGATACTTTTTCGACATCTTTTTCTGTCGCTGTCATTTTCATTACAATAATCATTTTTCTATCCCCTTTTGTTTTATTTCAACTCTGTATATAAATAAAAAACTCTCTTCCTATAAAAGGACGAGAGCTTATGCTTCGTGATACCACCTTAATTTATTAATGTATTGCTACACTAACCTCATCGAGTACGCTAATCAAATAGTTCATACTCTTACACGTTAACGGGTGTTGCCGGAGAGACCTACTACTAACGATTCAGTCCTCTACTCCAAGATGAATTCAATATTCTCTAATAGACTCTTTTACACCAGCCAAGAGCTCTCTAAACTATTTTGAATACCTACTATTTCTTTTCACAGTATTTATATCAGATGTTGTTGAAAACATTGTATACAATAGAATGAATAATGTCAATCTTTTTTAATAAAAAGTTTTTTTATTTCTATTTTATAGTCCATATAAGTCTACATAATTCTGGCGGTCACAATAGTTTAAGTACGTTATAATCTTGTTAAAAGGAGGCGTATTATGGAAAATATTGATATAGCATTAATTGGTAAATATATAAAAAGTACTCGCCTTTCAAAAGGCTGGTCGCAATCCAAATTAGAAAAAATAACCGGTTTATCAGCATCCTCCATTAGTAATATCGAATTAGGAAATCGTGGCGTTTCTTATAATATTTCTTTACCATCACTTGTTAAAATAGCTCACGCTTTTGAAATGAGTTTAGTTGATCTATTAAGTCAATCTGGCTATTTAAGCGCAATCGGTGACGAATGTTATGAAGCTGAAAAATCTCAAATATATATTCATAATTATGAATTAATCAATATTTATCATCGTCTCACACCGATTCAGCAGCAAGAATTTGTTCAAGAAATAAAGAAATTAGTTAGCCAGTCTGATCTAGCCAAGCAACAAAAGATGTTTCGAAAAAAACCTTAACGATAATTTTATTTATCTGTTAAGGTTTTATTATTCCTCATTAAAACAAATCAATGTATTTTTGCCTGATAATTTTGCTTGATACATTGTTTCGTCAGCTCGGACATAAATATCATCAAAGGTTTTATCCGTTGAATATATTTTAGTAACTCCCATACTAACAGATACTGGTACTTTTAGTTTTAGCTCTCGAGCAATATTATGAATCTCTTGATGCATTGTTTGTAATCTTGCTCGAATCGTATCTTGCTGCATAAGCCCAAGAAACATCAAGAAAAATTCATCACCCCCAAGACGCGCAGCAATATCATCACTGCGACAATATTTTTGAAATAATTCACCTATTTTAATCAAAACTTGATCACCAATATAATGACCATGTAGATCATTTATTTCTTTAAAGTTATCAACATCAATTACTACTCCTGTTACATTTTCCAATCCTTCATCTAACACTTGATTAACAATTGTTTCACATGCAAAACGATTTAGCAAACCTGTCATATGATCATAATGTGCCTTATTTTTTAATTTTTCTTCATACTCTTTGCGTCTTGATTCCCGCTCTTTTTCCGACTGGATATTTTTCATTGTTCCAACGATTCTAACTAAATCGTGATAAGTATTATAAATTCCTTTCGCACGAAAATGACACCAGCATTTACTTTTATCGATTAAATCAACTTCTAGATCATTATCAAGATGATGATTATTTTGGTAAAAATGTTCTAAAATTAATCGTTTGTTTATTCTCCAAATATTATACCAGTTTTCTTGATCATTTTTATCATCAACATCACTTCCATAAAACATCAAACTATCATATCCAATTTCATAATCAAAAAAGCATTCTTGAACAAACTCAGTAAAAATCTGATACCGTTGAATTTCTTGTTCTAGGCGCTCATTAGCTTCTACTAATGGCGTAATATCAGTATAAACCATATACATTATAGGGTCTTTATCCTCATATAATTCATCTAAAAAAATTCCTTTAGCTTGCACCCAAGCTTCTTTACCCTTTGAACATTTTAAACGATATTTCAAACTAAATGGCTCTTTAGAATTAACATACTTGCCGATTTCTTGATATACATATTCACGATCATCGTCATGAATAAACTGACTGCTCGAAAAATATCTTTCACCACTGCCAATAAAATCAACTCCAATCAATTTAGAAATTCCCTCACTACAATATATTACTGTAAACTGTGGATCATAAACAATTTTTCCAACTGCTCCAATTGAAATAGAAATCAATTGTTCGAATTCAGTCATATTTGTTTTTGCCAAATCCCTAAATAAAAATAATTCTTCTCTGGTTCTACTATTATTCATCTTATTTCACTACTTTCTTCATTACCTATCCATCAAATCATCCTAGTATTTTTCAACATCGTGACGTTTTGGAATTGCATTTGCAGCGCCAGCTTTCATGACTGCTAATGCAGCGGCATTAGTAGCAAAAGTCAATGCTTCAATTGCACTTTTACCTTCAATTACAGCAGCTATATAATATCCTGTAAAAGTATCTCCAGCTCCAGTTGTATCTACCGCTTTGACCGTTCGTGCGGGTTGATACACGCGCTGCTCCTTATCTTGAAAATATACTCCATCTTGTCCCAGAGTTAAAACAACTTTAGCCTGTGGATAAAGATTTTTCATTCTTGTTAAAATACACTCGGGGTCATAACATCCAGTAATTTGGGCACCTTCAACTTCATTCATTAAAAAAGTATTGACTAATGATAAATCACATTTATCAATATACTCATCGTATGGTGAAGGATTTAAAAAAATATTCATCCCTTTCTTTTTACCTTCAATAATTAAATAATCGATTAAATTGACTTCATTTTGCAGTAATAATATATCCCCTTTACTAAATTCAGTCAGAACTTTGTCAATCCAAGCTTTATCTAAACTTCGATTAGCTCCAGGATACAAAATAATACTATTTTGTCCTTGCGAAGTTACTTGAATAATAGCATTACCGGTAGGTATCACGCCAGTTTCAATAAAAGTAGAATTCACTCCACTATCATTGCAAAGTTCAATCAAAAACTGTCCATCAATCCCGATTTTACCAGCATGATATACCTCTATCCCTGCTCGAGCTATAGCAATTGACTGATTCAAACCTTTTCCACCAGCATATACGCTCATTTGTTTAGATGTAATTGTCTCTCCTGGGGCAACAATTCGTTCTAACTGATATGTATGGTCAATATTTAACGATCCAACATTTAATACTTTCATAATTATTTATCCCTCTTTCACTGTCAGCCTAATAGTATCATATTTAAATCACATTTCCAAACAACTTTAAAAAATAACCTATTAAACCAAAAAACGACAAAAATCACTGTCATATGATGTAATAATAAAGATGTAGAAGTTATCCAATTCAATTGGCCAATTAATTAGATGACTAGTGTTATTGTATAAAACATAGTGCACTTATATACATATTTATAAAAAAAAGCCAATACAGCAGTATCGGCTATTATTTCAATGGTACCCGAGGTCGGACTCGAACCGACATGGTATAAACCAAACGATTTTGAGTCGTTCATGTCTACCAATTTCATCACTCGGGCAAAATAAATTTATGCTATATATAAATATGACATTCTGGCAAAATTGTCATTTCACATATAACCATGTGCCTACAACGGCAACTAACAGAATTAATTATAAAGAATTCTTTTAATAAAAGCAATACTAAATTTAAATGAATTTAACAAAAAAATATTTTTATTAAATTCAAGTAAAAAAACTGTCTCTATATCAACACTTTTTACGTCATAGAAAAAAATTTTAATCAAACTTATTCTTCACTTGTTTTAGTAATTTTAGAATATCTATTGACGAATGAATAAAAATAACGTATTTTTAGTATAAAATATAGGGATGAACAAAATTATGGACAAAGGAAGTAATATTATGGAATATGAAAACATTATTAGCGAATTAAATGAAATTACTACTTCATTAGACGCTACAACAGAAACATTAGTCGGTTTACAAGAAAACGCTAAACACGAAGAAGCAATAAAGAAAATTGATGTTGATTTATATCTTGAAGCCCCAATTCAAGAATTAAGCCGTTTAGCAAATCGACTGGCTGAATTAAGTCATATTATTAATGAAAAATAATTAAAGACAAGCGATGCTTGTCTTTTTATTTATAATTCTTGTATAATAAAAAAGAGGTGAACTATGAACAAACTATTTGAACAACGAATGCAAAAGCTTTTACAGAATGACTATCCTGCATTTGAATCCGCATTAAATCAAAAACCTATTAAAAGTTTTTATTTAAATCCCCTAAAGCATGGAAGTATTGAACATTTAAATTCAGCATTTTTAACCAAACATCCCTACATCAATGATGCTTATTTTTATGATTATGAAAATTATCAGTTAGGAAAACATCCTTATTTTAACTGTGGTTTATATTACATTCAAGAACCAAGTGCTATGGCAGTAGCTAACTGCCTTGACTTTGATCATGACGATTATGTATTAGATATGTGTGCCGCGCCTGGTGGAAAGACATGCTTTACAGCTAGTAAGTTAAGTAGTGCTGGTTTAATGATTGCTAATGACATCAATAAACTTAGAGCTGGTATTTTATCTGAAAATGTTGAACGTTTTGGTCTTCAAAATACAATTGTAACTAATAGCGACCCAGTTAAACTAGAAAAGTATTTTAATAATTTTTTTGATAAGATCATCCTTGATGCTCCTTGCTCAGGCGAAGGAATGTTTCGTAAACTTGATCAAGCAGTAGAGACCTGGTCAATTGAAAAAGTAAATAAGTGTGCTTATATTCAAAGAAATTTAATTAACAGCGCTTATCAAATGCTTAAAGATGAAGGTATTCTAATTTACTCCACTTGTACCTATTCGCTTGAAGAAAATGAAGATCAAGTTAAATATATGACCAATGATTTACAAATGGAGTTATTAGAAATAAAAAAACAGCCAGGAATGGCTTCTGGTTATCAGAATGATAAAGTTGTCCGAATGTATCCTCATCTTAATAAAGGTGAGGGGCAATTTATTGCTCTTTTGAAAAAACATACTAATGGTTCAACAAAAAAAATAAATTTCTTAAAACCGAATGTTACTAAAGATCAATTAAATCTTGTTACTAAATTTTATCACAATAACTTAAACCTTCCAGTCCCCCAATATTTATATAATTCTAATAACCATATTTATGCAATTTTACCGCAATTCCCAGATCTAAAGGGGACAAAAGTCTTACGTAATGGTTTATATTTAGGAGAATGTAAAAAAGGGCGTTTTGAACCAAGTCATTCTCTGGCTCTTTCTTTAAAAAAAGAAGATGTTAAACGCTATTATAACTTTAAAGCTGATGATTTAAATATTTCCAAATATCTTCACGGAGAAACTCTAATCGGTAATAACCAAAAAGGTTATGGTTTGATTCTTGTCGATGGTTATCCATTAGCATTTTACAAAGAAAGTAACAATCAAGTAAAAAATCTTTTTCCAAAGGGGTTAAGACGATGAGAAGATATGAGATAATCAAGGACGAAGTTTATCAAATTTTAAACACTAATTGCTTTGGTAATAAGCGTAAACATGGTTTAGAACACCTATTTAGCGTTGCTGCAATGATGAAATATCTAGCAATCCAAAATAACCTAAATATAGAAATTGCTGCAACAATCGGCATTTTACATGATCTTGCTACATATAAATTGAATTCTAGCTTTGATCACGCTAATCGTAGTAGTTTAATTGCCTCAGAACTATTAAAAAAAGATGAACTCTTTTCAGCAAATGAAATAGATACTATTGTAACAGCAATAAAAAATCATTCAAATAAAGAAAGAATTGATGATAAATATAGCGAATTAATAAAAAATGCTGACCTTTTAATCCAATACCTTAATGATCCTGAGGCCCTTTTAACCAGTGAAAAACAGAAAAGAATTAATCGTCTTATAGAAAGCAAATAGTAATTGCTTTCTTTTTTGTGCCTACAATAGATAAAAGGAGAATCAGTTCCATAGAAAATAAAAGTATTAATTTAATCCGCCGACTCATAGCAATTAAAGTAATTGTTATTCATAGCAAATTATTCAAACCACTTAATTTTAATCTATATATCCTTATTAACAACGGTTTATGCCGCCTAGCTGTGCCTCTTTCTTTATTACTTTAGGTTATTTTTTCTATCATAAATTAGTAAATTATCGATGTACTACTAAATATTTTCCCCTTGGTTATCCCTATTCTTTATTATGCCCCATTCAAATTCCTTGCAGCATTGATTAGTTATCTATTTGTAAGTAATTTCCTTATAAATAAAAATGCTTAGTTTATTCAATCAATCTCCGATCGTTAGTTATCGAATCTAACTTTAGGCGATATCTCATCTTTACTAAGCTTTTTTTAAATTGTCTTTAATATATCAATATTATCTTGGATATGTCTAGCCATCGCTTTACTAGCTCCTTCTTTATCTTTATTAGCAACAGCTTCAACAATCAAACGATGTGTAATAATTGTTTCTTGGACAAGGAATTTATCAGTTACATCGATAGCTTGTTCAATCGCTCCAGCAATAATTGGAATTAATTTTCCAATAACCCGATTACCGCTAACCCGAGCTAATAAAGTATGAAATTCAATATCTTGTACAGTATAATCTTTATTTTTGTTAATTAAGCTTTCAATTTCATCAGCTAAGTCTGATAATTCCTTAAGTTGTTTTGCACTAATATTATCAATTGTTTTAATAATCATTTGCGGTTCTATCAACAATCGGACCTCCAAAGCATCCATTAAAACTTTAGTTTTATCAGTTTCAAAAGTAAACCCCAGTGGATCATCACTGATTCCTGGCTGATCAGCCACAAAAGTTCCAATCCCACGTTTAATTATTACGACTCCTTTTGAATTTAGACTTTTAATCGCTTCACGGATCGTTCCACGTCCAACTTTAAGTTTATTCATTAAGTCAACTTCATTAGGTAATTGATCACCTGGTTGAAGACCATTTTCGTTTATATAGCCAATAATTTGCTCTACTGCCAACTCTGGCAGCGTTTTTTTACTTCCTAATTTTTTCATTTTCTCGCCTCGCCTATAAATTCTTACACATTTTATTATTTTTGTCAATTTTAATTAACGCTATTGACAAACATCATCAAGCCTTTTAGAATTAAATTATATTTAAGACGTCATACGTCATAGGAGGATAAAATGAAATCACAAGAATTACGTAAAATTGCACCTGAAATTGATCCACTAAGGATTGGTACTGGATGGAGTGTTGCCGATCTAAGCAAACCTCAAATTATGATTGAAAGTACTTACGGTGACTCCCACCCCGGAAGTGTTGGTCTTTTAGATCTAGTCTATGAGGTTGAAAAAGGGATCAATGATCATGGTGCTAAAGCCTCAAAATTTTTCACTACCGATATTTGTGATGGTGAGGCACAAGGGCATGACGGTATCAATTATTCTCTAGCATCTAGAGATATGATTGCTGGTATGATTGAAATTCACAATAATGCAACTCCCTTTGATGGCAGTGTTTTTGTTGCAAGTTGTGATAAAGGTATGCCCGCTCACTTAATGGGAGCCGGAAGAATTAACAATCCTTGTATCTTTGTAACTGGAGGTGTAATGGAAGCTGGTCCAGATATGCTAACCTTAGAACAAATCGGAAAATATAGTGCCATGTATTTACGTGGCGAAATCTCCAAAGAGCAATTTGAGTATTATCAGCATCATGCCTGTCCAAGCTGTGGAGCTTGTAGTTTCATGGGGACTGCTTCAACAATGCAGATTATGACCGAAGCATTAGGATTGATGTTACCTGGTACAGCATTAATGCCAGCTACTTGTAAAGATTTAAAAGAGCAGGCCTATAAAGCAGGAAAACAAATAATTAAATTAGCCAAAATGGATTTAACAGCTCGCGATATTGTCACCATGAAATCATTTGAAAATGCAATTATGGTTCATGCAGCAATTTCTGGAAGTACTAATTCACTGTTACACTTACCAGCTATTGCAAGTGAGTTTGGAATTGATCTAAATGCTGATTTATTTGATCAGATGCATCAAAATGCACATTATCTTCTTGATATTCGTCCTGCAGGAAAATACCCGGCTGAATATTTTTACTATGCGGGTGGTGTTCCAGCGGTCATGGAAGCAATTAAAGAGAATCTTAATTTAGATGTAATGACAGTTACTGGTAAAACTTTAGGTGAAAATTTGGAAGAATTAAAAAATAATGGTTACTATGAAAATTGCCAAACATTTTTGGATAAGATCAATCTAAAAAGCACTGATATTATTAGACCATATGATGATCCCATTGGAAAAGATGGAACAATTGCCATTTTAAAAGGGAATTTAGCACCAGATGGAGCAGTAATCAAACATTCAGCATGTCCTCAAGAAATGATGCAAGCTGTTCTTAGGGCCCGCCCATTTGATAGCGAAGAGGCAGCCATTGACGCGATCATCAAAAAACAAATCAAACCCGGTGATGCAGTATTTATTCGTTACGAAGGACCTAAAGGTAGTGGAATGCCTGAAATGTTCTATACTGGTGAAGCCATTAGTTCTGATCAGGAACTAGCCAAGAGTATTGCACTAATTACTGATGGACGTTTTTCTGGAGCTAGCAAAGGACCAGTTATTGGTCATGTCTCACCAGAAGCTAGTGAGGGAGGACCAATTGCTTTAATCGAGGAAAATGACTTGATCAAAATTGATGTTCCTCAACGTCGATTAGAAATTATTGGAATTGAAGGAAAACAACGTACCTCACAAGAAATTACAAAAATATTAAAGGAGCGCCATGCTAAATGGAAGCCAAAAGAACCAAAATATAAAAATGGAATTTTATCAATCTACACAAAACTTGCTACTTCACCAATGAATGGCGGAAAAATGAAAGGATAATAACATGAATAAAATAATCAACGATATATCATTATATGGTATAGTTCCAGTAATTAAAATAGAGTGTTTAGAAGATGCTCCATATCTTGCCAAAGCTTTATGCGAAGGCGGTCTACCAGTTGCTGAGGTAACTTTCCGAACTGCATGTGCCAAAGAAGCAATTATAGCTATGAAGAAAGCTTGTCCACAAATGATTATTGGTGCTGGTACAGTTTTAAATCCAGCACAAGTAAATTCAGCAATTGAAGCTGGTAGTGAATTTATTGTTTCACCCGGTCTTAATCCCAAGACCGTTCAATATTGTCTTGATAAAGATATTCCTATTTTACCTGGTTGTGCCAACCCAAGTGATATGGAGCAGGCGATTGAATTAGGCCTAGATGTAGTAAAATTCTTTCCAGCTCAAGCAAATGGTGGGCTTCCCGCAATCAAGGCAATGTCAGCGCCATATTGCAACTTAAAATTCATGCCAACCGGCGGAATAAACACTAGTAATTTAACTGAATATTTAGCATTTGATAAAATTATTGCTTGTGGCGGGACTTGGATGGTCAGCGATGAATTAATTAAAGAACATAAATGGGATGAAATTACTGCTATTACTAAACAAGCAGTTAAAACCATGCTAGATATTAAATTTCATCATGTTGGAATCGGAGCTGGTGATCGAGGTGCTCAATTAGCGGCTCTAATCAATAGTCCTCATCAAAAAAATCTTTCTATTTCAAGAATGGTAGATGAAATAGAATTTATGTTTGATACGCCTAGTGGTTCCCTCCACCACCTATGTTTGTCAACCAAGAGTATTGAACGGGCAATATTCTTTCTAGAAAAACAAGGTTATACTTTTGATATGCAAACTGCTCGTTACAACCATAAAAATAAAATCGAATTTATCTATTTTAATGAACTAATAAGCGGTTGTAAATGTCATTTATGTCTGGAGGGATAAAATGAAAAAAATATTACTATTTGGAGAGCCAATGGCTCTGCTTACAACAACATCGTATGATTCATTAGATGAAGCCGAGATGTTTAAAAAGACACTAGCTGGAGCCGAGGTTAATGTTGCTATCGGATTAACAAGACTAGGGCATCAAGCTACGTATTTAACTGTTTTAGGTGATGATCCATGGGGTCATTACATTAAAAAAAAGCTTTATCAAGAAGGAATTGATACAAGATTAGTTTACTATAATAGTCTTTTTCCAACTGGAATGATGATGAAAAATCAAGTTATTGAGGGTGATCCTGATATTTACTATTATCGTCAAGGTTCTGCTTTTTCGAATATTGACACTAATCTAATTGATCAAATCAATTTAAATGACTTTGACCAATTACATATTACAGGTATCCCCCTAGCACTGTCTTCTAAAACTCGAGAAACTAGTTTAAGGCTTGTAAAAAAAGCTCGTGAAGCCGGTCTTTATATTTCATTTGATCCGAACTTAAGACCATCTCTTTGGCCTAATCAAACAACAATGATCGATACCACTAATGAAATGGCCAAATATTGTAATATGTTCTTACCAGGCAATAACGAAGGAAAAATTCTCATGGGCAGTGATGATCCTGAAAAAATCGCTGTATATTATCACCAGCTAGGCTGTGATGAACTCGTAATAAAGCTTGGTTCCCAAGGTGCTTATTACAGCAGTAAAAATGAAACTTTAACAGTTCCTGGATTTAATGTAAAAAAAGTGATTGATACAGTTGGTGCTGGAGATGGCTTTGCAGCAGGAATTATTTCAGGTCATTTGGAAGCATTATGTAGTAAAGATATGTTGATTCGTGCGAATGCAATTGGCGCGATTCAAGTTCAAACACTTGGAGATAACGAAGGCTTACCAAATATTGAAGAATTAAATGCCTATTTAAAAAAGTCAAATTGTGAAGCAAACCCCGAAAGCTGGATATAACCAACTTTTGGGGTTTTTATTATAGCAAAGCCAACAACAGAGCAAAAAATTGGTATCTATATTAAACAAATACAAGGAATATTACTTATTTCATTATCAAAAGGGTATAAGCTAGGAAAGCACAATGTGCATGATTTAAAGAAATTTCATGTTTATGAAGGATTAAAAGAATCCATTAATTCCTATATAAATTTCTACAATAACAAAAGTTACAAGAACGATTCAAAAATATAACACCACCAGAAGTACGCTTTATAGCTTTAGATACAGTCAAGGAACCAACTCAGTATCCTATAAAAGAAGATATACATATTCAAGAGTATTTCGATAATTTAAGAAT
>SKEW01001813.1_pt1 | contig 11570 bp, 7 predicted proteins | sample 4841441 | NCBI WGS metagenome assembly SKEW01 (sample SAMN11008799, study PRJNA524170) | human gut metagenome | isolation source: fecal sample from pouch patient p41 | place: Israel: Tel-Aviv | reverse complement strand
GCGCTCTCCCTGCGGACGGTCTCCATTGCGGTTCGGACGATCTCCATTTCCGCCGTTTCCGTTTCCACGGTTCGGACGGTCCTCGCTTCTTCCGTTTCCATTGCGGTTCCCTTCCGGACGGCCGTTTCCGCGGGATGGACGGTCTTTTTTCTGTCCCTGGTTCTTTGTGAACTCTTTTGCTTCTTTACTTGTTGCGTTCTGCGGACGCACAACGGAAATAATTTTCTTTTTCTTCGGTTTTGCCTGCTCTTCCGGTTTCTTCATTTCCATATTTTCTGTATCTTTCTTTTCCAATGATCTTTTCTCCTCTTTCTGCGGTTTTCGTGTTTCCTGCATCCATCCACCGACCTTTCCGGCCTTACGCCTTACGCTTCTGCCAACAATGCTGCTATTTTTTCTGCAAAATGCGCTTCACATACGGCAAGGGAAGAACGGTATTCTCTTCCGATGGCTCTTCCAAGCTGCTCTTTGTCCCCAAAAAGAATGCATGGCACTTTATAGTATGCACACATATTGCGAAATTTCTTCTGTGTATTGGCCGACGCCGTTTCCGCCAGAATGACAAGGTATGCGCTGCCGCTCTTTACGGCCTGCTCGGTCGCAAATTCGCCGCTCGATACCTTACCCGCCTTCATGGCAAGGCCCAGCATGGATAATCCTTTACTTTGACTGTTCAATCTTCGCAAATGCCTCCTTTAACTGCTCATAAACCTCTGATGGAATTTCTGCCTTCAGAGAACGGGAAAGTCCTTTGTTTTTCATTGCTTTCCCCAGACATTCCAGAGAGCAGACATAAGCACCGCGTCCGTTCATTCTTCCGGTTGTGTCCGGAACAATCGTTCCTTCGGTGGTTTTCACCACGCGGATCATTTCTTTTTTGTTTTTCATTTCATTGCAGCCAATGCATTTACGCAGCGGCACTTTACGAACTGTACTCAAATGCTCATCCCGCCTTTGTTTTTATTTTAATTACTCTTCGTCTCCGGCTTTCTCTGCTGTTTCTACATCATTCTCGTCGAAGTCTTCTTCTGCAGAGATGGTTTCCTCCTCTGCTGCGGACTCATCGTAATTGCCCTCTTCCTCGTATTCCTCTTCTTCTACGTAGTCGAAGTCTCCTGCCTCGCGTGCCTGGGTCTCGCTCTTGATGTCGATCTTGAACCCGGTCAGACGTGCGGCAAGTCTTGCGTTCTGTCCCTCTTTGCCGATGGCCAGGGACAGCTGGTAATCAGGCACGATCACCTGCGCCTCCCTTGCCTCCTCATCTGCCACAACGCAGATTACCTTTGCAGGGCTTAATGCGTTCTCGATCAGGTAAGCCGGATTCTCATCCCAGTTAATGATATCGATCTTTTCACCGCGAAGCTCATTTACAATGGCATTGACTCTGGCTCCGTTTACACCAACGCAGGCGCCAACGGGATCCACACCGGGATCGTTTGACATAACGGCGATTTTTGTACGGGAACCAGCCTCTCTTGCAATAGCCTTAATCTCTACCGTACCGTCATGAACCTCGGAAACCTCCTCCTCAAAAAGGCGCTTTACCAGATCCGGATGCGTTCTGGATACAGAGATTCTTGGTCCCTTGGTAGTGTCCTTTACTTCAAGGATGTAGACCTTGATATGCTCTGTGGGGCGGAAGGTCTCTCCCTTTACCTGCTCACTTTCATTTAAAATGGCGTCTACCTTGCCCAGGTTAATACTGATATTTCTGCCCAGATAACGCTGAACAATACCGGTTGCCACATCCTTTTCCATGCTGTAATAGTCATTGTAAAGGGCCTTGCGCTCTTCCTCGCGGATCTTCTGCAGGATCACGTTCTTCGCATTCTGTGTGGCGATACGGCCAAATTTCTTAGAGTCAAGGGGCACCTGTACGGTATCGCCCAGCACATACTTTGGACTGATCATACGGGCATCTGCCAGACTGATCTCCATGACCGGATCCGCCACCTCCTCTACCACGGTTTTCTCTGCATACACGGCGAAATCACCTGTGGTACGGTTCATTGCCACTCTTACGTTATCGGCCTTTCCGAAATGATTCTTGCAGGCGGTGATAAGGGAATTCTCGATCGCCTCGATCATGGTATCCTTAGAGATATTTTTCTCCTTTTCCAATATCTCCATCGCCTCTAACAGTTCCTTGTTCATGATTATCCTCCTATCTATGCCTCTTAAAAATCAAACGCCAGCCGGATCAGCGCAATCCCTGCTTTATCAAAGGTCTGAGCGCTGCCGTCTCCCATGGTCAGAGTGACCGTCTTATCATCATATGCGCTTAAAATACCGGTAAATTCCTTCTGACGGTCAATGGCCTTATAAAGACGCACCTCTACCTCCCTGCCCATACTGCGGACATAGTCCTTTTCCTTTTTTAAAGGACGTCCCAGACCAGGAGAACTTACCTCCAGGATGTAACTTTCGGAAATAAAATCCTCTTTATCCAGCCAGTCTCCCAGCTGTCTGCTGATGACCTCACAGTCATCTACGGCAATGCCGCCTTCTTTGTCAATGTATGCGCGCAGGTACCAGGTTCCTGCTTCCTTTACATATTCTACATCCACCAGCTCGAAATGATTCTCTTCCATCAGAGGAAGGAGGAATGCCTCCACTCTGCTCTCATAGCTTTCCTTCTTTGCCATCGTTCCACCACCTTTCTTTTCCCTTACAATACGAAAGAGTGGACCGCCGCCCACTCTTACTTTCAGTAAAAATATCTGTTATCACATATACTATACCATCAGACCTCACAAAATGCAAGCTTTTTTATGAAAATCAGGCTTTTTGCAGAAAACAGCCTTCTGCTGTCTTAGAGCATCTTCCTGCCGCGGCACCAGGTCTGAACCACATTATAATCCCTATCCAGCACAGCCAAATCGGCATCACAGCCTGCTGCGATCCGTCCCTTGGTGCGGTCTGCGCCAATACAGCGGGCAGGATTTAACGTACAGGAATTGATGGCTGCATCCACCGGAACCATGGCTTCCTCGATAAGTATCTTAAGCCCCCGGTTCATGCGCAGAGTGCTTCCCGCAATCGTGTCTGTTCCCTTCAGCCTTGCGAGTCCGTCCTCTCCGATCTCAATATCATGGCCGCCCAGCTGATAATTGCCGCCGGGCGGGCAGTGTTTTGCCCGAAGGGAATCGCTGACCATAACGGCGTAATCACGGCCCTTGGCTGTAAAAAAGTTATTTAAAGCCGCCAGATGGGAATGGCAGCCGTCGCAGATCACTTCCCCGTAAATATCCCTGACCCTGAGTGCGGTTCCCACCAGCCCTGGCTTACGGTGATGATAAGGCGTCATGCCATTATACACATGAGTCATGGAGGTGGCGCCGTTGGCGATTCCCAGAAGAGCTTCTTCATACGAAGCGGAGGAATGGCCCATGCTGACGGTCACCCCGTGAGAAGCACAGTAGCGGGTCAGGGCATGGCCGGGATCGTGCTCCGGTGCAAGGGTAAGATAGCGGATCAGCCCCTTTGCCGCCTCCTGATACATCTGAAACTGTTCGATAGAGGCAGACGCAATAGCCTCCGGCGGCTGGGCTCCCTTATAATCCATATCAAGATAGGGGCCTTCAAAATGGATTCCCAAAATCTGGGCTCCCTCGTAGCCCTCCTCCACTACCTCTGCCACACTGGATACCGCTCTCGTGAGGACATCGGGCATCTGAGTCACCGTGGTAGGCAGAATGGATGTAACGCCCTCTTCTGGGATCCGGCGCATCCACTCTCTTAAGCCCTCCGGCTGGGCATCATTTGTGTCATAGCCGTAAGCGCCGTGGGTGTGGATGTCGATAAAGCCGGGAAGCACCCGGTTATCTCCGTAATCCTCATCCGCCTCACCGGCTCCGTATGGAAGAACCTCTCTTATGGTTCCCTCCTCGATCAACAGCTGCGCGGCCATAAACTGACCTGCGATCCATATATGTTTTCCCTGAATACGCATATTGTTCTCCTTTTCCTGCCGTACTGCATCGTTTTCTTTAGTTTCAGTATATCACACAGGAATTATTTTTCAAGTTGCAAATCCAGACAAAATATTTTTCTTTTACCTTTCACTCTCCTCCCATCCCGTCTTTGCTTTTTAACAAAATGCGGCCTGTACAAACAAAACCGACTGAGGTATAATAGTCACAATGCACATCAAATACTGGAGGTATTTTTCAATGACATTTACATATCCCGCAGTTTTTACTCCCCACAAAGACGACAAGGGCTTTCACGCTTACTTCCCGGATCTGGAATGCTGCGTAGCCGACGGCCCGGATCTGGAGGATGCCGTAGAGAACGCAAGAGAAGCCGCAAGAGACTGGATCACGGTGGAATTAGAGGATGCCTGTGATATCCCGCCTTCCAGCCATGTGGACGATATCGAACTGGAAGAGGGCTCTTTTGTCAAATTTATCATGGTAACGATCAAGCTGCTGCCGGATAATGACTGACACCGTATTACCACTCCCCACAGGATATCAGACTGTCTTTTTACGTTCCTGATATTCAAAGAAGGAGAAGCGCTCCCGGAAACAATCCTTTTTCCACAGAGCGCTCCTCCTTCTTTATTTTTTTGTTCCTAATGGATCCATCTTCCCTCAGAATCCACGGAATATCCGTCAGCTGTCACCGTATTTTCTGCCATCACACCATCCTTTCCCAGATAATACCAGTTATCCTCATAAAGAACCCAGCGATCCGTACACATTCCGCCGCTTTCATTGACAAAATACCACTTGGGGCCATCCTTTATCCACTGATCAGAAACCATGCGGCCATCTGCTCCGAAGAAATACCAGGTTCCATTGATACAGCCCCATTCACTGACCGCAGCATTTCCATCTGCTTTAATATATGTCCATACATGACTTTGAGGATCCCGTTTCCAGTTTCCTCCATCCATAATACCGGATGGCCAGCCAGTCTGCGCCGCCTTCCCTTCCCAGGCCTTGCCCGCAGCAGAGGAATCCTCATTTCCATCGCTGTCACTTCTTTCATAAGGCCGAACGGTAACGGAAACATTGTCCCTAAACACTCTGGGATCTCCATTTATATCCAATCCAGTATAGGAAATGACTACTTTTATATTGCCGCTCTTCATAAATACAGACGGACTGGCCTGATAATTGAAAACCTCCATCTGCTGTTTTTCTCCTGTACTCCGATTGATCTGATGAGCCACTACCGTCATGCCTGCGGGATCAAAACGCTCCCCCTCTTCATAAACAAGACGGTTCGGCAAAGAAACAATCTCGATTTTATCCGTATAGAAACCTTCCGGTGCTTCCTCAGCCACCTGTACAGTAATCTTATCATAGAACGCCTTTTCTTCCTGTTCTTTGTCAACTCCATAATAGCAAATCTTCACTGTTTGTGTTCCAGGCTGTGAAAAATCATAGAAATATTCCAGATCATCCAGGGAAATTTCTTCCTCCCGCGTATTGCCGGACAGATCTCCCTTCAATACCTGAATCACCTTCATGCCTTCTGGATCAAACTCCTCGCCAATTCTGTAAATCCGTTTATCCGGTTTATCTGTAATGCGGATCCTGGCGGTATAAAACAGTTCTTCTTTCATCACTGTCACATGAAGTGAATCCTTAAATTCCGTCTGCTCCCCGTCTGCATCCAGGTCATTGTAAATCACCGTTACCTCCGAACTTCCAGGCTGTGAGAAATCATATTCTGTCAGGTAATCATCCTGTTCCAAAGGAACACGGACTGCCTCACTGGAACTGGCTGTTCTAACACCTGCTCCAGCCTTTTTTGCATTGCTTGACGTTGCTATTTTAAAATTTTGGATCGGAACACGGATGGGCTGGGCATCACTGGCAGTGGCCGCCTTAATGGCCTCAACCTTCATACCCTCAGGATCAAATTCCTCATCTGTATAATATTTTGTTTTATCCGGGGCTTTTGTTATTTCAATTCCAACGGTATAATATCTGGACTGTGCTACTATTACTGTAAATTGTTCCCGGTATTCCTTTCCTGTCCCGTCTGTATAGGTAACTGTAATCACCTTTTCCCCTACAGTTCCCGAATCATACCCCTCCAGTGTATAATCCTCCTGATTAAGAATCACCCGTGTCCCATCACTCATAATGGCTTCTACTTCCAGTCCCTGAGAATCAAAGGCTTCGTCTATCTGATAAATCATCTGATCCGGCAGAGACTTAATCTCAATGCCCACAGGCCTTACCTCATCCGCCCTTGCTGCGGCTACCCAGCTGATCACAGGATCATCGGTGTGCTCCATCTTTTCTGCTTTCAGTATAACCGTGGAGGGCTGATCCAGCGTAACTTCCAGGGTCACACGGCCATCCGTATCACTTCCGCTTACAGCCAGTTCATCCGAGGCCGCCTCCTGCCCGTTCAAATAAGCAGTTACCTTCATATGGCGATCCTTATTCCACCACTCTCTCGCTCCTGCAGTAATGGAATAGGTGCCAGCCTCCAGGGGAAGATAGTAGGTTGCAGGTTTTCCTCCTGACATATAATAGCCAGAGTCATATTTGTCATTGATATCCGTACCGCCCTTTTCGTTCACACCAGCCGCATCAAATCCCCACCTGCTTCCATCGGATACCTGGTCAGCCGCCTCATTGAGCAGCTGATTCTTCGTCAGCCGCCGGACTGCCTCATATACCGGTGTCACTGCATTTTCCTCCGGCGAAGCAGAAAAGCTGTCCATAAAGTAAACAAGATTTCTTGGAACAATTTCCACAGGGATTGTCACCTTGAGTATTCTGTCTCCTGCAACTGTACCGGTAATCACTGCGGTATCATAAACCGCTGCCTCTTCATCATCAAACTCCCAGACAATATCTCTTTTTTCCTCTGAACCATCTGCCAGTTTTACCTTTACCTTTTCAGGCATATTCTCCGGTTCATCCCCAATAAAGACTGCCAGGTGTTCCGGAAGTTCTGTATCTGTGATCTCCACAGCTTCATCCAGCCGCAGCAGTCCGTTCCTGGCGCTGCGAAGTTCTGCATCTGCCTGATCAATCTCAATTTGAACTGCATCCTCCTTTTCAAGTATCTCCTGCGCTTTCTGAAGTGTTTTCTCAAACACAGTCCATGTTTCTGATGTATAGTCCCCGGAATACAATCCGCTGCATTCTGTCACCAGTGCTTTAAGGGCCTCTGTGCCGCCCCCCGGCACCGGATCGCCCAGAATATACACGCCGTCAATGGTCAGCTGCCCCGATGTGACAACCACCTTAAATTCATGCTCCTTATTTTCCTCTCCGTCAAGCAGAATTGTGGAATAGCGTTTATCGCTTTCCATATTTTCCTGGCCGCCGACTCTCAGCTGACCGTCCACATAGATATCGACCACCGCCTTCTCTTTATTCTCTCCCACCAATGTAAATCCGGTTCCGGTTCCCTTAAAACTTACAGAAACACCCTCCTTTTTATTGTAAGCAGTTGTGCGGTACCAGTTGTCTGCGCTTCCTTCTCCCGGTCCATCTAGCGCCCAGTCTCCCGTATACTGCACCTCATCATCATGGTCATCATAAAATGCGTCAGCATAAGGAATGTATCCCGGAATCTGCTCCACCTTTAAATGATCGAAATACGTTTGTTTCCATGCACTTCCCAGGAATACACGGCCAGTAAGATACGGCTTATCATTATCGGTATAAGACGCTATCATCTGGCCGTCTACATAGGCCGTGATCATATTTTCTCTTCCTTCAAGAGCCAGATTATAACAATCCCCGTCCCGCTCTGGAAGCAGCCCTTCTTTCAGAACAGTGCCTTTCTTTCTAAGTTTCCATTTTCCCTGTTCAATCAGCAGATTGTAACCACTGTTATCGCTGTTCATTCCGCTCTGCTGGCGGATTCCCAAAAGCGCATACCCGTTATCCGCCTGTACATCAATGCTGGCGCGGTAGTTCATCCAGCGATGATCCCCCACGATCGTCTCAGGATCGCCGCCGTTCCATTCGCTGACCTTTTCAGACAGAATCTGCCCCAAACGCCGGTTTCCGTCTCCGTCCTCTTCTACGACCCAGGCCCCGTGGGTATCCATCAGATACCGTGGTTCATTTCCTCTGGAATACAGGTAGTCCTGCTCTTCTTTTCCCCCTGCCGCACAAACCAGAACATCTCCCTCTTCCTCATAGTCAAAATCGTCTGCATACAGGATCTCGTTATCTGTTACCTCCGTGAAATCTTCTCCCATTTTTCCATCATCATCGGTATCCAGCACCGCTTTTTCTCCAGATGGTATATTCTCCGGCAGATCCAGCGCACGATCCTCTTCATTTTCCTCCGTATTCTCTGCATAATCCAGGGTCGTATAGGTCGCCATCGCGCCCGGATCTATGGTAACGACATAGTACCCGGCGCCATCCGGTTCCACCTGTCCCTTAAATTTCATGTATTCATCTGCCTTTGTCTGCCAGATCTCCAGAGGCGTTCCCTCCTGAATCTCCATATCCTCTGCCTTGATGCGGTATGTAAGCTCTTTATTGCAGTTGTTTACCGCCACCACAGAAAAATCTGTTTTGTCGGGATCCACAAGAGTCATATAACTGGGCTCCCCCTCCTCGTTGGAGAGATGTTCATTTGTGCTGTTATCTCCCGCATAGGCACCGCTGGCCTGAGGAATACCAAGCCAAATCCCGTTGCTGTTTTCCTTATCCGGCCACCCCGCCTGTGAAAACTGGGTAAAATGCGCTGTCAGATAAAGAGCCTCATCATAACGGACATATCCCGCCCAGGGCTCCCTTGCGCTGACAAGATCCTTATGGGCGTACTGAAGCCCATCGTAGAAGGCTCCAACTGCGGGCTGGAATACATAGTGGGTCATCCGGTTAAACACAAATGAGTTTAAAAATCCGTCTGCCATGGCCAGCGGCCCCTGTTTGCCCCCCATAGGAACATATGTATTGGTACGGCGTTCTGACTGAGGCGTCTGACCAAAAGAGGCGCAGCCTTCGCTGTACCAGATCTGTTTATTGTATTTATCTGCCAGATCCCTTGTTTTCTGATCCGTTCCCGTTACATAATGAATTCCTACCGCATCTGTGTTTTCCCAGGCCCCGTCCGGCTCTGTCTGCGTTTGATACATCTGATCCACAATAGACCAGGAATCAATCTCGTCTGCTGATACAAATTTTATGCTGCGGTAGGCATCCTGTATCTCCTCATCTTCCATATATTCAGGAAAATCACTCTCATTTTCCATCCGTTCTGTAAATTCATTCATCATGCGGACACTGACCGGCACATCATTGCTCCTGGCCTCATTCACTCCTGCCGCCACATAATCCGGCATGATCCCATACTTTTCATAGGCATCAAAAATGGTATCCCGATACCACCGGTAAATTGTTTCCGTATTCATATTGCCATTGGTCCAATTTGGGGAACGCCACCGCAGAACGCTGATCTTCATCTCAGGATTAACGCTTCTTGCATCCGCCGCCAGCTGCCAGCCCGGAGACCTGGATGCATCTGCCTCCTCTCCCTCAAATCGGATCGTAGCCGGATCTGCCGCTGTAGAAGTATTTCCATCATTCCCCATCTCAATTTTTATATGGGTAAAAATAGGATGATCCCCTCCAAAAAGCGTATTGATTAGCTCCCAATACTTTCCCGGCGCTTCTGCCTTATAGTCCATCAAAAGATTGCTGGTGCCGTTGCAGCTTAAAATCCCCCAGCCCTTGTAAGAAAGTCCTTCGGGCACCCTGGCCGCCGCATCTACATCTTTTCCCCTGATAACAATCGTAGCATCGTATGCCGGTAAAATTGCCCGGATCTGGCTGATTACATCTGAAATATCCCCAATAGAGGCAGATTCATCATTCAACAGGATCTGTCCTGCAAAAATCAACTCCATTAACTCCTGATTTTCAGCTCCATCCCCCTCCGTATACGCCTCGGCCTCGGCAAGCAGCTCTTCCAGTTCTTTTTTTAATGGCTGCAGAACCCTCTGTCTTGTTTCTTTTACAGCCTCCTCTTCCGAAAGAGCCGTATCTTTTACCACAATGTTGTCATATAAGCCGTTAAGCAGGAAGCTTGTTTTAAAGGAACGTCCCACCATAGCGGTTATCTGATCTGACATTGTAGTTTAAACCCTATATCGGCAATTTCCCCCGCTTTTTCACCGTTGATATAGACACAGACGGAACCATTTCTGTCATCCTTTTCCTCATAAACCAATGCCATGGAATTCCAGCCGTCTGGATCGATATTTGCAAGCTCAATATTATTTTCGCTGATTCCTCCTTTTGCAGCGGAATCTCCGTATCCCAGCTTGCCTGACAAGGTAAATATATGAAGATTCTGACTTTCTGTACCAATGGTAAAGGCTGCCTTTTTATCATTCGCAGCATCATCCTCTGTGTCTGTCATCTTGATATCCGCCAGCAGGGTAAATGACTTTTTTCCAAACAGGTCTGCTCCATTGGGGATATTTGCATGGCCGGAATTCTGGTTATTCCATCCCCCTGTCACTGTTAAAACGTTTCCCCGTTCAGAATCCGTATCCAGATAGGCTCCTTTTAGCTCGAGCCCTCCAACCTCCTCCAGCGCGCCATCCTGCGAACGTTTTCCTGATACGCCGTAAGCGTCCCGAACCAGACCGGAGGCTCCATAGGCAGTGACAGGAACCGATACTGCCGGCACTGCCATGGAGGCCGCCAGAACACAGGACAGGATTCTTCGTCCATGCTTTTTCCTCTTCATTTTTTCTCCTTCCCTTTCCCTTGTTTTTGCTGCACTTTAAGGAACTTTTCCTTATTGTGTATTATGGCACCCCGTTTGACTATTTAGAATAATTTTTCTACCGATTTTCATGCATTTTTCTACTTATTATACAATTTTTATTTTGATTTATGGTGTAAATGTTTTATTTTATTCAAACCATGTCTTTTTTATCAAAAATGCCGCTTTAGGTTTATATCCCTAAAGCGGCAGAATCCGATTATCACTTTCTCTTTTATATTATTCCCCAATCATAATCTTAATGATTTCCTCATTCGTCTCCTTCATTCCCTGTTTTCCCAGCCGTCCCACATTTTTCAATGTCTCTTCCACTCCCTTTGTGACAATGCCGTCACCGCCAAAAAACTGCTGACCGCGGATGTACATCTGGTATCCCAAAATGCCCGCATCTACCGCAGAAGCAATCTTTGCCGCGCAGGAAGCCTTCGCTCCGTCGCAGACAATTCCGGACACAATGGCAAGGGCATTTACCACAGTATGCACGATCTCCTGATAGCCGCCGCCATTCAGATAGGCAATCCCCGCCCCTGCGCCTGCCCCTGCGCTGACAGCGCCGCAGTAAGCAGACAGCCTTCCAATCGGCGTTTTCTGGTGGATAGCAGTCAGATTGGAAACCGTCAGGGCGCGCAGCAAAGTTTCATGGCCAACTCCCATATTCCTGGCATAAACAATCACCGGCACAGACGCAGTAATCCCCTGATTGCCGCTTCCGGAATTGATAATCACCGGCAGTTCACAGCCGTTCATCCTTGCGTCAGATCCGGCGGCGGCCATGGCCTTGGCGCGGACACGGACGCTTCCGCCCTCCATATCCAAAAGCACGCTTCCAATAT
>SKEW01001617.1_pt1 | contig 11640 bp, 9 predicted proteins | sample 4841441 | NCBI WGS metagenome assembly SKEW01 (sample SAMN11008799, study PRJNA524170) | human gut metagenome | isolation source: fecal sample from pouch patient p41 | place: Israel: Tel-Aviv | reverse complement strand
ATGTTTGATTTTATCTACTAATAACAACTGCTTTTTTACTGTCAGAAAAGGAACCAGATTTGATGCTTGCAAAATAAAACCAATTTCCTTGAAACGGAGTTTAACGCGTTCGCTTTCTTTTTGATTACTGAATTCCTGATCATTGATAAATACAGAGCCGCTGCTAGGTGTCTGCAATCCGCCTGCTAAAGTCAAAAAGGTACTTTTTCCTGAACCCGAAGGACCGATGATCGCAACAAATTCCCCTTTATCGATACTCATTGTTGTTTCTTTCAATGCTTTTACTACTTGGTCGCCATCTTGGAAACTTTTTTCTACTTCTTTAAATTCTATTGCGTTCATGTTCTTCCTCCTTCTTATCCAATGGCCTTCAGCGGATCGATTTTCACGATCGTCCGAACAGAAAATAGTGCGCCTAACACAGCCACTACCAACATCAACAAGCTAATGACGCCAAAAAATAGCCAATTACTTTGGAATGGAACCGCATCAGGTAGAACAAGAGATGTTCCCACTGTTCCCACTAGACCAAGAAGAATACCAACAAAGGATAAAATGAATGTTTGTGCCACTACAGAGCGTGCAATAAATCCTCCCGTGATTCCTTGGGCTTTCATTACACCAAAGATATTGATTTTTTGCATCGTCAGTACATAAATAAAAATCCCGATCACGATAGCCGCAATAACAATCAAAAAGCCAATCATAAACCCAAAAGTCAATACTTGTGCATTGTATCCAGGTAATTCATTGATGAATTTAGAAATTTTGATCTGTTCCAAGTCTTCAGGTAAATCGTTGATTTTTCCTCTGACAACTATTGCATTGATCCGTGCATTCTCACTTGTGTCTTCTTTTTCGAAACGGATTTGTTGGTAAGCATTGATGGTCGTATAAAGAACCGGTGAAACATTAAACTTGGCATGATCCGTAAAACCAGTTAGTTTAAACGTCTTATCACTACCAGATAACTTAACCGTATCTCCTACGGCTAGACCATATTCTTCCTTCAGGCTACTATCGCCTATTGCCTCATCATCGTTATTAAAAGCTTTTCCTTCAACAAGATTCGGCATGATGAACTGATCTTTATCGATACCAAAGAAGCTAACATTGATTTTTCCTTCATCTGTACTGTCTTTACTAGTCACGACTCCTGGAGTTTGGGCAAGATACGCCACTTTTCCACCTTCGACTTCTTCTGCGGTCTTCTTAGTAATCATGGACATCCCTAGATTTGAATTTGCATCTTTCGAAAGAACGATCGAATCTGCCTCCCACTTGTCAACCGCCGTTCGATTGTCTTGAGCTAAGCCATAAGCTAACCCGGTCAAAAAAAATACCAAGTAGGCGATTAAAAACATCACCCCTGCAACTAATGCGTAACGTAACTTTGAATGCATAATTTCATTTAATGCTAAAAACATTTAATTCCTCCTCTTGAAATAATTATTTTATACAATAATTTTATCACTTGATAAATTTTTGGCGAATATTATGCTCAAAATACATTTTCGCTTTTTTATTATCTCTCCTTATGATGTCTAAACGCTTTTTAGTTAGTAGTTTTCAGTTTTTTTATTATAAAAATAGCATTTCACATAATAAAAGACCGTGATGTTTCTCACGGTCTTTTTTCTACTCTATTGCGATTGGCTCTCTTAGCTAGTACTTTAAAAGCTAACTCATTGAGATAGTGAAAACGTGGGGTATATTCAGCCAAAAATCCAAAGTTTTCAACTGCTAACTGTGGAATCGTGTTTTTTTGTTTCACGATATCAGCAAGCAAGTTCAAATCTGATAATAAAAATTCTTGGCTTATCAGCTGTCCACCAATGATTTCTAATGTATCTGGATGATAGATCAGCTTTGCATTTACTGTTTTATTTTCTTCATAGTATTGTGGAAATAGGTCAAACTCTCCTGAACAAGAACAGGCACTTTGTTCCAAAAATGGTGCTTCGTCTTCTGTCAACCCAACAGTTCCTAAAAAGTGGTCGGTAATGACCGTTGCTGTTATTTTTTGTTTGAGATCATAAGCAGTCGGCTGCTCGCACAAAGTCAATGCTACCGCTCTCGCCATATGTACAGCTCGAGTAACTAAGGGCAAAAAAAGATGCCGTTCATTCTTGTCAAAACTGACTGGAACGATATCGCCAATCGCATAGATATCCGAATCACTTGTCTGCAGGTATTCATTGACCATCACAGTGTCGTCCTCATACAATGCCACTTTGTCTTTTAACAATGACGTATTTGGACGAGCTTGAGCAGAAAAAATGACGATATCTGCCTTCAGTGTTTGAGACAAAAGTTGTACGGATACTACTTCTTCTCCTGATTTTTTCCAATCAATCAAAAATTCATTTGGATGAAAGTTGATTTGCTTGGTTTTCAGCTGATTTTGAAAACTGCCAATCATATCTTTATCGAAATATCTTGATAAAACATTCGGCATATAATCAACTAAATGAATCATATGTCCCTTATTTCTCAAAGCATCTGCTAATCTAACCCAATATAACCAGCACCAAAAATCACTACTTCTTTTGCTTCTTTCAAAGCGGCAAGTACTTGTTTAGATTGCACTAGATTTTTATAGGTGTAGACATTTTCAGCTTCAATTTGTTTATATAAAGTAGCAGGAGATGAACCTGTTGCCACGATTAGTTTATCATAGGTTAGGGTTTCTTTTTTTCCTTCCTCAGAAGTGAGGATGAGCTGATGCTTGTCTGGATCAAGTTCAGTTACTCTCCATTCGGTGATCAGTTTTGCACCACTTGCTTGAAGAGTCCGCTCGTTGTTTGCAGCTTCAGCTAAACTATGTATCTTTCCTTTTAAATAAAGATTGATCCCATTTGAAACATAGCCTAATCCATCTTTGTGATTTTCATCGATCAACAGAACTTCTGCCTCCGGTTGAAGTTTGCGTAGATTTAGGGCAGCGGTGATGCCTGCATGGGAAGCACCAATGATCACGATTTTCATGTTTTATTCATCCTTAAATTCAATTTTTCTAAATAGCATTCTTTTAAAAATTGGTTCAAATAGGGGAAATCATAATTATATTCGTTGCTAGTGAATACAAAAACTTTAGCGGACTTCTGTGACGGGTACTCTTTCAATTGGCTAGTCAAAATGATATCATACTGCTTTTCTTTCTCGTATTCGACTAAATCATATTTGATCGTATTCAGCAATTGTTCCTGGATGATTTCTTTCACGATATCCGCCATTAGCCTTTCATAAGGAAGATCATAAGCAATTTGCAGACGTAATTCTAACTGCTTGATCAGCGTCCGTAAAATAGATGCATAGCGAGCAAATAATTCAAAGCGGGCATTTTCCTCGTCTACTTCAGTAAAATCAACAATAGCAAATGTTTGTCTGACCAATCTTTCACATAAAACCAGGAATTGTTTATCTTCTACTTCAGTTAACCGCTGTTTTAATCCTTCTTGGCCAAAAATATTCATCCATCCTCTAAAATAGGCAAAATGAGCGTGATTTTGCATCACTGTCAACGCAATCTTTTGCGAAATCTCTTCTGGAAAAACATAAAAAGAGAAATATTCTTCTATCGATTGTTTAAACGTTCGATTCAATTGAGCTACTACGTCGTCTTTGTATTTTTCGCTTATCAAAAACTCCTGGACATGCGAGTTATGTGTATCTAATGTAAAGTTACTGATCATGAAAAGATAAAAAACCAACGTTTCATTTTGATTCCAAGGAAAGGCATATTGAAAGAAGTAACGGGTCAAAAATGTATGGAGGTCCAATAAAAATTGTGTCGTTTGAAACAATCCAACAGGAAGATTGCTATAATCTGGTTTGGATTTTTTCGTACAGCGCATTCGCTTCTTCATAATGGAAAGCCATATTTCAAATTTCAATCGTCCTTCTTCTGTAATAGCAAAACTAAACTCTTTTTGCAGCAGATCTAAAAAAGTGTTTCCTGATAAATCACTGTATTCTTTTTTGTTTTCAAGATAGGGCCGTCCAAACCAAAATAATTGGAAATAAAAATAACGAATTTGACTTTCTGGACCGGTCAGCCGCCCGCTTTTTATTTTCAGATGAAACTCATTTAAAGAATCATTTAATTCCTTCACTCTGCGAGACAAAGTAGCCGAACTGATATTAAGTTCCATGACAAGTTTCTGCCGATCAAATGAGCCATTTTCCAACAGATAAAGAAGTATCTGATATTTTGTAGAATAGCGCAAGTAACAATGATAATAAACATCGACTGCTGCTATATTTCCATGTCTGATTAATAAAATATTCCCTTCTTGGATAACAATTTCCAATTGTTTGATATTTTCCAAGTTAGCTTGTAAATAAAACAGATCTTCTTTCAAGGTAGCCCGATCAACTGATAAGCGGGTAAGTACGTTATTAACGGAAACCTCTCCTTTTTCCTCTAATAAAAGTTGGAAAAGTTTGATTTGCCGTTGTTCATTTTTTTCAAGCAAACTGAAAAGTTCCAAGTCCACTCCTCCAAGCATTTCTGATTTTAACAGCAGAAGTTTCCTTCTCATCCTTGAAAAAGAGGATCTGTGACAGTTATCACAGATCCATACAAATTCTAATCACTTAGCTGGTTGGCCCAGCTGTCAGTTCCCATGTGACCATGCCTTGATACGTTGCGCCAGGTTGAGCATTCGTACTGCTATTTACCTCTAAGAGTAAACCATCGGTATCGGGAAAGTCAACGAGAACCTCTCCTTTAGCTGTGCCATCACTCTCATAAATCATCGTGTTTTGTCCTTGTTGAATCAATTGCTTTGATCCAGCATGATTAAAGTACAATTTTGTTCCGCTTAATTCTTGACCTTGATCATTCTTAAATGAAGAAGTCAATGTACCTGTCAGTTGCCAAGGAGACGTGCTTGGAAGCCGAGTATCCCGCACATCAAAAGAAAAATCGCCTTTTGCTTCATAATAACTTGTCTTCAACGGTTTGGGGAGATCGTTACCAAATGTAAAATCATCTGGTACATTAACTAATGTTAATTCTTGTTTGGGGACAAGAATTGTTTTAGCAGATGTTTGGACAACTGGGTTAGGAAGCTTAGCACCATCTGCTAATGTAATATTGCTGGAAAGTACAGCTGCCTTTGTCAGTATGCTGACGGATTGTACAGAAGTATCTACAGTATTTAATTGATAGTTGTAAGTAAGATGAATGGTATCTCCTATTTTGCTCAATAGATCTGCTGGGACAGAAACTCCTTGTTTAATGCCGGTATCTGCGATAGTTGTACCATTTAATTTTAAGGAACCATTGATATAAGTAGTATTTTCAGGAAGTGAGATCGTGATTTTTTTGTCGGTTATCGCATCCCCAGATTTTGTTAACGTGAATGTCACATTTTCTTGAATCGTATCTCCTGATAGAGCAGACAGGGGATCTCCTGTCTCAGGTTGTCTGCTAAGGTTTTTTAGCTGACTATCTGCACTCACAGATGGAAAATTAGCCACTGTTATTTGAGGAAGAGTGGTGATTCCAGCTTGTTCAGACTGCCATTTGTACGCAAAAGACGGATACATGTTAGTAAGTACATCGTCCACCAAGCGATAATCAAAATAATATTGCCCTGAAGCCAATGCAGGTAGTGTAGAAGTAGCTGTATTTACACCCCCGTTATTTGATTGGATCGTTTGGAAAAGTTGATCTGTCCATCCTGTCGCTAATTTTTGGGTTCCTTTCGAATAAAGCCTGTAATGGATCGAACCCTTTTTTAGTTCAGTTGCTGACCAATTGGCCGTGACTTGGTACGATGCAGAAGAAAGGAGCTTTCCCCACTGACTATCGGCTGTTAAGTTTGTTGGTAAAACCGTTCCGTCTAGCTTGTACTGCTCCAATACCTTTAAAGCAACAGGAGAAAGCAATCCGCCTTGCGCATCTTTCCCACTGTACACGATATTGGCTGTCTGATTCAATCCACTTGTGCTTGCTGGAGTATGAGTCAGTATTGCTCCTTGTGTAACGTTTTTTCCTGTAAAATAGTTGACTACGCGATCAAAGCGACTAAATGGCAACTGATCAAAACGTCCTTCAGTCAGCCCCATCGTCAATGTCCGACTATTGGTAGAGCCTGGAAGGTTCTGGTTATTTCCATCCACGTATTCTGTGGTATCAGCAAATGTATTATATTTTCCTGTTGAATCACTTGGTGAGATGTAACTATTCCACGTATTTATCTCTGCACTTGCAGAAAATGCATATGCTCCTGGATTCAAGTTTCCGCCAGTTAATTTAGGATAAAATCTACCTGCAGCTGGAGCTAAAATCGAATTGAACATACGATCTTGGATAATATTATTCGAATCATAAAAATCAACAGAAAAAACGGCCTTTTTAGACATAGAAGGTTGTAATTTACCCTTGGTCAAAATTTTGTTTGGACTCGTATCATATTTATCTCCGTTTTCTGTCATCTTCGCGACATTAGCTGTAACATCAAATTGAAGCGGGATATCGTCCACGTTGAATTCGCCTCGCGTAATAATAGCAATAATATCTGCCAATAGAGTATTTGTATCCCACGACCCCATCCCAAAACGCAAGGTATGGCTTCCTGCTGATAATAAACTTCCGCTAGTAACCTTGATGGGGGCACCGGCAATATACAAGTAGGCGTTGTTCCAGTCAATTGCTTTTAATACATCACTGCTTGATACATGTTCCGGCAAATTGATGATCGCCACAAATGCAAATCCTTGTGCAGTGATATTCACCAAATCAAGTAAATTTGTTAGTTTCACATGGCTTTCCCAATGAAAACGGACCGTGCCACCTTTCCAAGGATCATTTGAACCATCGTTCAAATAAGTAGCAGTCAATTTAGGCAATTGGTTAGCCCCAGTTAGTTGGACAAGCTTCCCGCCATTGACTGCACTACGTCCACCATTTGGAGGTACGATATTTTCATACGTGTATGGATCATAAGAAATGGCAGGAGGCGTTGCTCCAACAGCTTCTGCCGAAGGTGAAAAGATAAATATACTTAAAACAAAAAGCGAAGTAAAAAAGAAGGAGCGAAAAAATGAAAATTTATTTTGTAGCAACATGTTCATCCTCCTTTTCCTTTCTTCTCCATAACAACAACCACGCAAGAAGCCATAATTCTATACCAATGATCAAATAAAGAAAACGGATCTTTTCTTCATTCGTCTCCGGGAATACGCCATGTTGATTAGATTCTTTATAAATCGGTAGCTGTGTCTGCTGTTTTGATGCGCCATTGACTGAACCACTTGGATGCGGAACTGGACTTAGATCATAAAATGTAATCGTACCTGAACTTTTGGTATCTGCTTGGACTGGCTCTTGCCAGCTGAAGAACAGCAAACTTGCAATAATCCCTCCCAATAAGATCGATGTTTTCAACGAAATCACCTCATCATGTTGTTTCTCCTTTTTTCTTTTTCTGTGGACCCACAAAAACAGCAAAATTAACAATAACACTAGAACTGCAGCAACCAATCCTGCATAAAGCCATGGGAAAGATTGTTCTTGTACTGCAAAAACGGAATTTTCATTTACTTTTTGTGCTTTTTCTTTTTTGATCGTAAAGTTTTGTGTAAATCGCCATTCATTACTGTCGCCTGATTTTGCTATGATTTCTGCGCGGTAATCGCCGGCTTTTGCTTTATCACCAGCTAAATCAAGATTCAAGTGAAAATTCGAATTTGGTGCAACTAAAAATGCATTAGAGGTGTTTTCAATATAAAGCTGATTTTCATAAAAGATCTTGCTCGTAAATATCAAATTGCTGATAATCCTAGGCTGAGGATTTTGGAAACGAAGCTGAACAGTTGGCTTTGCGTTGACCTCGTCCAAATCTCCTGATAAAAGTTTCAGATCCGGTTCTATCGTCTCTTGACTTTCTTGTAAAACGACTGCGAGATTATAAGCAATACGATTTTTGATTTGTGCTCCTTCTGTAGCATTTTCTGTTTCAGCTTCTTCTTTAGGTGAAACATGAATACCCGCTAATACACGTCCCTTAAAGCTTTTTGCTGGGATTTTCACTTCTATAGGTACAGTTGTTTCTGCATGTGCTGATACATTGATTTCCTTTTTCGCAATGAGCAAAACGTCACGGACATCAAACGGCAATGTCTCATCTAACGTTGGGTTTTTTTGACTATAATCGATCGTTCCACCATCACTCGTTACCGCCGGATTGACAGAGACCTCAAATGTTCGTTCTTCATCTGAAGAATTGCTGATAATTACTTCTAGTGTCTGATTTTGTTCCGGTGCCACTAATAAATCAAAATAACCGATTGCTTTATCTATTTGGTTCTCTGGAAATACCGGTTTGATTCCAAAGTCTCCTGCTGAATCCTTTGCTTGGCTGATTGACGGAAAAATGAAAAATAGACTTAAAATAGAAAAAAACGAAACAAACAGTCGTTTACTTTGATTCATTGTCCACCACATCCTTTCAACAACAACTGCGGTAAAAAATCCTTCACCTATAGTATTTTCACCGCAGTTTGTTGAATTTATTTCATACTCTATGCTACTGGGCCAGCCACGAGGTTCCAAGTCAAATCAGCCGTGAATGTTCCAGCTGCTGCTTTCGGCACTTTCAGTGTGATATTTGCTGGATCATAAACAGAAAGCCATGTTCCCAGACCTTGATCTTTTGCTGCTGTAAATATTGGTGTCGCTGCACTTGCTTTACTCAACCCAGTTACAGTTTGACTAGTTGGTCCAGTGGATTCGTTATCTGACGTACTTTTAACAGTGGATGTTCCAAAATCTAATTCAGCGCCTTGCAAAACTTGTGAACCGTTTACAAAATCTGAAACCGAAACTGTCACGTTCCACCCTTGTGCTTGGCCATCTGCACCTACACCTCGACGATCTGATACTTGGAGATAAGGTGTATCGTTTTTTGAAGCGTCTACTTGATACATTTTTGTTCCGCTTTCAATCTCGTGTGTACCAAATGGCAATTCGGGAACTACATCCAGTGTTAAAGGACCTGTCTGGCCAGTTGCTGGATTTTCCGGATCTGCTGGCTCTACTGGTTTTGAAGGATCAGTAGGGTTAAGAGGCTCCACGGTATTTGTTGGTTCAGTAAAGGTAATGTCTCCTTTTGAAGTCGCTTGACCCTCAGCAAAAGCTGGTGTTGCCAAGCCGCCTAGAAGAAGTGTTGAAAGTAATAATGTCCCAATCATGTTCTTTTTCATAATAAATCACTCCTTTTTCTTAGTGACCTAAGTATAGTAGAGACAGTATGCAAAAAATCCTCATGAATTCATCCGCTTACTTGAAATTATGACCCTTTTTGTATAAAAGAGAAAAAAACAATAAAATCGTTTACATGAATATTCTTCCTTTTTTATTAAGTATGAAAAAATATTTCAATTTTATTTTTTCGTTTCAAATTATTCTATTAGTGACATCCTTGAACTATAAAAATAGGAGTACGGCATCATCTGCCGCACTCCTATTTGTTTTCGTCATTTATTTCTTAAATAAAACGATTCTCACGCAATTTTATTTTTTTGATATCTTCTACTGTTTGTGTTCCAGCTAATTGCATGACCATTTCCAATTCTGTTTTAAAGAAATCAAACACTTGATGGACTCCTGTACTTCCTCCTAAAGACAATCCATAAATAACGGGTCTGCCAATAGCAACAAGATCGGCACCTGATGCGATTGCTTTGAAAACATGTTGTCCGCGTCGTACACCGCTGTCAAACACGATTGGTACACGTTTATCTACTGCTTCTGCCACATATTGCAACGAATCAAACGCAGCAGGACCCCCATCTAATTGACGGCCACCATGGTTAGATACCCAAATTCCACCAGCACCAGATTCTAATGATCGATAGACATCTTCTTCTGATTGAACACCTTTCACGTAGACTGGCAAATCAGAATGAGCAGCGATAAATTCTACATCTTTTGGACTAAGTTTTTGTTTGGAAGATTTATATACAGCATCCATCGTTTGGCCTACTCCTGATTGATAAGCCTGAACGATCGGCATTGGCAGCGGGAAGGTAAACCCATTTCTGCGGTCTGTTTCACGGTTTCCGCCAACTGTTGCATCCGCTGTCAATACGATTGCTTTTGCTCCATTACGCTTGGCCACTTCAAGAATATCCAAATTGATTCCATTATCTTTGCTCATATAAAATTGAAACCATTGCGGTGCTTTCTCCCCGCCTGCTTCTCTTATCTCTTCTAAAGTACAAGAAGCGTAAGAACTTGCTGTATAGATCGTCCCAAAATCTGCTACACCTTTTGCAGAAGCTTTCTCCGCCTTCACATGAGCTAAGCCATGAGCAGCAACTGGTGCCATGATGATTGGTGCAGTCAGCGTTTCTTCGTCAAAATGTGTAGTTGTATCGGGTAATTCTACATCTCTTAATACATGAGGAATAATCAGCTGATGATTGAATGCCCGTTCATTTTCTTGATAAGTAAATAAGTCGCCAGCACCACTGCTGATGTAACCATAACCACCAGCTGGAATCACTTGTGAAGCCGCGATTTCTAAATCTTCCATATTGATAAAATCTACTATTCCTTCATTTGTACCTGCTTGATATGTTTTTTCCATCTCAATGCCTTCTCTCTATAAAAATTGAATGACGAACAATATGATAGCGTTTACGCTTTTTTATATTACTCTTCGACATTGATACAGGCAAATAATCTGTTTACATTTCGGCCATTCCAGATGTCACTACTCTGGAAGAAATGATTGTAATAAAAATAGATAAAAAACCGATGGGACTTTGACAAAATTCGTGTCAAAGTCCCTTTTTTTGAATAAACGGTGTTCAAAAGCCATTTTCTCGGTATTAAGTCAAATTTATGCAAAAATGTGGAAAGCCATTTTCACAAAATTTTTCTTACTACTCGAAACTAAGCGACTTTTTCACAACCTCTGATTCACGGTGTTTCTTTTTCATCAACATTTTTACGAAATACTGTGGAAGACTATTGAAATAAGTGTGGATTGTTTCTTTGTGTTTCAATCGTTTCTTGCCATTCTTCATTTAATTTTGGATTACCGTTTTCTTCCTTGAACTCATAAGGTCCTAATTCAAAAAGCCCAGTCAGTATTTGATTCACGATTTCATATAGTTCAGTGTGATCAGACACATGATTCTTGAAGATCATCTCATTATCACCACGTTTGAACCTCACATTCGGGCTCTCATGATGAACCTCTATGCATTTTTCTCCTTTTTTTAACTGACGGACTTCTGAAAACATCTCATAAATATCTTCTCCAGTAAAACCTTCAGCAAGCGCCAGACTGTCCACAAGACCGCCTACTGTCAGTTCAGAGATTATTGCTTGATTGGAATCTAATTTTAATGTATAGCTTGTCGCTTCTACTACGCCACATGCATTGCAACCGCCTTCTGATAGTTCGCTTTTTCTGATCAATTGAACTTCTTGCATTTTCTGTTCCTCCTCTTAATTTTCTACTTATGTATTTTTATCACCTGACATAGGTGACTCCTATCAACGCTATCATGTGCTTTTTTCCTCAGAAATCCTATTTATCCATTCCATCTATCCCTTATTCTTCTACTTTTCTTTCTCTAGCATATAAGAGATACGCATAGTATTCAAGCAAGGAT
>SKEW01001800.1_pt1 | contig 11661 bp, 9 predicted proteins | sample 4841441 | NCBI WGS metagenome assembly SKEW01 (sample SAMN11008799, study PRJNA524170) | human gut metagenome | isolation source: fecal sample from pouch patient p41 | place: Israel: Tel-Aviv | reverse complement strand
GGCTATGTCGCACCGACGCAGGTCTTAATTTAATCCTATTGCTGAAAAAGCTATACTTCGTCGGAAGTATAGCTTTTTTATTTTCTGTGTTATCAATACCTTAGTTTTGGAGGTTTTATTATGAAGAAAAGAAATATTGCAGCAGTTATATTGACCACCCTTGTTCTTGCAACCGGATGCGGTGCACAGTCCTCCTCTGGTACGCAGGCCTCTTCCTCTGCACAGGTATCCTCATCTGCACAGACATCCTCTGCCGAGACGATCGCTGCCTCCGCCAAGACCGATGACGCCGGCGCTGCGTCAAAGGATACAGAAAATAAAACAGATGCAAAAACATCCACCATCACCGGTACCATTGACGATATTAAAGATTTTATGTTTACCATCACCGATGAAAAGGGCGACGCATATCCCATGTCTTTCGATGCTGCGCCTGAGGGCCTCTCTGATGTGAAGGCCGGCGATAAAGTCACCGTCACTTATACCGGTGAGCTAAGCGCAGTAGACGCCTTTACTGGAACCATCCTTTCCGTAAAGAAAGCCGCAAAATAATCCCGCAGGGCATCAAAACCTTTATATGTCCTGCCTGCCCTTTCACACAGACAAAAAACTGCCGCTGACAGAAAAGGCCCGCTTTAAAACGTCCGTTTCCTGCCAGCGGCAGTTTTTATCTCTTTTTTCTGCGGCCGCCCGCTCCCTTACTTATAAAGAGTCAGGCCATTCAGTAAAATCACCGGATCATCATAATCATTATCCTTTGACAGGGAAACCTCTACTCTCACCTGATTCTGTCCGGAAACATCCACGCCAAAATAAGTAACCTTTTCATTATAATGGATATCTCCTGACGTATATAGAACCTGATCATTATCCCCGTAAACGGTTACACGCGCCATCAGCCCGCTGTCAAACTGCGAGGAGGGGCCAAAGGAACCGTAAAGCAGCCGATACTCTCCCTTTGTGCTGCAGAGCACATAACTTCCCTTTCCCTTTAAGCGGATGGCATTCTCCCATCGATCCCCGCCGCCGGTTCTGGCAGAAGTCAGGATAGAATACCCCTTTGTGGAAATATCACTCATATTCTGTACAAGCTGAGCGGTACTGAGATCCGGGCTGTCTGCCGGCTCTACTGCGCCCTCCCCCGGTGTCCATACACCGTCTGCGCCAATGGTTCGTCCATCAATCACTGTACTCACAGCCATAACGCCGCTTGGATACAGATAATACCACTTTCCGCTGTCATCCTTCAGCCAGCCGGTCTGCATAGCGCCGGTAGCATCCATATAATACCACTGGCCGTCTATCTGCTGCCAGCCGGTAGTTACATAGCCGTCATTGTTCAGATAATAATATTTCCCGTTATCCTCCACCCACTCATTATATGCATACTTGTTGGCCCCCCGCTGATACTTCCACTGATCATTTACATATTTCCATGTACCTGCGTAGGACGGAACTGCCAGAGCCGCACTCAGTACAGCCGCCGCTGCAATTACTCCAAAACGTCTTTTCATGCCGCTTCTCCTTTCCAAAACAGGCAAAGCCGCTTACAGGGGCCATGCCAGGTTGATTTCCATTATAATTCAATTATATGAATTATGCAAGAAAGCCTTGGCCAGCCCCCTGTAATTTCATAGAATTTTCATATTTGGAGGCTGCGGATCACAAAATCCGGTTTCATTTCTCCCAGCTCCAAGTTCCGCAGACTGCTCCGTTTTCAATGCAGAGCAGCCTCTGGTTGCTGCTTCCCCGAAACACCAGAGTCAGGTCCCTCCTGGCCTCAACAAATTCGCCGTCCACCAGTACGTTCAGTTGTTGCAGCATCTTTTGGGTATATTCTGTATATGCCCGTCCTCCCTGCTGCATATCCACATCATAGAGATACCCACTGTAGCACCAGATGTCCTTATTGGGATACGTCTGTCGGATCCGCTTTAACAGCCCGGCTAATACCGGCTGGTTCTCAGGCTCAAAGGGTTCTCCTCCCAGAAGGGTAAAGCCCTGTATATAAGAAGGCTTTAAAAGTTCCAGAATCTTTTTTTCCGTTTCCTGCGTAAATGGCTTTCCATAGTCAAAATCCCAAGTCTCCGGGTTAAAGCATCCCCTGCAGTGGTGCCTGCAGCCGGATACAAACAAAGACACCCTGACGCCTGGGCCGTTGGCAATATCACATTCCTTTATATTTCCGTAATTCACTCGTTTCACCCTACAATTTTCCTGAGTGTCTGTTTCAAGTTCTATTGGCTGCAAAAGCTTTGTGCCGCAGCCTTACAGATGAAGCACACGGTCGCGAATCTCCTGAGTCCGCCCCTGGTTCCAGAACTGAGTTCCGATATATCCACAGGTCCGCCGTGCCACAAACATCCGGTTCTGATCCCTGTTTTTGCAGTTCGGGCACTCCCAGATCAGCTTGCCGGATTCATCCTCCGTAATTACCATTTCTCCGTCGTATCCGCAGCACTCACAGTAATCGCTTTTTGTATTTAGTTCCGCGTACATGATATTGTTATAAATAAATTTCATCACAGACAGTACCGCTGGTATATTATTCTGCATATTGGGCACTTCCACATAGCTGACTGCGCCGCCGGGAGACAGTTTCTGGAACTCAGCCTCAAACTTCAGCTTGCTGAACGCATCGATTTTCTCAGACACATGGACATGATAGCTGTTGGTAATATAGTTTTTATCCGTTACCCCAGGAATCACTCCGAACCGCTTCTGAAGGCATTTTGCAAATTTATAGGTAGTGGACTCCATCGGGGTTCCATATACGGAATAACTGATATTCTCCGCTTCCTCCCATTCTCTGCACTTATCATTCAGCCGCTGCATCACCTTTAAGGCAAATGGACTTGCCTCAGGATCCGTATGAGACTTTCCAAGCATACGCATACACATCTCATACAGCCCCGCATATCCCAGTGAAATAGTCGAATATCCGTTGAAGAGCAGCTTATCGATCTTCTCTCCCTTCTTAAGACGGGCCAGAGCTCCATTCTGCCACAGGATTGGTGCTACATCCGAAATCGTTCCAAGCAGCCGTTCATGGCGGCATCTGAGCGCCCTGTGGCACAATTCCAGACGTTCATCCAGGATCCCCCAGAACTTATCCATATCACCCTCGCTGGAGCAGGCCACATCTACAAGGTTGATAGTTACAACCCCCTGATTAAATCTGCCGTAATACTTATGGCTTCCATCGGCATTTCTCTGGGAATCCTCAACAGTAAGGAAGGAGCGGCAGCCCATGCAGGGATATACGTCCCCCTGCTTTAACTCCTTCATAATCTTTGCAGAAATGTAATCCGGCACCATGCGCTTTGCTGTGCACCGGGCGGCCAGCTCTGTAAGCTTCCAGTATTTGGATTCCTCGAAAATGTTGTCCTCATCCAGCACATAGATCAGCTTCGGGAATGCGGGGGTGATCCAGACACCCTTCTCATTCTTAACGCCCTGCATCCGCTGTACCAGGACTTCTTCAATGATCATGGCAAGATCATCTCTGGTCTGGCCCTCCGGCACTTCGTCCAGATACATAAACACGGTTACAAATGGAGCCTGGCCGTTACAAGTCATCAGGGTAATCAGCTGATACTGGATAGTCTGGATACCACTGCGGATCTCATCCCGCAGCCTGCGCTCCGTTACTCTGGAAATGATATTCTCATCCAGGGACTCACCGCACTCTTTGCGCTCTTCAATGACATTTTTGCGGATCTTCCGGCGGCTGATATCTACAAAAGGCGCCAGATGCGCCAGGGTAAATGACTGACCGCCATACTGATTGCTGGCAACCTGCGCTACAATCTGGGTCGTCACATTGCAGGCTGTAAAAAAGCTGTGCGGCTTCTCGATCAGCGTCTCACTGATCACTGTACCATTCTGCAGCATATCCTCCAGATTGATCAGATCACAGTTATGTTCTCTCTGGGCGAAATAATCGGTATCGTGAAAATGGATAATGCCCTCCTCGTGGGCCTTTACGATTTCCTCTGGCAGGAGCACACGGCGGGATAAATCCTTGCTGACCTCGCCGGCCATATAATCTCGCTGAGTAGAGTTGATCACCGGATTCTTATTGGAATTTTCCTGGTTGACCTCCTCGTTGATATTGTCCAGCAGGGACAGGATACCGTTGTCGGTGGTGTTTGATTTACGGGTGAGTTCTCTCTTATAACGGTAGCGCACATACTTCTGAGCCACCTCGTAGCCTCTCATAGCCATAATGCCGGTCTCCACCATATCCTGAATGTCTTCTACATTCACCGCATGGGTGGAATCATGCACCTTGTTGGCAATACTGTCAGCAATGGCAATGATCTGATAATCATTCATCTGGTGAAGCCTGTCCACCTCTGCATTTGCCTTGTGCACTGCATTTATGATCTTCTGGGAATTAAAGTCCACCTCTTCCCCGTTTCTCTTAATCACATTTGTCTTAACATCAACACTCATCCTGATCCCTCGCTCTTATTTTCATAAAATAAGCACCCTGGCTGTCCGATTTTTCCAAAACAACCACTAGATATAGTGCCAAATAATATACTACTACAAAATCCTGTGAAATGAAAGAGAAATTTGATAAAATGTTAAATTCAGACAATGGCTCCTTTAATCTCCAATAAATCGCCAAAAGCGCTGTGCCCCCATCTTTTAGAGGCTGCAGCGCCCGGTTTTCCCACAAGGTTACAGGGAAAGCGGTTTTCTGAAAATAAAACTTCCGTCTCCCGCCTTTCCCAAAAACTGGTTATCTTTCACGATCACATTTCCCCGCAGAAGCACTCTGTCAATGGCTCCTTTAACTTTCATTCCCTCATAGGCCGTATAATCAACTGCACTATGCATTTGGTCATGGGTCAGTACACGCTCCCTTGTCGGATCCAGGATGATCAGATCCCCATCGGCTCCTGGCTGCAGGCTGCCCTTTTGCGGATAAAGACCGTAGATTCTGGCCGGGTTGGCCGATACGACCTGTACCATCTGCTCCAGGGTGATCCGTCCTGCCATCACACCTTCAGAAAACATCAGGCTGATTCGCTCCTCCACTCCAGGCGCACCATTGGGGCATTTTGTAAAATCATCCTTACCCAGCTGTTTTTCCTTTCCGTAGTTAAATGGGCAATGATCCGTAGCCACAACCTGAATGTCCCCTTTTGCGATTCCCATCCACAGCGCTTCGCAGTCCTTTCTGGTACGCAGCGGCGGAGACATCACATATTTGAGCCCATCCTCCTGAAGATACTTGTCCTCTGTCAGCACCAGATACTGTATACAGGTTTCCACGAAAATATTCTTCTGTCCCTCACGTCTGGCTTCCTTCACTGCCTCCAGACTTTCCCTGCAGGAGAGATGGACGATATACACCGGAGCATCCCCGGCCATTCTGGCCAGATACAGCACACGGCGCACCGCCTCAGCCTCCGCAAGATTCGGACGGCTCTTGGCGTGATAAATAGGGGCCGTCTTTCCCTCAGCCACCAGCTTTCCTCTTAAAAACTGCACCACCGCATGATTCTCACAGTGAAATGCGGTCACGCCTCCCAGCGCCTTCATCCGTTTTAAAACCTGCAGCACCCCATCATCGTCAATTTTAAAATCATAGGTCAGGTATACCTTGACACTGGGCACGCCGTCCTTTACCATATCGCCTAATTCATCCAAGATCTCACTATTTACGTGCTGGCAGGTTCCGTGAAATCCGTAATCGACCACAGCCTTTTTGTCAGCCAGCCCATGATATTCATTCAGCTGATAATGAAGAGGACACCCCGCAGGTCCAAAAGCCATATGATCCACAATGGAAGTAGTGCCCCCGCAGGCCGCCGCCACTGTTCCGTCATAAAAATCATCCACGGCCCGGCTGGCTCCCGCCTGGAGATCCATATGTGTATGTACGTCCACCCCTCCCGGAAGCACATATTTTCCTGCAGCATCCACCACCTGAACACCTTCCTTTGCTAAAATGTCCAGATCTTTTCCTATCTGTGAAATCACTCCGTCCTCTATACAGATATCTCCCTGATACTGCTCTCCTGCCGAAACGATCGTTCCATTCTTAACAAAAACCTTCATCCGCAACTCCTCCGTATTCCAATTCATACAAACATTATAGCATAAAAGCTTTTACACTGCAAAATATCGGAGGATTTTATTAAATTTTCTGAAAACCATATCAAAAAAACGCTGCACAGCCATATAAAATATGACTATACAACGTTTTTCAAGTGCGGGCAACAGGACTTGAACCTGCACGTCTTAGACACCAGAACCTAAATCTGGCGCGTCTGCCAATTCCGCCATGCCCGCAGACATAAACAACTGCATAAACGAGATGAAACACTTTTCGCAAGGCTCACTCATGATTACAGCAATTGCCAAAGTTCCATACAAACACAGATCCTGGAAATGATTTTGCGTAAATAAAAATGCGGGTGGCCGGACTTGAACCGGCACGGATGATAAGTCCGAGGGATTTTAAGTCCCTTGTGTCTGCCTATTCCACCACACCCGCATAATACAAATGGGGCCTATAGGGCTCGAACCTATGACCCTCTGCTTGTAAGGCAGATGCTCTCCCAGCTGAGCTAAGACCCCAAATTGCATATAAATTGTGCTGTATCATCAGATACAAACGACCCGGAACGGGTTCGAACCGTCGACCTCCGCCGTGACAGGGCGGCGCTCTAACCAGCTGAGCCACCGGGCCATATAATATTCTAAATATAGTTCTCAATGCTTTAGCTAGGAAGAGTGGACCTTCGGGGACTTGAACCCAGGACCGACCGGTTATGAGCCGGTTGCTCTAACCAACTGAGCTAAAGGTCCGGAACTACATTTATAAATAGCTACTGCCTAAGCAGTAAAGCCGATGATCGGACTCGAACCGATAACCTGCTGATTACAAATCAGCTGCTCTGCCAATTGAGCCACATCGGCATAAATTGAACAATAAGTTCAAATGACCCCAACGAGATTCGAACTCGTGTTACCGCCGTGAAAGGGCGATGTCTTAACCGCTTGACCATGGGGCCATATTCAGTAGTGGTCGCCATGACTTCCACTAAACTCCCCGAGTAGGACTCGAACCTACGACCCAACGGTTAACAGCCGTTTGCTCTACCGACTGAGCTATCGAGGATTACTAATTATGCTGACTGAAACAGTATACTATACTTTTTCTATTTTTGCAAGCACATTTTTTGTTTCACACATACCTTCAAAACCACATATTGAACTGCCAAGCCACAACAACTCTCTCCTGCTCCTATACCGTCTGGTTAAGCCCTCGACCGATTAGTATCAGTCAGCTCCGTACATTGCTGCACTTCCACCTCTGACCTATCTACCTCGTCGTCTTCAAGGGGTCTTACTCTTGCGATGGGATATCTCATCTTGAGGGGGGCTTCACGCTTAGATGCCTTCAGCGTTTATCCCGTCCAGACTTGGCTACTCTGCCATGGCCCTGGTGGGCCAACAGATGCACCAGTGGTCTGTCCATCCCGGTCCTCTCGTACTAAGGACAGCTCCTCTCAAATATCCTACGCCCGCGCCGGATAGGGACCGAACTGTCTCACGACGTTCTGAACCCAGCTCGCGTACCGCTTTAATGGGCGAACAGCCCAACCCTTGGGACCTGCTACAGCCCCAGGATGCGATGAGCCGACATCGAGGTGCCAAACCACTCCGTCGATGTGAACTCTTGGGAGTGATAAGCCTGTTATCCCCAGGGTAGCTTTTATCCGTTGAGCGATGGCAATCCCACTTTCATACCACCGGATCACTAAGTCCTACTTTCGTACCTGCTCCACCCGTCGGTGTCGCAGTCAAGCTCCCTTATGCCTTTGCACTCTTCTAATGGTTTCCAACCATTATGAGGGAACCTTTGAGCGCCTCCGATACCCTTTCGGAGGCGACCGCCCCAGTCAAACTCCCCGCCTGACATTGTCCCCCAGCCAGGTCATGGCTGCAGGTTAGAAATCCAATACCGCAAGGGTGGTATCCCAACAGCGGCTCCTCACAGACTGGCGTCCATGATTCATTGCCTCCCACCTATCCTGTACATGCAGTACCGAATCCCAGTATCAAGCTGGAGTAAAGCTCCATGGGGTCTTTCCGTCCTGGCGCGGGTAACCAGCATCTTCACTGGTATTTCAATTTCACCGGGTGCATTGTCGAGACAGCGCTCAAATCATTACGCCTTTCGTGCGGGTCGGAACTTACCCGACAAGGAATTTCGCTACCTTAGGACCGTTATAGTTACGGCCGCCGTTTACTGGGGCTTCAATTCAAAGCTTCGCTTGCGCTAACCTCTCCTCTTAACCTTCCAGCACCGGGCAGGCGTCAGCCCATATACCTCACCTTACGGTTTTGCATAGACCTGTGTTTTTGCTAAACAGTTGCTTGAGCCTATTCTCTGCGGCCTGGTTTCCCAGGCACCCTTTCTCCCGAAGTTACAGGGTCATTTTGCCGAGTTCCTTAACAATGCTTCTCCCGCCGGCCTTAGGATTCTCTCCTCATCTACCTGTGTCGGTTTACGGTACGGGCACGTATCACACAATAGCGGCTTTTCTTGACAGCTGGAATCGCACACTTCACTACTTTCATTCGCTCCGCTTCACAGCTTCGGATTGTCAGACGGTTTTGCCAGCCTGACTCCTACCCTGCTTGCCCCGGTTTTCCCATTCCCGGGATGTGCTGTCCTTCTGTGTCCCCACAGTTCTGATAATACGCGGTACAGGAATCTCAACCTGTTGTCCATCGACTACGCTTTTCAGCCTCGCCTTAGGCCCCGACTTACCCAGAGCAGATCAGCTTTACTCTGGAAACCTTGGATATTCGGCCTGGAGGATTCCCACCTCCATCTCGCTACTCATTCCGGCATTCTCTCTTCTTAAAAGTCCACAGCTCCTTGCCGGTACTGCTTCGCCCCTTTAAGAATGCTCCTCTACCAACGTATTTCTCGTTCCTAAGCTTCGGTGTTGTGTTTCAGCCCCGGACATTTTCGGCGCAGGACCTCTCGACCAGTGAGCTATTACGCACTCTTTGAATGTGTGGCTGCTTCTAAGCCAACATCCTGGTTGTCTCTGAAATCCCACATCCTTTTCCACTTAACACACACTTTGGGACCTTAGCTGTAGGTCTGGGCTCTTTCCCTTTTGACTGCCCAACTTATCTCGTGCAGTCTGACTCCCGTACATCATTTATGCGGCATTCGGAGTTTGATATCCCTTGGTAAGCTTTGACGCCCCCTTAGGAATTCAGTGCTCTACCTCCGCTAAACTAATACGGGGCTAGCCCTAAAGCTATTTCGAGGAGAACCAGCTATCTCCGGGTTCGATTGGAATTTCTCCCCTATCCACACCTCATTCCCACCCTTTTCAACGGATGTGGATCCGGACCTCCACGGAATTTTACTTCCGCTTCATCCTGGACATGGATAGGTCACCCGGTTTCGGGTCTGCCTGTGCTGACTTTACGCCCATTTGAGACTTGGTCTCCCTTCGGCTCCATGGCTCTACCATTTAACCTCGCCAGCACCGGCAACTCGCCGGACCGTTCTACAAAAAGTACGCGGTCGCACCTTAACGTGCTCCCACAGTTTGTAAACACAGGGTTTCAGGTTCTCTTTCACTCCCCTCCCGGGGTCCTTTTCACCTTTCCTTCACAGTACTATGCGCTATCGGTCACTAAGGAGTATTTAGCCTTGGAGGGTGGTCCCTCCGACTTCCCGCAAGGTTTCTCGTGTCTCGCGGTACTCTGGATCCTGCCGCTGCCTATCGTTTTCATGTACGGGGCTTTCACCCTCTCCGGCCCGCCTTCCCAGGCAGTTCCACTAACGAATCAGCTCACTTATGCAGTCCTTAACCCCAGCATGCACGCACGCTGGTTTGGGCTCTTCCGGGTTCGCTCGCCGCTACTTCCGGAATCGATGTTTCTTTCTCTTCCTCCGGCTACTTAGATGTTTCAGTTCACCGGGTTCCCTCTGTATGGCTATGGATTCACCATACAGTGGCTGAGGGCTTCTCAGCCGGGTTTCCCCATTCAGATATCTCCGGATCAATGGATATTTGCTCCTCCCCGAAGCTTTTCGCAGCTTATCACGTCTTTCATCGGCTCTTAGTGCCAAGGCATCCACCCTGCGCTCTTTATAGCTTAACCAATATAGAAATGAAAGCGGCCGGCCATTTATGAAACAGTCCGCTGAAAGTTTGCTTTCACAAGGACAGGTTCATGAATTGACGGACATTTGCGAAGCAAATGTTACTGAAAAGCCAACGGCTTTGAAGTAACCGCTTGTACTCCGCACGGGTGCCTCACTTCTAAAGATGCATAGCGTTGCATCTCTGGTTCTAGGTTTACAAATTTGTTGTTTGTTTTCCATGCGATCTCTCGCATGGCCTCGGATGTCTTGATATTCAATTGAATTATCAATTCATTTTATTCAATATGCGGTTTTCAAGGTACGTGTGCGCCTCACACTTTTGTGCTTGGCGAGTGGAGATGGAGAGATTCGAACTCTTGACCCCCTGCTTGCAAGGCAGGTGCTCTCCCAACTGAGCTACACCCCCATGGATGCGGGTCTTCCCTTTTTCAAGGCTATCCCTATATTCTGTTCCTTTGGACTCTTCGTCCAATGGGCTTAAGTGGACTCGAACCACCGACCTCACGCTTATCAGGCGTGCGCTCTAACCGGCTGAGCTATAAGCCCGGTTATAATCTGGCACTCACCTGCTCTCCCATACCGTCTCCAGTATAGTACCATCGGCCGCTTAGGTCTTAACCATCGTGTTCGGGATGGGTACGGGTGTGTCCCCTAAGCGCATCGCCACCGGAAATTTTTGTGTCCTCTCTTATTGAACACTAAACAGTATATAAAACCCTCACCACTCACACTAGATTCGATAATACCTCATCAAGTGTTCGGGTGGGCTTTCACACTAAATTCGGAAAGACCTCATTAAGTGTTCAATGCCTACTTCTTCTTTCCTTAGAAAGGAGGTGATCCAGCCGCACCTTCCGATACGGCTACCTTGTTACGACTTCACCCCAGTTACCTGCCCCGCCTTCGGCAGCTCTCTCCTTTCGGTTGAGTCACTGACTTCGGGCGTTGCTGACTCCCATGGTGTGACGGGCGGTGTGTACAAGACCCGGGAACGTATTCACCGCGACATTCTGATTCGCGATTACTAGCGATTCCAGCTTCGTGTAGTCGGGTTGCAGACTACAGTCCGAACTGGGACGTTATTTTTGAGATTCGCTCCATCCCCTCTCGCCTCTCTTTGTTTACGCCATTGTAGCACGTGTGTAGCCCAAATCATAAGGGGCATGATGATTTGACGTCATCCCCACCTTCCTCCAGGTTATCCCTGGCAGTCTCCCTAGAGTGCCCATCTTACTGCTGGCTACTAAGGATAAGGGTTGCGCTCGTTGCGGGACTTAACCCAACATCTCACGACACGAGCTGACGACAACCATGCACCACCTGTCTATAGCGCCCCGAAGGGAAGGAACGGTTAAGTTCCGGTCGCTACGATGTCAAGACTTGGTAAGGTTCTTCGCGTTGCTTCGAATTAAACCACATGCTCCACCGCTTGTGCGGGTCCCCGTCAATTCCTTTGAGTTTCATTCTTGCGAACGTACTCCCCAGGTGGAATACTT
>SKEW01001802.1_pt1 | contig 11662 bp, 10 predicted proteins | sample 4841441 | NCBI WGS metagenome assembly SKEW01 (sample SAMN11008799, study PRJNA524170) | human gut metagenome | isolation source: fecal sample from pouch patient p41 | place: Israel: Tel-Aviv | reverse complement strand
CGACACCATTGACACCCGGCTGGAAATGTTCCGGCATCAGCGGGAGGTGCTCACCCAGCAGATCCAGCAGTTACAGCACACGCTGGAGACCGTGGAGTATAAATGCTGGTTCTATGAAGCCGCCAAAGCCGCTGGGACAGTGGATGTCCCCGGTGCGATGACCGATGCGGACGTGCCGGAGCAGTTCCGTGCCATCCGACAGGAGCTGCGGGGACAGAAGATGCCGAATATCGAAAGATAAGAAATGCCGTTCCAGTTGCTTTTGGAACGGCATTTTTCTTAATCTTCTAACCCATGGCTCCCGGTTACGTTTTTCAAATATTCCTTCGGATCGCCATTCAGAATCAAATCCGCATAGCCCAGCGGATCATTGTAGATGAGGTAATCCAATTCCGACCTCTGTGCCATAGTCACGTCCAGCGCATCTTCAACCCCGGTGCAGTCAATGGAGATCATTCTCCCATCCCGGAGCAGCAGTTCCACGCACCCGGTGTCCATGTTGAATTTGCAAGTTCTTTCATCGTACTTCATAATCGTGTCCTTTCTGCCTTACGGCACCTTTACAGTTGTGACTTTCGTTACACGATTCTTTTGATGCTGATCGCACACAAAACGAAGTTTTGGGTGCCTACCGCATTGAGAGCCGGTATCGGCTCTCAACAGCCAAGTCATCCTCTGCAAAGAGGATGGCTATAAGGTTTTGGACACACAGCCGTCGGGAAGGAGCCTTCATTTTGCTTTCCGAAGAAAACAAAAAATCCGAACCCTTCTCCTATCGAGAAAAGGTTCGGATTTTCATTGTTTGGTGCGATGGAAGGGACTCGAACCCCCGGCCTACTGATTCGTAGTCAGTCACTCTATCCAGCTGAGCTACCAACGCATATGTTCCGTTCGGAACATGATATATTTTATCATTCATCCGGGGTTTTGTCAACACTTTTTCGGAAATATTTTTGAGATTTCCGAAAAAGAACGTCTTTTCATCCACTTTTCTTTCATTTTCTATGCATCAGCCCTGCTCTGCGAGGGTCTGGGCGATGCGGACGCCGGTGGGCGTGGCGGCAAGACCGCCCTGACCGGTCTCCCGGAGGTCGGGGGAGAGCAGGCTGCCCACGCGGCCCATGGCGTCGATGACCTCATCACAGGGGATGGCGTAGTCCACCCCGGCAAGGGCCATATTCGCACAGGAGACGGCATTCACGGCGCCGACGACGTTCCGCTTGACGCAGGGAACTTCCACGAGGCCAGCCACGGGGTCGCAGACGAGGCCCAGCAGGTTGCCCAGAGCCATTGCGGCGGCAGCGGCGCACTGCTCGGGCGCGCCGCCCTTGAGGTGGCAGAGAGCGGCGGCGGCCATCGCGCTGGCAGCGCCCACCTCGGCCTGACAGCCGCCCTCCGCGCCCGCGAGAGTGGCGCGGGCCGCGATGACCTGACCGAACCCGGCGGCGACATAGAGGGCGTCGCAGATGGACTCTTCGTCGGCCTCGCCGCTGCGGGCCAGCGGCAGCAGAACAGCGGGCAGGACGCCGCAGCTGCCCGCCGTGGGGGCAGCGACGATGCGCTTCATGCAGGCGTTGCACTCGGCGGTCTTGAGAGCTTCGGCCGTCACTGCGGCGAGGTAATCGCCGCCAAGGCTCTTTCCTTCCTGATGGGCCTGCTCCACCTTGGCCGCATCGCCGCCCGAAAGGCCGCTTCGGCTGCGCTGGGCCGGGTCATAGTCCCGGCTGGTGGCCTGCATCACCTGCCAGAGGTGGTGCATCATCTCCCGGCTGTGGGCCTCGGTGAGGCGGCTCTCGGCCAAATCGCTGCGGAGGATGGCCTCCGAAAGGGAAATATTCTGGCTGCGGGCAGCGGCCAGCATCTCTTCACAGGATAAAAACGACACTTCTCAGCCCTCCTCGCATTCTTCCGGCTCGTCGATGTTCAGGCAGGTGACTTTGCGGATGCCCGGCATCACGGCCATCTGCTGTTCCAGCACGTGGGGGATGTGGGAGTCGCATTCCAGCACCATAACGGCGTAGCCGCCCGCCGCGGCGCGGAACACCTGCATGGACGCGATGTTGATGCGGCGCTGGGCCAGCGACATCGTGACCTCGGCGATGCAGCCGGGGGTGTCCTCGTTATGGATGATAAGGGTGTTGCTGTCCCCGCCAAAGTCGGCAGGCACGCCGTCGATCTCCGTCACGCGGATGCGTCCGCCGCCCACAGAGGCCGCCTTCAGGACGAGGGTCCGGCCCGCCTTACTCTTTAAGGTAAGCACCGCCGTATTCGGGTGGGCGGCACGGAGCTCCACCGGATGGATGGTGAACTTCATGCCGGCCTCCTCGGCCAGCGCGAAGCTGTCGGGCAGGCGGGGGTCGTCCGGGCGGAGGCCCAGCAGACCCGCCACCAGCGCACGGTCGGTGCCGTGGCCCCGGCCTGTGGTGGCAAAGCTGCCGTAGAGCCCAATGTCCGCCGCGGCGGGGACGTCGCCCAGCAGCTTCTGAGCCGTATATCCAATGCGGGCCGCACCCGCCGTATGGCTGGAGGAGGGGCCGATCATCACCGGCCCGAGAACGTCGAACAGACGCATGAGATGTACACTTCCTTCCGTTTTGCAGCGCCCGGGGTCCCATTCGCTGACAAAAGAACAGATTTTCTTTCTTTTTATTATACCGCTTTTGAGCTTATTGTGCTATAATAACTTTATAATGCTTTGAATCTTGCCCTTTCAGGGGGCAGCACGGAGGGTAGAACCTATGAAACTGGTAAGCGTGGAAACTCCCGAAAAGAGTGTCTGCAAAATGACTTTCAGCGCTTCGGCTGAGGAGCTGGAAGCTGCGTCCAACGCCGTGTACGAGCGCACCCGCGCAACGTACACCATCAAGGGCTTTGCCAAGGGCGAGGCTGACCGCGCCCAGATCGAGGCCGACCGCGGCGAGCACACCTTCTGGTACGACGCCATCAACGATTTGATGGACAAGGACGTCCCGGCCCTGTACGACGCAGCGATGGCAGAACACGGCTTCCACGCTGTGGACGAGCCGGTCTACGACCTGGTCAGCGTGAAGAAGGACGAGGGCTTTGTGGCCACTGCCACCACCGCCCTGCAGCCTGAGCTGAGCCTGACCCAGACCACCGGCTTCAAGACCGAGTGCGTCACCCCGGAAGTCACCGACAAGGAGATCGACGCTGTGCTGGAGCGCCGCCGCGCCATGGCTGCTGAGCTGGTGCCTCACAAGGGTCCGGCCGTCAAGGGCAACATCGTCCACATCGACTACGAGGGCCTGCTGGAAGGCAAGCCCTTCAACGGCGGCGCCGCCCAGAACCAGACCCTGCAGCTGGGCAGCGGCCGGATGATCCCCGGCTTCGAGGAAGGCATCCTCGGCCACAAGGGCGGCGAGGCGTTCGACATCTTCGTCACCTTCCCGGCCCGCTACCACGTCAAGGACCTGGCCGGCAAGCCCGTGGTCTTCAAAATCAAGCTGCACGACGTCTGCGTCCGCCAGCTGCCCGCTCTGAACAGCGATTTTGCCAGGAAGGCTGCCAATGTGGACACCATGGATGAGTTCCGCGCCCAGATCCGTCAGCAGCTCCACGACAGCAAACACGCCGCTGCCCTCAACCGCGCCAAGGACGCCATCCTCACCCAGCTGGCCGCAGCCGCTGAGGGCGAGCTGCCCAGCGTTCTCGTCGAGAGCGCCTATCAGCAGGAGATGGAGCAGATCCAGCAGCAGCTGCAGATGCAGCGCCTGAGCCTCGACCGCTACCTGAGCCAGATCCATCAGACCCGCGAGAGCTTCACTGCCGCTGTCCGCACTGCTGCGGAGAAGAACACCCGCGCCCGGATGGCCCTGCTGCAGATCGCTCAGAACGAGGACCTCGTTCCCACTGAGGAGGACATCGACAAGACCCTGTCCGAGCGCGCTGAGCGCACCAAGAAGACCCTCGAGGAAGTCAAGGCCGCGTCCAACGTGGAGGCCATCCGCCGCAACGAGGGCATCCGCCGCGCTGCCGACTATGTCATCGAGCACTCCACCATCGAAGAGAAATAATTTATCCTGCTTTTGCGCCTGCACCACTGTGCAGGCGTTTTTTATTGTTCATTTTTTCTCTCTTGACTTTTTTTCTCTGCTGCGGTATTTTTAGGGTGAGAGATTCTATCCGGGCCGCAGCTGCGGCCCGGACGGATAAAGTAAAATCTTCTGCGGGACATTCCGCTCATCTATTTTATTGCGACAGGAGGTTTTCCTTATGAAAAAGTTTCTTCTCGCTCTTCTGACAGCTGTCACGGCGGCTGCGCTCTTCTGCGGCGCGGCGGCATCTGTGGCCACTTACAGCGCCAGCTATGACGCACCGGCCGGCATCAACATCATCGTGGTGCAGGACAGCAGCGCTGCGGTCATTCTGCAGGCCGCCGACATCGCCCACATCCGCGCCGATTACACCTACACCTCGAGCTACGCCTTTGAAAGCTCCAAGCTCTACGACTTCACGGTGGCGGGCAGCACCCTCACCGTGACCAAGACCCAGGAGCCCAACGCTTCCCTCCTCATCCAGAGCCAGGACACCCGCAGCTGCACCCTGACGCTGCAGATACCCCGCCAGACGCTGGCAACCATCACCGTCAGCACCACCAACGACAGCATCACGCTGGACGGCGTTTCGGCACAGACCGCCAGCCTCACCACCGACAATGGCCGTATCGAGGTGTCGAACTTCAACGGCTCCACCCTGAGCGGCACCACCCGCAACGGCAAAATCACCATGAGCGGCGTCACCTCCCAGAATGTGGCCGCCACCATCCAGAACAGCGGCACCCTCAAGCTGGAAAACATCTCTGCCAACGTCTGCAGCGCCAAGGTGCAGAACGGCAGCATCACCGGCTCCGTGATCGGCAGCGGCAGCTCTTACGGCCTTGAGCTGGCCGCAGGCGGCGGCAAGATCCGCGTCTCCGACGCCAGCGACAAGAATTTCCTCTTCTTCGGCAAGGACACCCTGCAGCAGAATGCAGATGCCCCCAACAAGCTGAACCTCGCCACCAAGAACGGCGACGTTGATGTCGAGTTCGTCCGTTAAAAGAACATTCAAAATGCCTGTGCGGCATCTGCCGCACAGGCATTTCTTTTTGTCCCGATACGGTCAGCTGAGCCAGTTGAAGCCCATGACCACCACGCCGAGGATAAAACGTTCATGCTTCTCCTTCCAGAATGGCGTCCAGATTCTCATTTATAATGTCCATCGTCTTGAAGAACGCCTTTCGCTGTGCTTCATTGGTGTGTTCCAGCAGACGCGCACCAAATTCCTCCTGCAAGGCCCGGCCCTGCTCGATGATGGGGCAGGCTTTTTCGGTGCAGCGCAGCAGGGTGCGGCGGCGGTCGCCGGGGTCAGCCTCGCGGACGAGGTAGCCCTCCTGCACCAGACGGTCTATGTTCACCGAGACGAGGTTTGCTTTCAGTTTGCGCACCTCCACCACGTCGCTGGCGGTCTGGTAGCCGGGGTTGTTGGCGAGGAACATCAGGATGTCAAAAGCCGTCTGGGGCAGATGGAGCTTCTGGCACAGGGGCTTGCAGAGGGCGGCGTAAGCCGCCGAGGTCTTCCGCCCGAATTCGATGCCCGGGGTATTCATGGGGCGCCTCCTTGTGATTCAAAATTGTATCATTCAAATTTGAAGTAATAGTAGCACAAAAACGCAGCGATCGTCAAGAGAAAAGGAGCGGCCCGCATCTTGCAGGCCGCTCCCTGTTTCCGTTTTCTTTACAGCATCATGATGAGCCGCGTGCCGAAGGCCGCCAGCCATGCTACGATGCACTGATTTGCCACCATGATAAACGCCCACTTGCCGCCCAGCTCCCGCTTGACCGAGGCCACCGCCGCGATGCAGGGCGTATAGAGCAGGCAGAACACCAGCAGGGGCGCAGCCGCCGCCGGGGACAGCGCGGCGGCAAAGGCCGTAGAGGAGCCATAGAGGATGGTGAGGGTCGAAACGACGCTCTCCTTGGCCATAAAGCCGGTGATCAGGGCCGTAGACACCCGCCAGTCGGCAAAGCCCAGTGGCGCAAACAGCGGCGCGATACCGCTGGCCAGCCATGCAAGGATGCTCTGCTGCGGGTCAGCGGTGAGGCTGAGCCGCAGGTCGAAGCTCTGCAGGAACCAGATGATGATGGTCGCCACAAAGATGACCGTAAAGGCGCGCTGGAGAAAATCGCGGGCCTTTTCCCAGAGCAGCTGGACCACATTCTTGAGGCCGGGCAGGCGGTAGTTGGGCAGCTCCATCACAAAGGGGACGGCCTCACCCTTAAAGACACTGCTCTTCAGCAGGATGGCCATCAGAATGCCCACCGCAATGCCGAGGAAATAGAGGCTGACCATCACCAGAGCCGCGTGCTCCGGGAAGAAGGCCGCCGCAAACAGGCTGTAGATGGGCAGCTTGGCCGAGCAGCTCATAAAGGGGGTGAGCAGGATGGTCATTTTGCGGTCGCGCTCCGAGGGCAGGGTGCGGCTGGCCATGACGCCGGGGACGGTGCAGCCGAAGCCGATGAGCATTGGCACGATGCTGCGCCCCGAGAGGCCGATGCGGCGGAGAAGCTTATCCATCACGAATGCCACGCGGGCCATGTATCCGGTATCCTCCAGCAGAGAGAGGAAGAAGAACAGGGTCACGATGATGGGCAGGAAGCTCAACACACTGCCCACACCGGTGAAGATGCCGTCGATGACCAGCGAGTGGACGGCTGCGTTGACGTTCCACGCCGTGAGGGTGGAGTCCACCGCGGCGGTCAGGGCATCAATGCCCATTTCCAGCAGGTTCTGGAGCGCCAGACCGATGACGCCGAAGGTGAGGTAGAACACCAGCGCCATGATGCCCACAAAGGCCGGGATGGCGGTATAGCGGCCCGTGAGGAACCGGTCGATTCGGGCCGAGCGGAGCTGCTCCTTGCTCTGGCGGGGCTTCACGACGGTCTGCTCCACCAGCTGGTGGATGAAGTGGAACCGCATATCCGCGATGGCGGCGGCGCGGTCCAGACCCCGCTCCTGCTCCATCTGGACGATGATATGCTCGATCATCTCTTTTTCGTTCTGGTCGAGCTTCAGGGCTGCCTCGATGCGCTGGTCGCCCTCCACGAGCTTTGTGGCCGCAAAGCGCACCGGGATGCCTGCGGCCTTGGCATGATCCTCGATCAGGTGGATGATGCCGTGGATGCAGCGGTGGACTGCGCCGCCGTGATCCTCCTCGCTGCAGAAATCCATCCGGCCCGGCCGCTCCTGATACTTTGCGACATGGAGCGCATGATCCACCAGCTCGTCCACGCCCTCGTTCTTTGCCGCAGAGATCGGCACGACCGGGATGCCCAGCATGGCCTCCATCTTATTGATGCGGACAGTGCCGCCGTTGCCGCGCATCTCGTCCATCATGTTCAGCGCCAGCACCATCGGCGTATCCAGCTCCATGAGCTGCATGGTGAGGTACAGATTCCTCTCGATGTTGGTGGCGTCCACGATATTGATGATGCCCGTGGGCTTCTCGCCGATGATGAACTGCCGGGTCACGATCTCCTCGCTGGTATAGGGCGACATGGAGTAGATGCCGGGCAGGTCTGTGACCTCCGTATTCGGGTTATTCCGGATCGCACCGCTCTTGCGGTCCACCGTCACACCCGGGAAATTGCCGACGTGCTCGTTGGAGCCGGTGAGCTGGTTGAAGAGGGTCGTCTTGCCGCAGTTCTGGTTGCCCGCCAGCGCAAAGGTAAGGGTCGTGCCGTCGGGCAGAGGGTTCTCGCCCTTTTTGGTGTGGTAGCGTCCGCCTTCGCCGAGGCCCGGGTGCTCCACCGGCTTTTCACTTTCTGCCGCCGCCTTTTTCGCCGCCGGGGCTTTGGCCAGAGTGACCCCGATGCGGGCGGCATCGTCCAGCCGGAGGGTCAGCTCGTAGCCGTGGATGCTCAGCTCCATCGGGTCGCCCATCGGGGCAAATTTGACCAGCGTGACCTCCTCACCGGGGATCAGCCCCATATCCAGAAAATGCTGCCGCAGAGCGCCTTCGCCGCCCACGGTCCCGACCACGGCAGTCTCGCCGATGTTCAAATCTTTCAACGTCATATGGAATGTTCCTCTCGAACGCGTTTGTTAGTTTGCATTAACAACAGTAATATAGGCTAACTTTCCGGCGTTGTCAAGAGAAACGGGGCTGTTCTGAACTGTTCTCTGAAAAAAATCATGCCGCCTTCCTCGAATATCCGAAAAAGTGCAAAAAATAAGAGCCTGTACCCGGGAATTACCCGCCGTACAGGCTCTTATCGTCTTTTATTCAGTTCGCGGTGTGGTAGCCGTCAGGGTTTTTCTTCTGCCAGTTCCAGCTGTCGGCGCACATTTCCTCGATGCCGTACTCAGCCACCCAGCCAAGCTCGTTTTTGGCCTTGGTGGGGTCAGCATAGCACTCGGCGATGTCGCCGGGGCGGCGGGCTTCGATGACGTAGGGGATGGGCTTGCCGCAGGCCTTCTCGAAGGCGTGGATGACATCCAGCACGCTGTAGCCCTTGCCGGTGCCGAGGTTGCAGATGAAGAGGCCGCAGTTCGTTTCCAGCTTCTTGATGGCGCAGACATGGCCGCGGGCCAGGTCCACGACATGGATGTAGTCGCGGACGCCGGTGCCGTCGGGGGTGGGGTAGTCATTGCCGAAGACATGGACCTTTTCCAGCTTGCCCACAGCCACCTTGGCGATGTAGGGCATGAGGTTGTTGGGGATGCCGTTGGGGTCCTCGCCGATGAGGCCGGACTTGTGGGCGCCGATGGGGTTGAAGTAGCGCAGCAGAGCCACGTTCAGGGTGGGGTCAGCCTTGCAGACATCGGTGAGGATGCGCTCGGTCATGGCCTTGGTGGTGCCGTAGGGGTTGGTGGTGGCACCCACGGGGAAATCCTCGGTGATCGGCACACTGGCGGGGTCGCCGTAGACGGTGGCGGAGGAGCTGAACACGAAGTTGTGGCAGTTGTGCCTGCGCATCACATCCAGGATGACCAGCGTGCAGTTGAGGTTATTGTAGTAGTATTCGATGGGCTTGGACACGCTCTCGCCGACGGCCTTATAGGCTGCGAACTGGATGACCGCCGTGATGTCGGGACACTCGGCGAAGATCTTCTCCACATCCTCGTGTTTGGTCATATCGGCCTGATAGAAGCGGAAGTCCTTGCCGGTGATCTGCTTGACGCGGTCGAGGACCACAGGGGATGCATTATAGTAATTGTCCGCCACGACGACGTCGTAGCCGGCATTCAGAAGCTCGATGCAGGTGTGGCTGCCGATGTAGCCTGCGCCGCCGGAAACCAAAATAGCCATGTCCAGTACCTCTCTTGTTCCAGATGTTGCTTTGCGCAGAGCCCTTGTGCTCTGTCTGACTAAAGGATACCGCTTTTTGCACAGAGAATCAAGTACCGGCTTTTTTATTAAAATGTATTTTTGTTGCATCTTTTCAGCCAGTCTGATGAACTGCAAAGATTTTTAGTCCGCAAGGCATGGAGAGGACACGCAAAAAACAGCAAAGGGCAGCTCCCGCAAGAGAGCTGCCCTTTGCTGCGGCTGATATTTGCTTACAAACGGCCGCACTGACGGCCGGTGAAGAAGCGGAGCGTAGTGTTGGCCCGGAAGACTTTGCCTGCCCGCAGCACCGTCGTCGGGAACTCCGGGTGAGAGGGGCTGCAGGGGAAGTGCTGGGTCTCAAGGGCAAAGCCGCCGTACTTTTCCAGCGGGACGCCGCCCTTGCCGGGGGAGGGGCAGTTCTGCAGGAAGTTGCCGGTGTAGAGCTGGATGCCCGGCTGGGTGGTGTACATCTTCATGCTGATGCCGGTCTTGTCGCTGGACGCCCAGGCGCAGAGGCTCTGGCTGGCACCCCGGGGCCGGTCGAGGACATAGCAGTGGTCAAAGCCGCCGCCCACCATGGTGGTCTGGTAGAAGCCGGTGTCGAGGTCGCGTCCCAGAGGCTTTCCGGTGCGGAAGTCCATCGGCGTACCGTCCACGGGCAGGATCTTGCCCGTGGGGCAGGTCTCGTTGTTGCCCTCGAGGTAGTTGGAAGCGTAAATGCGGAGCTTCTGGCCCAGCACATTGCCGCCGCCGTCGAGGTTGAAATAGGTGTGGTTGGTCAGGTTGATGATGGTGTCCTCGTCGGTGGACACACGGTAGTCCATCCGCAGGGTGTTGTCCGGCGTGAGGATATACCGCACACTGACCTTCAGATTTCCGGGGAAACCGTCTTCGCCCGCCGGGCTTTCGGTCTCCAGCAAAAGGGTGTCGCCGAACATCTTCACATCGTAAATTTTGCGGGGGAAGGTGCCGTGCAGGTGATTTTTGCCATTGTTGGCTTCCAGCTTGTAGGTCTTGCCGCTGAGAGAAAATTCCGCATTTTCAATGCGGTTGGCGTACCGGCCCACGAACGCACCGCAGCAGGTGCTGCCGGATGAGTTGAAATCCGCCTCATAGTCGGCGAGGGTGTCGTGTCCGACAACCACATCCACCATACCCGTTTTTGTAGGGACGAAGAGATTTTTGATCACACAGCCATAGTTCAGCACGCTGATCTCAAGTCCACCGGGATTGGAGATGATGTATTCATCCACCTTATCACCGTTTTGGGTCACACCAAAGGGCTTGGAGCGGAACTGTGCCATAAGGCTCGCCTCCTTCTTCATTATTTTCGGTCAGGGCAGCACAGCCCCGGCCTCATCCATAACTATGATTATAGCACAGTTTTCCGGCCTTGTGTGAGAATGATTTTAGATTTATCTTCCAAAATTTCGAGAGTTTTTTTGGACATATTGCCTCCCTCTCAGGCGCTGACGCGCCAGCTCTCCCAAAGGGAGAGCCATTGGCATGACGGTCAGGTCTGAGCTGCCCGCTTGGGGGCCACTGTGGCGCAAAAGAGCGGGCCCTGCTATCCCCGATAGGCGGTGCTTGCCCGGCGCGCCCCGGACGCTGCTGCTATCAGGGAACAAAAGAAACCGCCGCACATCAGACTGTGCAGCGGTTTCGGGGCAGATGCTTATTCTATGTGGGCTCAGAAAGCCCGGACCACGGTGGGCGGCTTATTTTTCGTAGATGACGATCATGTAGCAGTAGGTATCACCGCCGTCCTGCACACGGTGGACGGCCACCTTTACGCTCGTCCAGTCCGAAGAATAGTTGGTATAAACTCTCACGCCGCCTCGGGAGCAATGGAGCACATAGGAAGCCTGGGTGATGGCACTGCCCGCCGACTCGGGCATTTTTGCCGCATAAAACTGCACGCTGACGCTGGTGCTGTAATCCTTCAGCGCCTCTTTCAGCATGGCAACACCGGCAGCGCTGGAGTTGTAGAAATACTCGCCCGCAGCGTTGCTGGCCAGATAACCGGTAGATCCGTTGAACCATTTTGCCTTGTTTGCCCGTAAGTCCTCATCGATCTTCTCAAGGGCAGCCGGGGAGACATCGTAGGTCACCTTCAGGTCAGGTTTTCCTATCTGGCCCCGGAGATAATCTCCGTAGGCCTTTTCCATGGCACGCTCAGTCACCTTGCCGCCGCCGCAGCCGGTAAGCAGGGTCAGTGCCATCATGGCCGCAAGGGCCAGAGACAGGATACGGTTGAGTCGTTTCATAGTATGCGTCCTCCTTATAGTATGGCGGTGATCCAGCGAAGCATCCACACCTTTTTCTTATTAT
>SKEW01001798.1_pt1 | contig 11678 bp, 16 predicted proteins | sample 4841441 | NCBI WGS metagenome assembly SKEW01 (sample SAMN11008799, study PRJNA524170) | human gut metagenome | isolation source: fecal sample from pouch patient p41 | place: Israel: Tel-Aviv | reverse complement strand
AATGTGGAGCTTCCATGCCCTCCCTGGGAGCACCACCCTCCAGGAACCTCCACCCATATGTGTTCAGCTATCCAGAAGCTCTCCCAACCCAGTCCTTTTTTTTTTTAATGGAGGCTTTCCAATTACAAAAGTAATAAATACTCATTATTTTAAAAATCAAACAAGAATAGTAATCTTTCTTAAGCTATATCTTGAATTTCACCTATTGAGCCTCTATTATCCATATCAATAGACATGATCCGTAATTTTAACGATTTCTATTTGTAGAGCATTCTCTAAATGTTTCATTTAGAATTTCTGTAAGAGTTTTTACATTCTGCATATTTTTGATTTGATAGATTATATATATCAACTTGCTCATTTTTGATACTTTAAAACTGAGATTATCTGTCAATTGCATGTACAATTTCTCTATTCAGTCGTAATGAATCAAATATCAAACTCATCATCATCGTCTTTATCGCTCAATAAAGAGATTTGTTTGATGATTGAGGATTTCCCCAGTGAATCGATCCATTTCTGCATATCCTTTGCAGAACCCTCCCCGTCGGTCTTTATAGTACTGGTATCTGTTTTTATAGTGATGGTACCTTTTAGTTTGTTTATTTTACTGATACTGACGAAAGCTTTAATCAAGGCTACAATAACAGCAGATGAAGCAGAAATAATAGCTATTATAATAGCCGGATCATCCAATACTCCCCGCTTGTTTTCTTTCTCATCAACTTTGACTTTTTCTATAGCAATTTCTTGCTTCAGGCTTTCACAAATTTCCTGAATTTCAGTAAAGGACAGGAGTTCACTGGCTATCTGAACCTTCTGAATAAGGGCTTTATCACTTGTTTCCATGCTTTATATATTAGGTTTAATCAAAAGTAATAAAAAAATCTGTATCTACTATTTTTTACATACCAAATTCCTTACCGCTTCTATATTTTAAGACTTCAGCATCACACCTCAGATTTTTCTACTTTATCCATTATAGTTATCTTCCAGTACCCGCATAATATCAGACTCCTTATATATGATTTTTCCAGGTAACTGTATAAATGGAATAAATCCATCATCCCGGTACTGCTGCAATGTCCTTCTTGATATATGCAGCACCTTGCAAACCTCTTCATGGTCCATATATATTTCTCCGTTCATCGTTGGCCTACAAGTCTGGGAGATGCTCTCTATTCCTTTTTTCAACCGCTGGATAACCGAGAATAACTGCTGCACGACCTCATGGTCTTTAGTCATTAATTCCATCTTTGTTTTTTGTTAAGTTTTTCAATAATAACTCCACATCACTCAATTTGAAATAACTTTTCCTGTTAATACGGGAATGTGGTAAGATTCCCTGGTCCTTATAGTTTTGCAGTGTTCGTTTACTGACATTCAGCATCAAACATACATTCTCATGATCCAGCCACTGAGCATGTTCCGGTTTAAACTTTCGCAATAAGTCTTCAGACATTAAGATCACGTTATCAACTTCCTGCTGAAGATCATCAAATGTATTTTTCTCTATTGTTACGACTTCCATAATACGATTATTTTTGTTTCCGGAGTAAATATATGCAGATATATAATTCTATCCATCAATCCTTTACCATCCCTGTTTGTATTTGCCTACATTTGCGTTTATATGCACAATTGTATTCTGAAAAGTAACAATACAATTGTGCAACAATACTATTTTTTGAGAAGTTTATCCCTTGCTATCACCTGAATTCACAAGTTTATAATTGCAAACGATCCATTCTTCCTGTTTCCTGGTATTTTTCTTTTCCACGCAAATGCTTCTTTGAATCCGATGAATTATCCACCCATGCTTTACCGCATGATCTTCAAGTATTGGAAGCGGGAACATAGTTAACATAAACTTTCCCTTTATATCCTTTAGGAGTTCTAAAAGTGCCTTTAGATCACTTTCATTAAAGTAACCCGCATAATGGCCACATGTACTGTTTATATAAGGAGGATCTACAAAATGAAAAGCATCCGTAAAGTCATATGTTGAAATCACATTTAAGGCATCTCGATTTTCTATAGTTACCCTTTCCAGACGCTTACATAACTCTTCTGTAAAATGATCTTTTGCTTTAGTTATCTTTCGAGGTAGATTTCCTTTGAAATTATAACCGAACGATCCGCCCATTTTTGCGGCAAAACTCATGTTGCAAGATACCCAAACAGCCCAAGCCCTCTGTACCGGAGTGAAAAACTGGTGAAATTTAAGGATATGCCTTGCATGTTCATGTATGTCCCGGCTATAAAGAGTCTTTTCAATCTCCTGTTTGAGATCCGGATAATAAACCTTAGCTACCCAATAAAAATTAGTGATGTGCATATTAATATCATTAATCACTTCCACTTCAGCCCTTTCCTTACCGAACAACACAGCAGCTCCACCGCAGAAGATTTCCGTATAAACACGATGTTCAGGAATAAGGGGCAATATATCTTTTAAGAGAGTTTGTTTGCCACCATAATATGTAATTGGAGTTTTCATTCTATTTTAATTATTTAATTAGTACTACAAACAAAAAATCATCAGGTTCATAGCTGAACCTAATTACATTTCACGGTTCGAATATAATACATAACTATCTAAAAATGTTACCCTTACAAAATTCCCGATTCTATTTGCTCCTATTTGCGGTTATTCGCCAATCTCCATGTAATAATTAACGCAGATATATAGCTTTCCAAAATTTTCAATTCAACAAAATGGAAATGTATAACTTGTCCACCCTTCATTTTACATCGTTTACTATTTGGCTGAATTTGTCTAATTCCAGTCCGGTTTTGTCTGTATCGAAATTATGCAGTTCCGAAAGAACAACCTTAACTTTGTATCCGAGAAAATCTATCAAATATGAATGGTGATTTAAGAGATTCGTTCAAGTCTGTTCCGGCTACAAAAGACCGGCATAGTGGTTACGTTCGCATGACGGCTAGTGTTAACGGCACCCGCTTTCGTTTGGCCTTGAAACATATACATCCGTCCGACTCCCGGGAAGAACTGATATCCCTATCATCAACCCTGTTTCGTATTTATAAAGAAGCATTATTGCAAAACCAACCTATCAGGGCCAAAGAACTGAAAAAGCAGTTCATGGCAACACCCCCTTCGTTATTATATGATACCATACACCGATCCAGCACTTCTAATCTTCTCAGTATTGGTAAAACAATATCTTTTGAACAATATCAATTCCAGCTAAAAACTATAAAATCTATCCCCATATTCTGCCAGCTAACCTATGGAATACCGGAGATATCCATATTAGCACTACCTGATACATTTTTAGACCAGTTAGAAACATTCTTCTCTAATCATTCAACAGAGAAGCACCGAAGCCGTGAACAAGTACAATTGATCTGTACCATCTTATTAAGAGAGCACCGAAAAGGCATTATCCAACTATCCGATTCTGTGAAGCAACAACTGGCTCAATATAGTATTTCGGAAGAACTCACACTGGAAGATGTGCGCAGCCTTCAAGAAGCACATCTTCCTTGCCACTACGCAGCCATAAGAGACATTTTTATATTCAGTTGTTTCACCGGATTAGGTTATAACGACATCAAACAATTGACCGGCCACCAGCTACGGAAAGTATCGGATGGTTCCTTATGGCTATTAACCAATAACCTTCAGCTTTCGCTTTCCGTCCTTCCCCAAAGACTTCAAAACCAAATTCTGGAACAAGGGCACAATAAACCTCTTTTCCGGTTGACAACGATACAGCATATCAATGCGAGCTTACGCTACATTGCTTTAAAAAGCGATGTACACACTCTTTTCACATTCAAATCTGCACGTAAATACTATCTCTCCCTCCGAAAAGAACAAGAATCCGAGAACATGAAAATCTAAAAGCTCTTTTACTGGAAGAAGGATTTATCGTATCTTTGCCGGAAAAATAGCAACCTTAGATTTATCAAATATGAATAAATTCGTTTTCCAGTGCTCAATTTCGACTGACCAATTGAACTTGATAAAAGATTTCTCTGATAAAATGCAAATTAACGGCGATGCAGTCGTACAGTTCGATGAGCGCGGACAATTTTATTTCCTATGTTCTAAGGAGAGTGATCTTCAACAGCACTATACTGACGATAACGGTTGGTTAATCACTTACAGCTATCCATTTAACAGTGAGTTGATCATTGGCCAGGGCTTACATGAAAATACCACCTATGCCGGTTATCTGCATACATTTGAGGACAAGGATAAAGTAAGGATGTGGAATGATATTTTAGATTTCGCCTTTCGCAGTGACTTTCATCGAGTGTTCTTTCCTATGGAGAACTATTTCAAGGGTTTTCTGAAGTTGGACGACAGCCTTTGTTTCTATCTTTATGATTATGTACCTGTTTCACGTAACCTCAAAGCAAGTACGGATCTAAAGAAAACGACCAATTTGCTTTTTCGCATGAAAGAAGGCCACGTAGTTCCTCTCACCGCCAAACTCTTTTCATTGGCTATGAGCCGCATTTACGCCATCACCGGCAAGAAGGATAACTCTATTTTAATCCCGATCCCTGCATCCACCCGTGAAAAGCACATGCAACGGTTCTCTTACTTCTGTCATCTGCTGTCCGAAAGGACGGGCATCAAGAATGGCTACAACGCCATCCGGATTGAATCCGACCGGCAAGAACTGAAAGGAGCCCGCAACGTTGACAAAATTTTCAATCTGAAATTCAATCCATCACTATTCTGTGACAAGCAAGTCATACTCATCGACGACGTACTGAATTCCGGTACCGGCTTTATCCAGATCAAAAGAAAACTTATGGATTTGGGAGCAAGATCAGTCATTGGAGTTTTCCTGGTAAAAACGATACAGGAAGAATAAGCTTTATTCCAGCATAATTATATCTTTCTTTTTTGGGGAGTCATGTTTGTTTTCTGTAATTTCCTCATAGGTTTCTCTACTTGTTCCTGTGTTTGTTTCTGCACAGGACGACATAACAATTGCTTATGTTTTTTGTCGAAAGTAATCACACAGTTATCGTGTACCTGATAGTCTGTATGTACATTTTTTACGATCAGCGGTTTGCCATTATACAGATCTTTCATTTGCTCAACTGTATAATCACTGGATTTTGTTGCATTTTCCAGTGTTCTGAAGAGTGAGTAAATATTACTTCCGCTACGTACAGCCATCGGCACTCTGGCAGGCTCAAACGCATCTTTGAAGCGTATGGCAACTTCCAGGCAAATCTCCGGAGTACAGTTCTTCGGAGGGATATAACAAAAAGATTTCCAGCTATGCTTTGCCGCTTTAAGATAAAGTTCCGGTGTCAGCATATCCTTTCTTACATTTCTTAATAAAGAAAAGGAACCGGAAACTTCTACCGCCTTTTCTATACGTTCCTTTGTCTGAAGATGTACCGGTATAACATTCAGACTTTGCCCCACTACTTTTGATACCAGATAGTCTGCAATTTCATCATTCATCACTTCCGGACGAATATATCCGGCTTTATCCAATATTTCGATCGGTTTATCCAAAGGCATTTTTTTAAGTTCTTCAAGACAAACCTCTGCAAAAGGAATCTCCTTTATCAGGGTTGAAAGTCTGTTTTGCCATTTCCTCTCTGTCTGTATGGCTAAGCGACACATCTCCGGTGTCTTTACATAGTCAGGAACCAATGCCAGGTTTTCTCCGTCTTTTAGAACAGCATGCCAGCATTTTTGTGGAGTACGTTCAAAATCACATAAATCACCAAAATATTTCTTCTTTTGTTCGTCTCTGTGAACTTCCTCCTTATATTTTTCCAGAAGATCGGAATAATGCGCTATAGGTAAAAGCTTGCCGGGTTCAATCTCCCATTTTTTGAGTTGGAGATGGTCCAGCAGGACTTCCCGTTTATAGATATAATTATTATGAATCACCACATGCGGGAGCTTCATGTTTTCTTCCGTCATCCATTCCAACCCCTCTTTACCGGCAGGTACTAATCCCATATTGAGTAATTGCTTCTTTGCCTGGTCGATATTATCGTTTATCAAGAGAATAAACGACGATGGATAACACCGCAAAAAGTCTTTTCCGGACTGTATTTTTATATCATTTTCCATAACTGCCATCTCTTTATTTATATTGCTTTTCAAAGATAGCCGACAAGAAAACACAAATATGTTTCACCTAAATCATTTGATACTTTTTGCAGTCGTTTGCTATACATTTCCACCCTTTATTCATCAACCAGATTTATTTAATTGATTGAAAAAAATCCTTTACTGCCTGGTAAAACATCGTCGAAGGTATATCTGTATCGGTTACTGTTCAATAATTATTTTAAAATCTCCAGACCTCCCTTCGGGTGCTAGTATTTAAAAATAATTCTTGACCTGTATCCCCTACAGACCTTCTTATTGCCGATGTTCTTCCCAGTCAGTTAAGGGAAATTTTAATGGTTCGGGGAAGAGCGACAAGCGGTATTTTGCTAAAAAGTCAAGTACAATAACTTAAAAAAAAGAAGATGAACAAATTCATGATTTCAAAATTCAAGAGTGTTTGCCAGGAAACAGGCAAGGTTATTTCAAAAGGTGAATACATACTGTATGATACAGCCAGTCGGAAAGCGTACAGCTCCCAATCTAAAAAATACAAGTCAGAACAGGAATGTGTACAGACCGCAGCTTACATACAGGCACAGGAAGATGCCTATTTTGATAATTTTTGTAACAAGTACGGAATATAGATCATAACCCATTAAAAAGAAACATTATGAAAACAATTTATTTACAAAGACAAGGTAGCAGCAATAGTTACAATACCAATAACTGTATTAACAGCCAATTAGGGTTCTACATCGGGGTACAGCCAATAACAAATGATAAATATCATGTATCGATCGTATCACGGTACAATCCAAAAGAAGATGGAGAACAAAGGAAGAGAATAGAGATTGAAGTGGTTGCTCCATCATTGCCGGATGTATTCAGACGTATAGAGAAAGAAATCCAAAAGGAATTATCCGAGGATATTATCATAGCCGACACGATAGAAATGTACTGCCATGACAACTATTGCTATTTTAAGGTTGAAGATAAATATTTGGCTGTATGCTTCTATGAAAAATCAACCGAAACAATAAGGCTATATCCCGAAAATTATTGTCTTGTTTCTTTCAAACACAAAGGCACAAAGGATTATCTGCAAATGGACAGTGCAACGTTGAAATTTCTACCTATCCTTGAAGAACAGGCCTCAGAACATGAGAAAGAAAAAAATTGGACTTGCCACCAAGATAAATCAGAAGATTTCCTCCGGGAACGCTTCGCATGGCTGATCGGAGAAAGTATTAAGAAGGAAAATAACAATGTGAAATTCTGCATTGTAGATTCTCTGATTAGATAAACCCTCCCAAAAACTGATGTAACAGTCAGCCTACTATAACAAATTGTATAAACGAACATATTTTAATGAATAAAATGACAAAGAACAATATAGCAATGATAAACAGAGAGCCAGGGTTCAGATATCGTCTTTTAAGCCGATTACAGTGCGATTGTAATTATTATTTAGGCAACGGCAACAGGTGTAAAAAACACCTGTGGGCCGGTGATGAGCAAGAGCAAATCGACCTAATGATAGAACTGCACAATAGTTTCGAATCGGATAAGAAGCCGGAGTGGTTAACAATGGATGAAATTTTAAAATACCGTAACAAGATGGTGGCTACCACCTAAAGAAGAAATGAACAAGAAAGAACTATTATCACGAATTGAATGGATGCTTTCCTATAATGACGAGGGAGATGCAGGGGTATATTCTTTTAGTAACAATCCGGAAATATTAAAGATTACCTCCAAAACTTATGTGAAATGTTTGAAAGGTGGAACAGTTGAGTTCTTTCTTTCAGCTCCGAAACAAATTTGTCACCGCCTCTATGAATTATATCGCTCCGACTATAGAATAACTACGGTAACAACATATTCATACAAACTATCGCTTTATAATTTGAGCGCTAAAGAGCTTACCATGATATACATAGCGATGAAGCCTTATTGCAAGCATAACGGGAAGCTTATTTATAAATAAATAATCAAATAAAATCAATAACAGATATGAAGACTATAACAATTGGAGAGATAGCACGGATAGCAAGCGGGATTAACTGCAAAATTATCAGTAACGGGAAAGTACATTTCCACCAAATGCGGGATTATAATACTGAAACAAAAACGTTTGCGAAGAAAGATATGACTGATCTAAATAAAAATGCAGTATCCCACCTTTTACAGAGAAAAGACCTGCTAATTACGGCTAAGGGGGCAAAATTTTATTGCGCAGTCTATAATTGTTCCGGAAAGAAGGCCGTAGCTTCAAATGCTTTTTTTGTAGTGAGAATTTTTGATAAAAGAATAACCCCGGAGTATTTGTCCTGGTTTCTTAACCAACCCGAAATAAGCCAAACACTCATTCAATGGAAAACAAACTATTTTATCTTAAACAAAGACGCAATAGCTTCACTATCCATACCTCTGTTGGACAGGACTGCCCAGGACAATATCCTTACTTTATACAAAGAGCAGAAAGAAGCGGTAAAATTACAAGAGAAAATCTTTAAAGAGTCACAATCAAATATTTTAGCACTAATCCGAAACGAAAGCTGATCAGTATTTGTAACGAATCCCTTCCGCTTTCAGAACGTAAACCATTATTTATCAACTTACTAAAGTTTAAAATGAACATGAAACTAAAAAAAATCAAACTCATCCTGCATCATGGTATTATTTGGGGTTCTGTTGTTTTCTCACTAACTTACCCATCAACTTGGGTACATAGTAGTAATATCTTCCTCCCTTTTCTGCCGACATGCCTGAGTGCAATGGGTGCAACTTTGGCCATATCGGATATAGTTAAATATAGAAAAAGTAGAAACAAAAATAAATAATCAGATTATGGAAGTAATAATAGAGTCTATCCTTTGCCGATGGAACGAAGATGTAACAGAGGCATTTTTCAAACTATTGAATGTATGTCTTTTATCTTGTGGTGAGACAAATTTGCGCAAGGCAATAACTGAACTGAGAGTAACAGATCCCAGCATTGATAAAAACTTTGCTTTTGGCTATGGAGCGGCCCATCTTTGGGTACACCAACGTCCCAATGACAGCCCAAAACAACAGTTACCCAATAGATTAATAATCGTTCGTTTTTAAATATCAAGTTATGAAAATTACAAGAAACAATAATCAAGAGATAGAAATTAAATATGTAAAGGTTGAACTTCCTATCCGTTATGGTGAAGAAGATATGCCCAAAGATTTTCCGCTCCGATACGAGGTCCCAACTGATGAAAGCGGATACGACTGGTGGAAAGCCACCATTGAGATCGACACCGGAAAGATACTTGAATGGCCTTTAGGGAAGGTCGGCAAGTTCTACATTAAGGTTTATGACGAAGGTTCTTATTTTTTATTGGACGAAAGCCGGAATATAATAGCTGCCATTGAGATCAATTATGTCCCGAATAGGTTACTACCTCCGAAAGACGGTTACGGAGATTATGTAACTTTTAAAATCCAAGCTAATGGCGTAATTTCTAATTGGTACAAAAACCCATTATTAACGGATTTTCTCGATTGAGTAAGTTCCCGGACTGATATGGCAATCGGTCCGGGAACATGTTGTCCACTATTATACAGCAGATTTATAGAAAAAAGTCCCCAAAGGAAACTTTTGAAGTTTCCTTTGGGGACTTAATAATAAACGGCTACAAGAATTTAATTAATGAAGGCCAGCCGCTATTATATTAAAGGTTCGGGGTGAACCTGTATTTTTAGTGAATACCCTTTTGTCTCCCATGACTTGTATTTTTAACTCCGAGGTGTAACTTTGCTGGTTTGCTCCAAGACTAACCCGTATCCCGTTACCTCCTTGTGCGGCAGCCACCTGGCTCATCGCATTTTGTATTACGGAGAAAGTACAATTATAAGTATCCATTATTTGCTGGGATACACTTAACGGAAGAATAAAGGTTATGCCCGAGAATGTGCTTCTCAACTCCGTTGGTGCTGCTGGCGGATTGGTTGGAAGATTCGTATAACGGAATCCCATAAACTGGAATAAAGCCTGCGCATTTGCATCATTAAATCGAAGGGAACGGGTATCAGAGAAACTATTAAAAATAGACTGCAACAAGATTACTGTTGTTTCGGTTTTATAATACACAATCCCCGCATAACCATCAGATAGTACCGCATACCCTTTATAATACAGGTTATCATCCATTCTGACGGCATTCGCCAAATCATTTTTTTCCACACTCGTCAGTTTACTAAAGGTCGTCACTTCAGTTTTTCCGGCTCTGGTAGAGATCTCGTTTTCACTTTGGTCGTTATGGCCAATTCCATCATTAAAATATCCATCATTACAGGACATGCACACAAGTGCCACGAATAAAAACAAAGCTAACTTTCTCATAATATTGATATTTAAAAGTGAATAATTATAAATGCAAAGTTAGCTGTCAAAAGTAAATTAATGACATTTTATCCGTCAATTTAGTACAACGCTCGTTATACCTTAAAATCAATAAAAAGCCATTTTAGCAGTATTTGATAATTAAAATTAAGTCTATAGCATAATATAAATTTCTTTATATACAATGTTCATTCTACTTACAAACACGCTAAAATAGATATGTTAAACATTCTAAATCAAAAACCATTATTAATATTTTTGTATTCATTTATCCTTCTTCCCAATAAATAGATCAATATGATTCAGAGTTTTTCTTGGTGCTTATAGTTGAGTTTAAACATAACTAGAACGTATTTAGAAAATGGATAGAACGACTATAATTTTACCCGTTAATTCGATGAATTTAGTTACTACATCCATATCAAGAGTGATTTAGCTACAGAGATTGAGGCTAGTTTGCTGTGAGTATGGAAATTCACAGGAAATAAGCTCTGGTAATAAGTGGATTTTTTGTTTTGACTCAATTCAGTCAGAATAGTATTCAAATATGTACAATTATTCAGCGAAATAGATATTTTGAACTTATATTCCTGTTTTTCCTTGGTTAATCAATTTCTTTTCAATAAATTTCCAACGCATTTGTATAACCTGCAAAATAAGTAACGATAGAAGTTTGTGCATAATGAAAATAAAAAAGGTTGATGGAAGTAAGTAACTGTTTCTAAATTTAATGTTCACACTTAAAGCCATTGAAATTACTATGTTAACAACAGAATATGTATCAAAATACCAATTTAAATATGGAGTATCCTTATTTATAGATCTAATATTATGCATTTTTTTTATATTTTGTAACAAAACGGTTTCTCTTCTTGCGCTAATCCTTGTTTTCTTGTTACTTAAAATCGTATTGTGTCGGATCTCTATAAGACAGGAACGAAACAGAGAGTATAGAGATCTTTTGACTGGATTATATAACCGTAACTATCTAGTTAATAAATACCTGAAAGGTACAGAAAGTAAAAAAGCCACCTCCTTAGTAGTTCTTGATATTGATGATTTTTCACAGATAGAAACATGACCAGTTTCTTCACTAACAACAATAACAATTGCATCAGATTTTTCTGATATCCCTATCCCTGCTCTATGCCTTGTTCCAAGTTCCATTGAAATTTCCTTACTATCAGTTAGTGGTAAAAAACAAGATGCTGCAATAATATGATCATGACTTATAAC
>SKEW01001788.1_pt1 | contig 11739 bp, 6 predicted proteins | sample 4841441 | NCBI WGS metagenome assembly SKEW01 (sample SAMN11008799, study PRJNA524170) | human gut metagenome | isolation source: fecal sample from pouch patient p41 | place: Israel: Tel-Aviv | reverse complement strand
TTTTTTCGTATAAAAATGCGGGTAAACTCCGTCCCCAAATGGCCTCCCTTTTCATTATTTTACACTGGTCTTAAACACGCCGATTCTTCTTCCACTTATATACTACTATTATAAGAAGTGCACTCAAAATCAATACAATCAACGATATAAATGACTGATCGTCTCCTGATTTTGGGACACTTGCTGTATTTTTCACTGGTGTCTCATCTTCCACTTTATGTTGAATTGTAAAACTCAATGTCGGAGATTTATTACCATCTTTTCTTCTAATTGCAGTCTTAACTAAAAAATCTTCTGAGCCATTCTGCATTACATAATTCTCTATGGTATAAACCTGCCCATCATAATCCTTGTTATCTTTTTCAACAACCTGTTTCAGCTGATATCGATAAGTAGCTGCCTCCTCATAAGAAAAAACCAATTCCTTACTATCATTACCATTAAGGCTAAATTTCAACCGGTCTCCATTGCTTCCTTCCGGCATTGGATTGCCAGAATCTAAACTTGTCAACTCATATTGAAATTCATCTGTAACCCCATTTGTTTTCCCTTTTACAGTCTGTTCCACCGTCAGAGCAGCTTCTTTATTTTTCCCCGCTGCATATACCTGATTTGGAATGGCCACACATACCATCATCACAAAAGCAAGGTATACCAGCTTTATTCTCTGTTTATATCTTTCACTTTTCACATACGTACCTCTGTCAGTTTTCCAGTTTTCTACTGTTATTTTTTGTTTTCTTTCTCTTTCCGCTCCTCTCCACTGCCATCAGTAACAAAATACTGAACAACAGCAGAATCAGAACACCTAATCGCTTCATACTGGTTTTCCAGAAAATTCCCCAGTCGATTCGGTCGATCTGACTGTTCCTTTTCAAAGTTTTCTTATACGTATCTTTATACGTTTGTTTTGAAAGCTTTCCTATCAGAATATGCCTTCCATTTGTGATATTTTCCGTACACGTAGACATCACTACCAGCCGGTCCTCTGTGGAAAGACTGATTTGACGATACCACAAAGCAGTATCTTCTATCTCTTGCAAATACTGTTCTTTCCGAGAAACTTCCTGCACTGGTGTTACATAAAGACCTGTATTATAAGCATCCAACTCCAAGAATGCAAATAACTCCAGTCCATAATCTTTTCCATTGGTAAAAATATTTCCATACAAATGACTGTCCGCAAAAGACTGATCCAGATACTGGTCAAAATCCCCAAACATCGCTCCGCCATCCATATGGTGACCATAAATAATGGTATTAAAATCTGAAAAATCCTTCTGATTCATATAATCCATGAAGATTGAGCCCGACAAGCTATATTCTCCACGCGGATTCCTCATTAAATATGTGCTGTTATCCTCCGACTGCACTACCGGATAATCCACATGTGTTCCATAAATCGTAATCCAGCCACATACATCACTGTTCTGCGCCTTCAATTCGTCAAAATTCCCATAATCTTCTTCTGTTGGACGATAGATTTCATAATGTTCCGGCATGGCATTTTCTTCCAACATGTAGCTATCTCCAATGCCATAGGTTCCATAACAAAAAAGAATAACTAAAATAATCATCAAAATCCAATTCAATAGCTCGTTACAAATATCCAGTATACGAAACGCTCTGTCAGTTTCTGCGTTCTGTCTCTTCATTTTGATATTATTTCCGTCCTTTCCTTCTTCGTCTGCAAATCCACTGGTCTGCGAAACAGATTAATATCAATAGGAGCAGTAATAAGAATAAGGCAGTCTTCCATCCAGGTATAAAATCTCTCCACCCACCTCGTCGGTCTACCGATTCATTCCCGGCATGATCTTGATCTTTGGCACTGTATGTGTCTTTGTATGTCTGGTCTGTAATTCTTGCTACAAGAATATCCCTTCCATTAGTTGACTCTGATGAACAGGTAGATAATAGAAGAATTCTATCATCTGCTTCTAACGTAATGTCATTCATATAGACCGCATGATTTCGAATCACTTCCAAATAGGGGATACTGTCATTTCTTGTTACATTTATATTGAAAACAGAACTGTCATAAGCATCCGCTTCAATTAATGCAATGATTTCCAATCCAAAATTACGATTCTGAACAAATAGATTACCATATGGGTGTGCTTCGTAAAAGGCTTGTTCTTTAAATTCCTTGATACTTCCGAACATGACATTTGGAACCATGTTATGTCCATAGAGAATTGTATTAAAATCCTGAAAATCCGGATTACTTTCGGAATCCATAAAAATTGCACCGGTCAGGGAATATTCACCTTCTGCATTCTTATTAACATATTCCCAATTATCTTTTCCCTGTACAACCGGATAATCAATCGGGGTATCATACACTGTGATCCAGGCAATCACATCCGAGTTCATCGACTGTAATTCCTGGAATCCCAGCGTATCTTCTTGAGGTTTATAAATCGCATATTGTTCTGACGTTGCTTCCTCTGCCAGATTCTGCGAATCCCATAATGCATAGCATCCATATACCAGACCCAAAAGCAAAAGCAGAAGTAAACCATAATCCAGTATTCCATTCATTCCTCTTATTACTCTGCAAATACCTCTGTGTCTGCACATGCTAAATCATTCCTCTGTCTATATTCGTTACCCTTATCTTCTGTTCATTCTCTTCTTGCTATTCATTGCTACGATACCTGCAAGTGCAACAACTGCGATAGCAATCATGATAATGAATGGGAAGTTATTTACGATGATACCTGTTACTGCGATATCTTTGTAAATGTTTTTGTATTCAACCTTGTTTTCTTTCTGTCCAAGAGTTTTGTTTGCAACCTGAAGGTTCTTACCTACTGCTGCTGATAATTTCTGAGTATCTTTTACTCCATTGAATGTCGTTTCTGCTGTTGCTGTCCAGTTTGCTACACCTTTCTGATCAACTGTTACTTTAGATCCAGCATAGCAGCTCTGAATCATCATACTCTTAGTATCTGGCAGTGTAAATTTCACCGCTGTTCCATAAGTTCCAGTTTGTTTTGTTCCATCTACATAATAAACATATGTATTATCAGCTGTTGTAATTCCTGATGGCTTTGTTACTGTCATAGTATATTCGAAGCTTCCAGTTTGAGTTCCTTTGCTCTCAGTATTATTCGTTACTTTGAATGCGTAAGATTTTGGATCATTCGGATCTGGTACAGACGGATCTGTTGGATCTACGCTACCAGCTTTTGCAACATATTCATTCACGAATTTCAGACCACTAAAGTTACTTGCTGTACCACCTGTTGTTGATCCTGGCGTACCATCTACTTTTGTATCGTTACCAGTATCTGTTCCTGCATCATTCTTAGTATTAATAATTGAAAGACCTTTAATGTATAATTTACCATCTGTATTCTGTGCTACGAAAATATCAAGTTTGTATTCAGCATTTGACGCTGTAAATACATCATTATTTTTTGCCTTTGTTACAGTACTAGTTGACTTTACTGTATACACATATTCACCAGTTGTCATTTTTGTACTAGTATCCATTGCTGTTTTGAAACTTGCAAGAAAGTTATCGCTCTGTTTTCTTAACACTTTGATGTCTGTAACAGAAGTATCTTTAATCAAATCTTCTCCTGCATTGAATTTAACATTTCCAACTGAAATAGCCGGCATATCGTTCAGATTCATTCCTGTAGGTGCACTAGTTTTAGTAAAGGTAAAGCTGACATCATTCGCTGGGGTCACTACATCATTTCCCATCTTGTACTCTACAGTAATTGCTGCGCTTGGAGTCTCTGTTGGTCCCCATTCAGCAGGAACATCTGCTGCGTTTACATTTGCTACATTTCCGAGACACATTGTTCCGACTAATACTGCGGCTGCAAAGAGTCTGCTCATTTTTTGTAAGGATTTTTTCTTCATCTTTCTTTCTCCTTTTCCTTAGTATATTTTTTTATTTAACACCCTCCGCCATTATACGGAGAAATATTAACAAGTTCTTGCGGCTTATCAAAAGCCTCTTCTTCGGACTATCGTCATAACTTTTCCCTTCGTGTCTTTCACATCTACTGCTCCGTACACTCGACTGTCTGACGCATTCTCACGGCTGTCTCCCAGGACGAAAATCTGCCCTTCCTGTAGTTTGATTGGGAAGTCCACTCCCGTATCATACCGCTGTGTCTTTTCATAAATCTGATGTTCTTGTTGCGGTGCTCCGTTAATTGTAAGACCATCCTCTGTAATATCCACCACATCTCCTGCAGTAGCAATCACTCTCCGGACCTGTTCTTTTCCTTGATAGTTCAAAACAACCAGGTCCGAAGCTACATAACTCTTCCTTAACCGATAATAAAAGACCAAATCACCATCTTTCACTGCCGGAAGCATGGCATTGTCTGCATAACGGAACACACCGAAGATAAATGTGAAGATAACCACAATGGCAGTTGCAATTGCTACAATCTTCAACAGAAGGTACAAAATCTCACGGAAAATCCCTCCTGCCACTGATTCCTCAGAAATTACTTTTTCCTCTGCAGTGTCCATCTAGGATCTCCTCCTCCCTCTTAATCGTAAGACGGAGGTTCCTGCGATCAGCAGGACTCCCATCAGACCTACAAGTAACAGACTGTTATCTGTATTTCCTCCATCAACACCTGTAACTACGATATTCTTCGTATTGGTAAAAACAAAATTGGTACTGATCTCATCTACAGCTACATTCTCTACACTTGAAATGACTTTTGCATCTTTTTGAATCTCGCAATTTGTTCCGTTGCTGTCTTGAATGATGCTCTTAATCGTATATTGGTTATCCCCAGGTATCAGTTCTAAACTCTGTCCTGCTTTCAGCTTAAATGTAATCTCCTGATTCGCATCTACTGTCAGCGATGTAATATTTGGTGCATTTACTGCCGGTGATACATAACTTCCTTTACACGGAATCACTTTTCCTTTTGGATAACTTGTCTTAACCTTATAAGTAAATTCTTGATTATTCCAGATACCATCTCCTTTTATCATCTGTTTAATTATTACACCTGGTTTGTCGTAATCTGCATTTAAGATTACCGATTTTGTCATCTGTGCTGTTTTCAGATCTACTTTTTTCTTGTTCGGATCTGTGCTATCTGACCACTGCGTAAATTTCTGGCTTGTAGTATCATTATAGAAGCCTGGATTAGATGGAATCTGACTTGGCGAAAGTTTCTGTCCCTTTGCAACCAATTCTCTCTTTAGTCTCTTGTTATTTTCAAAACTTGCTTTCTTGTACTGTGCATTTCCTGATGCATCAAATCCAACCAGTACATACTGCTGTGCTGTCGTATTACCATAATAGTCCTGAGCATATACATAGAGCATCTCTCCATTATTCATTGACTCCACAGCCGTATAAGTTCCCTCTATTTTTGTAGGAGTTTTGTAAGTATCTGAAAATTTTCCAGTTTTGTTGTTACGTACAAGTGAAACCTCCGTTCCCTTATATTTTGTTGCATTTGCAACATATGTAAAGTTCTCCTGCGACTCGTTTGTCAAATCGGACGTACCATTTGCTGCATCAATCATTTCATCCTTGACTTGAATCTTTGAAATTGTAAACTCCGTGTCATTATCATTCTCTTTTGATTTCGTGATAGTTCCTGTATTCTCTATTCTAGGTCCCTTAGTATCTAGCAGATATTTTGTCCACTTTCCTGTAAGATCGCGCACATAAATGAAATAATTCTTATTCTGATCGAACTGATAATTACCAGTCATCTCAAATTTCCATACCGGTTTTTCAAAAGTTGCCTTCACTGTTTTACCTTCAATATCTGTAAAACTTCCACTGTTAAGCAGATAACAACTGCACAAACTTTCCAAGATCTCAGATTCTGCGTCCTTATAACGGAATTTGAATCCTCTGTCTGCCTTTGGTGCATCATAGGTGCTGAGATATACCTGTGCATATGTACATCCTGGGAATTCTGCTTTCTCCGATGTTGAGAATGAACTTCCTTTTGTATCAATTCCATTTCCATAAAGATCTCTGATATAAACTGTCAGTCTTCTTCCATAGTTATCTCCTTGGTCTTTTGTCCATTCACCTTCCATCTTTTGCTGATAGATTACCGGCTGACTGGAATCATTGCTATTAACAAATGCAAGTGAGCGATTCGTTGCATTCACACTGAATTTCTCTCTGTAATTTTGGTTATATTGTTTATTTTCCTCTGTTGTATACACTGTCCAGTAAGGGGATTCCTTGCCCTGACTTACAGATACGTAATCATAATAATCTGGTAGCTGAATCGTAACACTCTGTCCATGAGAAAGTGAGATCTTAATCTCTCCACTTGAATTGCTGCTTGCAATTCCATTCGCCGGAGCGGTAACCCCTGTCTCTCCATCGACTGTTCCTCCTGTGTAGGAGAAGGACTTTCCACTATAAGCGGTTCCCGATTCGTCGTTTACGGCAATCGTATAAGTAAATATCTTGCTCTTATCTGCCGCGCTTCCTGTAACCTGGTTACTAATCGTTAAGGTCGGATATGTCCACTGTGGATAATAATAAGTAGTTTCATCACTTACAGTCTCCCTTGTTAATGAAACTTGATATTTTCCACTGTCCTTAGAGTTATACCAGTAGCGGAACCTCTGATTTCCAAGTAGCGGACTTGATGGCTCCTGTGCAATATTCAAAGTACTTCCCACCAGTCCCAGTGTAGATGAAGTGGTAGACCCATCGCTGAACTTTCCAGTTGATGTAGCCCCGCCGCTCTGTGCATCAAAAACAATTGGTACATAAGTAAATTTCGAGATATTTCCATAGCCATCCTTTACAAAGACATATAATTTTTCCGTTACTGAAACAGATACATTACTGAGTGTACACGCCCCTGTACTTGTATTGAGACTTGCCGTACTATAACTAGCTCCGGATTCCCATGGATTCTTTCCTGTTTTGTTATATCGTACTGTATCTAGCTTTTTACTCTTCTGAATATACTGCGTTGCATTCGCTTTGTAACTTACATCTGTAATATCTGATGTTCCATATGTTGCAGTTTGTATTGGATCTGCAAATTTTAGCTCCTTAAATGTATAACTGTAAGTTCCATCTGATACTTTCTTTGATGTAATATTTGTGTAAGTACTTGTCGGGCCTTTCGTATCCAGAAGGAATTTACTCCAGTTTCCGGCATTATCTCTTGCGTAAATAAAATAATTTGTGTTTGCCTGATAAATACGTGAGTTCAATTTCAAATGCAATACCGGTGACTTTGTTGTAGCTGTCACTGACGTTCCATTGATATCTATAAACGACCCACTGTTCATCCAACCATAAGAAGATACATTTGCTGACTTCAACTGAATATCTGTACTGGAATTATATGTATATCCATAAACTCCATCCTTTAACTGAACATCCTGCGTACTTAAATACACTTGAACACCAGTTGGATATGCACCATCCGATGCATCATTAATGCTATAGCCACTCTTGTCAATTCCGTCACGATATAAATCCTTCAGATAAATCTCCAATTGTCCTATCTGATTTCCACTCAGAGACATAGACATATTCGTTGTCTTCGCCTGATATACCAGCGGCGCATATGTATCTGCACGAAGTACGATTTGGTTACTGTTTTGAGAACCTATTGCCAAATAATATTGTTTGTCTGCAATCCAGTTATACTGCTCCAGCTTCGCATTATTCGAAGAATCGAACTGAATCAATGGATATTCCACAGTCCCCTTATGTCTTGGTGGAAGCGTTGTTGATATGCAAAGCATACGAATTGGTGTTTGCAACGTATTCTTAATAATTAATGGTCTTCCACTTGGAGAAGTCTCACCTTTATAGTTATATGTAACCGATACTTCTGTACCTGTATCATCTGTTGTAAGGCTGTTGATTGTCCGGTTCGTTGATGTAGAAGACAAATAGTCTAACATCAGTTTTCCTTCATTCTTAAGAGAAACATCCGCTGCTCTTGAACTGCTTCCAAATCCACCTTCCACTAACTTGGCGCTGTCACCAAGATGAAGTTCTCCTCCATTAATCTCTATCTGGTCAAAGTAGTACAAATTTACACTTGTAGCATCTTTTGGTCTCACTTTCGCAGTTACATACAGACTAGACGATCCAGCTGGTGCAATGAATGATCCTTTGCAATCCCCTAATAAAACAACTTCATGATTTGAAGAATCCTTGTTAAGGTAAACCTCTGCAGTATGCCCACTTGAAACAAGTGGGTTATTGAACATCAGCTGTGTGTTCTCTGCTGTCAGTCTATAATCCCCGTTGACTTTTACGCTATAAGTATACGACGGATCAATCTTTGCAACACAATCCTTCAAATTAATGTTCAGATTTTTAACACTATGGTATGCCGGATCAATTATTATAGTATCAGTGTGGCCTGTACAGGACTCCACATTAATCGTTGTATTTCCTAATCCATCTTGTTGCTTTGAAGCATAGATTTTATTTACATTCACACAATTTTTTAATGTAAGCGTAGAGCCTGATGTTCCCTGCGTACTGTTTCCTCCTGCGTTTATTGTTACATCACCTGCGAAGGTACAGTTTTCAAATGTCAGATTGTGCCCATTTCCATGCATCACATACGGATACTTATTAAATGAGAGGAAATCTGAGCGGAATTTTGCATTTTTCCATGTCAGTGACTTAAATTGTGGATAAACAGTACCCCAAAGGTTCACTCCTGTATTTGGAGAAGCCTGCTCATGTGATCCCGACAATCCAGCATCTACTATTGTCACGTTCTTATTCGTAAATCCTGTTGCATCATTAAATGCAGTAACATCTTTCTGAATCAGGCTATATGCCTTTGTAAACCATAACGTATAAGAAGTTCCTGGCTGCTTTCGTAGAAAGTCTAGCACCGCTGCAAATGAATTTGCCGAATATAACGCAGTTCCTGTATTGGAATTTCCACTGTATAGATAGATTATATTTTCTGCATTTGCTGTAGCATACAGCTTAATCAATCTATTCGTTGGATCTTGTGCCATTGTACAAGGTACATTCGCATGTGTTTTTAATGTCCCTATCGCACCTACTGACGTTTGAAAATAATTTCCCCTTGTACGAATCATGGAAAATGCATCACTTGCGGTTGCATTCGCCTTTATTGCCATCAGTTCAATAGTAGCTTTATAAGAAGCTGAACCTGTAGACATAAGATAATACACATCTACAACATTTGTACTATTTCCCCCCATGGCATTGTATATCTGAAATGTGTTATAATTATCTTTTAATACAATTCTTCCAAAACGCTGGCGATTCCATGCTTCATAGCAATCTCCACCAGAACAAATGGTTGAACTTTTTATTGTTACATATCCAATACAAGTCGGCAAGTCCGGTTTATAGTCCTTTGGAACATAGCGATCTCCACCTTTGGCATCCTGCTTTTTCTGTTCTGTCCAATAATTATAGAAACTAGAATCATACTGCATATGTCCGAAATTGTTCACACTCTGATCACATGTAGCAGAATTATTCAACTCCAGATATCCCCAGCCAAATACGTTAGCAACCTGCGTGTTATTGACTTCAATATAACCTTTTCCTGCGGTTTCTTGATCATATCCAGCATATTCATATGCTCCTACAAATCTCAGACTTTCCTTAATATCATTGAATATATACGATATAGATCCTGCTTGGCAGTCTTGTTTTGCGGTAAACCAGGTTCCACATTCTGCTACGTAACTTCCAGATGCATTTAACACAAGATTTTCTGTTACTTTCCCATACAATCCCCAGAAAGATCCACCTACGTTATGGACTTCACTCGGTTTCAACATTGGATCTACTACAGTTGTATCGAATTTACGAATGGCTGTATCTCGTAGTGTTGCATAGACACTTCCTGTATGAGTGTAAGTCCTAGTGCCATATGGTCCACTCGACGCATATACATTTCCATAGATTGTACAATTTGTCATTGTTAGATTAATAGTTCCTGTTGATGCATCCTGTCCGCCTCCAAAGATCTGCTTTACAGGAGCATCCTTTGTCATCTCTACATCTTTAAATGTCAGTGTATAACTCACACTATTAGAATTATTCGAATATCCTCCACCATAAATCGCTGTGACTGCCCCACCCACGAACTTCACATCATCAAAAGTAGTATTATTCTGGTTTCCATAAACATTTGTTCCAGTCCAGTTCAGATTAATATGTGTAAAATATGCATTAAATCCACTGAAGTAAATTGTATTTACTGTAGGTGTCGATGTAAATGTTGTCCAACTGCTATAGGAAGTCCCCGTCGTATAATTTACAGCTCCAGTAAATACAATCGTCGGCTTATTCGTTGTTCTTGATCCAAGTTCGCCACCGGTACGTGATGAATTTCCCAAAGCTTTTAAATCACTTGAGTCCGCCGTATAATCATCCAGAAATGTAATCTTAAAGCTGCTGGATGTTGTATCAGCACTAATTGCAGTCAGCGCACTTTTCAGTGTTCCATACGCATGTCTTACAGTACCTGCTGAAGGCGTCTGGTTGGTTCCTCCCTGAACCAGAACCGACCACTTTCCATTCGTTCCTGCATCACCCACACGCTGTACTACTGTCATATCCTGTGTCAGGGCAATCAAGCTTGCTATCGACATATTCGCCTGTGTACTCAGCAATGAAATTCCATCATCGGCTGCTGTCATCTGTACTTCACTAATCTTATCGGCTGGAATGACATCTCCCATCTTGATCTCAGTCCCATCTGGATAAGACAACATAATACCTGCCGTCTTTGCTACTTGCCAGCCAACCAGTGGATTCGTGTTCTCTGTATCCGCATCCTCTTCCAACTGTACATCATCTGAAAGTGAAACCTCCGGTGCCTGAAGCCCTTCTCCAGTCACAGCCATCTGTGTGTAGCTGTCATATTCTTCTTCCGATACAGCAGATGCTGTCAGCTCCTGCGTATTGCTTTCTATCCCTTTCTCTTTCTGTTGTTCAATCAGCTTTTGTGTTGTCTCATCTCCAAGTGCCTGCTCAATTACTGCACTTTTTGCTTCTTCCTGTGCTTCTCCTTCGGTATAGCTTTCCGGTGCATCCACCTGTAAATTCTGTGATTTTGGAAGATAATAGTTAACTGTTACAGGTACAACAGCATCTGCGATATTTACCGACTCTTCCGCAGCCTCACCTGTTGTCTCTACTTCTGGTGACTGTTCTGCGTCGGCTGTATCTTCTGTCTGTTGTTCTCCCGACTGTATCGGTTCCGATGATTCGACGGTTGTATCTTCCGATACCTTATCTTCTGTCTGTTGTTCTTCCGATTGTATCGGTTCCGACGGTTCGGAGATTGTATCTTCCGACATTGGCAGTACTGTCTCTGCTCCATCCACCACAGTTTTCTCTTCTGTATTACTTTCCTGACTGTAATTCGTATCTGCGGCGAATACAGCCGGCATGATTTGGGAATGAATGAGCACAATTGCTAACAATAATGCTAAAACTCTTCGTAAGATAACACTCCTTCTTTTCTTCTGTCCTTTCTTCATAAGCTCTGCCCCTCACTTTTTCTCATGTTTCTTTAATATTCTGAATTCAAATAAAAAAAACCAAATTTTACAAACAACTGTCTCTTCAATGATGTTCATAAAATCCGGTTTTGCCTAATGAAAGTAACAATCCTACTTAATATTAATTTGTTTTCCCATTCTGTATTTTCTTATTATTTTTTCTTTGTCTTTGTTGGATTAGGTTAATTCTAAGACCTTGTCTTCATGCTCTGAATTTCTTTCTTC
>SKEW01001782.1_pt1 | contig 11775 bp, 10 predicted proteins | sample 4841441 | NCBI WGS metagenome assembly SKEW01 (sample SAMN11008799, study PRJNA524170) | human gut metagenome | isolation source: fecal sample from pouch patient p41 | place: Israel: Tel-Aviv | reverse complement strand
GTTAAAAGCAGCTACTTCCAAGAAAGAAAATTAGGAGGGTGGATAGATGAAAGAGTTATTGTTAATTGCCATTGGTTCCGCTCTGGTTAATAACGTTGTTTTGAGCCAGTTCTTAGGACTCTGTCCATTCCTCGGTGTTTCAAAGAAGGTTGAGACCTCAGCCGGCATGGGTGCGGCCGTTATCTTCGTTATAACCATAGCATCGGCAGTGACAAGCCTGGTTTATACCGGAATTCTTGTGAACCTGCACCTGGAATACCTGCAGACCATCGTGTTCATTCTGGTCATTGCTGTTCTGGTGCAGTTCATCGAGATCTTCCTCAAGAAGTACGTGGTTGCACTGTATAACTCTCTGGGCGTTTATCTGCCCCTGATCACCACCAACTGCTGTGTTCTGGCTGTCACCATTCTGGTCGTGGGCGACTACGGCGCAGATGTGGCTGCTATGGGCTTCGGTGTTGCTTACATTGAGGCTCTGGTGTGTGCCATCGGCGCAGGCTGCGGCTTCATGCTGGCCATGGTCATGTTCAGCGGCGTGCGCAAGCGCGTGGAAGCCTGCGATCCCCCGGCACCCTTCAAGGGCCTGCCCATCACCCTGATCGCAGCAGCAATCACCAGCCTGTCCTTCATGGGCTTCGGCGGCATCGTCGAAAACCTGTTCAATGTCACGCTGTAAGGGAGGAACAGGATTATGAATATTGTATCTGCTGTTATCCTGTGTACCATCGTGGGCGCAGTCGGCGCGATCGTTCTGGTCGCAGCGTCCAAGTTCATGGCGGTGGAGGAAGACCCCCGCATTGAAGAAGTTACCAACTGCCTTGCCGGTGCAAACTGCGGCGGCTGCGGCTACGCAGGCTGTGCGGACTACGCAAAGGCTGTGGTCATGGACGGCGTGCCCTGCGACAAGTGCGCACCCGGCGGCCCTAAGGCTGCCGCTGCCATTGCCAAGATCATGGGCGGCACGGCCAGCGCTGTGGAAAAGAAGGCGGTTGTCCAGTGTCAGGGCAATTCCGAGCACTGCAAGCCTGCTTATGATTACAAGGGCATCCAGACCTGCGCAGCCGCTGCTGCACTGTACGGCGGCCCCAAGACCTGCTCCTTTGCCTGCGTTGGTCTGGGCGACTGCACCAAGGTGTGTAAGTTCGATGCCATCCACATTGTGGACGGTGTTGCCAAGGTGGACAAGGACAAGTGCACCGGCTGCGGTGCCTGCGCAAACATCTGCCCCAAGCAGGTCATCATGATCGACGTGGGCGGCCCGCGCAAGCCGGTGGTCATGTGCTCCAACAAGGACAAGGGTCCTGTGGCCATGAAGGCCTGCACCACCTCCTGCATTGCCTGCGGTATGTGCGAGCGCACCTGTAAGTTCGACGCTATCCACGTGGTGGACGGCGTGGCCCGCATCGACTATGACAAGTGCAAGGGCTGCGGCATGTGTGCCCAGAAGTGCCCCAAGCACATCATCCTCTTCCCGCTGAAGGATGACCCCAATCCCCCGAAGCCCGTGGTGAAGCCCGCCGCTCCCGCTGCTGCCCCCGCAGCAAAGCCGGAAGCCAAGGCTGAGGCAAAGCCCGAGACCAAGGCAGAGTAAACTGTAAACCAAAGCCCGCCGTGCAGCGATGCCCGGCGGGCTTTTTGCATAGAAAATGATTGGGAATGCCCTCCGCGTTGCTCTGGGCATAATTCAAGGAAATATTCTTCTGGATTTCGGTAGAACGGAACGCCTGCGGGCGTTCCGTTCTACTATTTTCACAAGAAAGGTCGCAGAGATGAGATGCATTTTCCCGTCACAGCTCCTCTCGTGAAAAAGCGTTTGGAGCGCTCCGCAGAGCTTGTCGGGGCAACGCCCCTCCATCTGCTTACGCAGACCGCTCGGCCGCTTAAAAGCCCCACTGGGGCTTTCATTGCTGCGCAAATGCGGTCGCTCCAAACGCGAAATTAAAAATGATTTTTCCGCTGAAGATGCCCAGAGCGCAAGCGGAGGGCATTTTAAATCGTCCATGCCCCGGCGGGCTTTTTGCAACTTTTTGTAAGAAAATCCGGTTGCAATGATGCGGAATTATGGTTAAATAGAAGGAGGATATTTTCACAGAAAGAGGACGATTATGGAACAACAGTCTGCACGCCTGCGGAATACAGGCTTTCTTACTTTCTTCTTCAGTGGCATCTGTGCCATCAGTGCGGGCGTGGTGGTCAGCCTGTTGCAGGAGCGCTACGGCTTTGCCTACGGCATGACCGGCACTCTGCTCTCACTTATGAGTGTGGGTAATCTGCTGGCAGGCCTGCTCATTGGTATGCTGCCCAGTGTACTGGGCATGAAGCCCAGTGTGCTGCTGCTCACCATCGGCTATGCGGTGGGCTACGGCATCATGGGCCTGACGGGTGCCGTGGCGGTGCTGGCGCTGGCGTTTTTTCTGGTGGGCATTGCCAAGGGCAGCGTCATGAACACCTGCACCATTCTGGTCAGCGATCACTCTGCCGACCGCACCCGGGGTATGAACCTGATGCACAGCTGCTACGCCTGCGGTGCGCTGCTGTGCCCCTTCCTCATTGCGGCGGCGGCAAGGGTGAGTACCGCACTGGCAGTATTCCTGCTGGCAGTGCTGGGCCTGATGCTCTGGCTGGTGTATGGATTTACTCCGCTGGGCGGCGGCAAGGCCAAGAATGCCAAGGGAAAGCAGGCCATTGACTGGAGCTTTCTGCGTTCGGCACGGTTCTGGATGCTGACCGGCCTTTTGTTCTTCCAGAACGCTGCAGAGCAGAGCGTCAACGGCTGGATGGTCACTTACTTCAAGGGCAGCGGCATCATTGCGGGTACACTGGCGGCTTACACCGTCACGGTCATGTGGGGGGCCACATTGGTGGCACGCCTGCTCATTGCGTTCGTGTTCCCGTTCAAGAGCCCGCGCAAGGCCATGGTGGGCATGAGCGTGCTGTGTACGATCTTTTATGTGCTGCTGGTCATGGCCCACACGCAGGTCATGGCTATCGTGCTGCTGTTTGCGTTTGCGTTCTCCATGGCGGGCCTGAACCCCACCGCTGTGGCCAGCGCGGGCCGCATGACCAGCGTGACCAGCATGGGCATCATGCTGCCGGCGGCGTCCAGCGGTGCCATCCTCATGCCGTGGATCATCGGCATCGTGGCCGAAAAGGCTGGCCTTGCCGCCGGTATGGCTTCCAACATCGTGCCCTGCGTGGGCCTGATCGTGTTCACCCTGCTGGTGGCTAGATTGCCGGAGGAATAAACCCTCTCAGGCGCTATCGCGCCAGCTCCCCCGAAGGGGGGAGCTTTATGCGCTAAAACCGTTTGGTATTCTCTTTTTAGTAAAGAAAATAACCGTTGGGAAGTAGAAAAAGCTCCCCTCTCGGGGGAGCTGGCATTGCACAGCAATGACTGAGAGGGTTATTTCTCAATGCCACGTGCCTTCGCGCTGAACTCGCACCCGCAGTAATCCTGCCGGTACAGGCCGTATTCCTCCGAAAGCTGCAGGCTGCGCAGATAGCCGTTGTGCTTTTTGAAGTCCGAAGGCAGATGCTTTACGCCGAACTCGGCTTCCAGCTCCTGCCCGATGGCATTGATGCGCTTGGCATCTTTATGCGGGCTGATGGACAGTGTGGTGGTGAACCAGTCGAAGCCGTTCTCACTGGCGTATTGCGCCGCCCGGCGCATCCGCAGCCGGTAGCAGATCGTGCACCGGCTGCCCCGCTCCGGCTCGTTTTCAAGGCCGGTGACAGCAGAGTAGAACTCCTGCGGGTCGTAGTGGTCCTCCACCACGGTCACGCCCAGAGGATGGGCTGCTGCCACGAACTTCTTCAGCTCTTCGCCGCGGCGGTAGTATTCCTCTGCAGGCCATGTATTGGGGTTATAGTAAAGCACTGTGATCTCAAAATACTGGCACAGCTGTTCCAGCACTGCGCTGGAGCAGGGGCCGCAGCAGGCGTGGAGCAAAAGGCGCGGCCGGGTGCCGTCCAGCGTTTTGAGCACGGCATCCATCTGCTGTGCAAAATTCAATTGAGTTGCCATTTTTATCATCCTTTGCTATACTGATTGAGAAAATTCCTTAAAAAGCTCGTCCTTTCGGGGGAGCTGGCATTGCACAGCAATGACTGAGAGGGTTTGCTTTCTTATTATAACATATTCCGCTTGAAAATACAGGAGGCACCATGACACAGGAAAAGATCGCCCGCATCAACGAGCTGGCAAAAAAGAGCAAGACCACCGGCTTGACCGAGGCCGAAAAGGCAGAGCAGCAGGCCCTGCGCCGCGAATACATCGACGACATGAAGGCCAGCCTGCGCGCGCAGCTGGCCAACACCTCCATTCAGGAGCCGGACGGCACCATCCACAAGGTGACCCGCCGTGCCGACCTTGAGAACCCCCGCAGCTGAACGCACAATTTTGCGCACACTTTTTTGGAGGAAAACGCAGCCAAAAGCTGTGTTTTCCTCTTTTTTTGCACGGCGATCTGTGCTATACTATACTTGCATTGGTATGTGTTTTGTGTATGCCTGCTGATGTGTTTTCCCAAGGTGGCGTATCCCGGGCAAGGTGCACGGAAAAGGCTGTCTTTTGAAAAAATGATAAAGAGGTCATTTATTATGCTTACTGCAATTACGGGTATCAACTGGGGCGATGAAGGCAAGGGCCGCATGGTCGACCTCATCAGTCAGGAGTATGACATCGTTGCACGTTATCAGGGCGGCAACAACGCCGGTCACACGGTCAAGAACGAGCGCGGCAAGTTCGTGCTGAATCTGCTGCCCTCCGGCATCCTGCGTCCGAACGTGGTCTGCGTTATGGGCAACGGCATGGTCATCGACCCGCATCATCTGGACGGCGAGATCAACAAGCTGCGGGAGCAGGGCGTTGAGATCAGCCCGGCAAACCTGAAGATCTCCGACCGTGCAACCATCACCATGCCCTACCATGTGGAGCAGGACGGTCTGGAAGAAGCACGTCTGTCCAAGACCGGCGCACAGTTCGGCTCCACCAAGCGCGGCATTGCCTACGCTTACGGCGACAAGTACATGAAGAAGACCCTGCGCATGGGCGACCTGCTGCATCTGGACGACGCTGTGAAGAAGCGCCTGGTCACCATGGTGGATTCCAAGAATCTGGTCATGGAGGGCAGCTACAACGCAGCTCCCATCAGCGTGGATGAGATGTGGGCATGGCTGGAGAAGTATGCCGCCATCTTCAAGGACTACATCTGCGACGTGGGCCAGTATCTGGCTGACGCCGATGCCGCCGGCAAGAAGGTGCTGTTCGAGGCCCAGCTGGGCGCTCTGCGCGACATCGATTTCGGCATTTACCCCTACACCACCTCCTCCAACACCATCGGTGCTTACGCTCCCATCGGCGCAGGCATCCCGGGCCACAAGCTGCACAACTCCATCGGCGTGATGAAGGCTTACTCCTCCTGCGTGGGTGACGGCCCCTTTGTCACTGAGCTGGCTATGACCGAAGAGGAAAAGCACGACCTGCGTGAGGCTGGCCACGAGTACGGTGCAGCCACCGGCCGTCCCCGCCGCGTTGGCCCCATCGATCTGGTGGCAAGCCGCTACGGCGTCTTCTGCCAGGGCTGCGACGAGGTCGCCCTGACCCTGCTGGACGTGCTGGACTACATGGAGAAGATCCCCATGGTCACTGCTTACAAGCTGAGCGACGGCACCATCACCACCCGCTTCCCCATGGGCGAGGCTCTGGACACCGCACAGCCGGTGGTGGAGTATCTGCCCGGCTGGCACTGCGACATCACCGCCGCCCGCAAGTGGGAAGACCTGCCCAAGGAGGCCCAGAACTACGTCGAGTATCTGGAAAAGGCCGTGGGCTGCAAGATCACCTATATCTCTGTGGGCGCAGAGCGTGAGGCATACATCCACCACGTGGTCTAAACCCTGAATTCACCGGAAAGAAGGATGCCGCTAATGTTTGACATCATCACCGACAGCGCCTGTGACTTTACGCCGGAAATGGCGCAGAAGATGGGCGTGGAGATCGTGCCGTTCTATGTTTCGCTGGACGGTGAGCACTACCGCAAGGAGGGCAAGGAGATCGCTGTGCGGGATTTCTACCAGTTCATGGTGGACAACCCCTCTGCCTACCCCAAGACCAGCCTTGCCTCCATCGAGGATTTCGAGGAGGTGTTCCGCCGTCAGGCTGAGGCCGGCCGCCCCACCCTCTGCCTCTGCTTCACCGGCAAGATGAGCGGCTGCGTGGGCAGCGCCCGCAACGCCCGGGAGCTGGTGCTCGAGGACTACCCCAACGCGAAGATCGAGGTGATGGACTCGGCAGCGGCTACTGTCACGGAGGCGACCATGGTGGAGAACGCTGTGGCCATCCGCGACGCAGGCTGCACGCTGGACGAGGCGGTGACCTGGCTGGAAGCGGAAAAGTCCACCAACAACATCTTCTTCACGGTGGGCAACCTCGATTATCTCATCAAGGGCGGACGCATCGGCAAAGTCTCTGGCCGGGCGGCGAACTTCCTGGGCATCAAGCCCATGATCCTCTTCAAGGACGGCGAGATCTTCTCGGGCGGTGTGGCCCGGGGCCGTCAGAAGAGCTTTGAGAAGGCTCTTGAGCAGCTGATGAACTATCTGGACGCCAACGGCGGCACCCCCGATGACTACCGCATCATCGTGGGCTACGGCTACGATGATGAAGAGGGCAAACGGCTCTGGATGCAGACCCGCGCCGCCCTGCGTGCCAGGTACCCCGCCGCACAATGCGAGGTGGGCCTGCTGCAGATCGGCTCCACCATCGCGGTCCATACCGGCCCCTATGCGCTGGGCATGGGCATCATGCGCCGCTGGAAAAAGCAGTAATAGCCGGATCGAAAAAATCCTCTCCCATCGGGAGAGGATTTTTTTGTGTGTGATAGAGTGTTATCGGCCCTCGGTGCGCTGCGCCAGACGGGAAGAGCGCTTGTCTTTGTCCTTTTCGTCGTCCTGCGGGGCAGGTGCGGTGTGGGTGAACCGGACTTCGGTGACGCGGCGGCGGGCCGTGCGGGTCACGACGCCCTCGTAGTCGTTCAGCTGGAAATGGTCGCCCACCTTGGGCAGATGGTGGGTCTTTTCCTGCACGAGGCCGTTCACGGTGTTGGAGTCGATGTCTTCATCCTCGGGCAGGCCCAGCGTCTCGTAAAGGTCGTCCACGCTGGCCGAGCCGGACACGAGCCAGCTGCCGTCCGACTGCTGGCGGAAGTCCTCGGTGACCTCGTCGTGTTCGTCCCAGATCTCGCCCACAAGCTCTTCCAGAATGTCCTCGAGGGTGATGATGCCCTCGGTGCCGCCGTATTCGTCCACGACGACTGCCATGTGATGGTGCTGCTCCCGCAGGGTGCGCAGCAGCTGGGAGATCTGGGTGGAGCCGGTGGTGTAGAGGGTGGGCTTCACAAGGTCTTCCAGCGTGGTATCCTTGCGCAGACGGCCAAGGTAAAAGTCCTTTTCATGTACCACACCGATGATGTTGTCAATGGTGCCGTGGTAGACGGGCAGACGGGAATATCCCGATTCCGCAAAGGTATCGGCCACCTCATCCAGCGAGAGATCGTCCTCCACTGCGATCACATCCACGCGGGGCGTGAGGATCTCCTCCACCTCCACATCGTCGAACTCAATGGCGCTGCGGATGAGCTGGCTTTCCCGGTCGGTCAGCTCGCCGTCGTTCTCGGCCTCGCTGACCATGGTCATCAGCTCACCCTCAGTGATGGTGTCCTCCTCGGTGCTGCGGATGAAATGCCCCAACAGGCGCTTCCACTGGCTGAACAGCCAGGTCAGCGGGGTGAACAGGATCATGAGCAGGTTCAAAAAGGGCGAAACCGCTGTGGCAACCGTCTCCGGCATCTCCTTTGCAAGGCTCTTGGGGGTCACCTCGCCAAAGATCAGAACCACAATGGTCAGCACGAAGGTGGACACCGTCGCGCCCCGCTCCGGGTCCAGCAGGCGGGTGAACAGCACTGTGCCAATGGATGCTGCGGCAATGTTGACGATATTGTTGCCGATGAGGATGGTGGAGAGCAGCTTGTCGTACTTTTCCGACATAGCCAGCACGCGGGCTGCTGCCAAATCGCCGTCCTCGGCGCGGCTTTTCAGGCGGATCTGGTTCAGGGAAGAAAATGCGGTCTCAGAGGCGGAGAAAAAGGCGGAAAATGCCACCAGAATGATCAGCGCCGCCAAAAGCGTAATACTGCCATCGTCCATAAAAAGGGAAATCACACTCAACTTTCTGTTTTTGTTTGAACCCTCTCAGGCATCGCTGCGCGATGCCAGCTCCCCCGAGGGGGGGAGCTTTTTTCTGTGCGCCCGCAGCCAGCCCCTTCCACGCAGAAGGTGCTGCTGCCCGGGATATCGCACACTGGCGCAACGCGCCTGAGAGAGTTTTGGGATAAATGTTCTTACATACAAAAATGTGCTCCCCATCGTTGCTGTTCCGCGATGAAAAGCACATCAATGTTATTTGTAATCATACCATATTCTGTACGGTGGTGCAAGCTTTCTTGCCGCAAAGTCCGTACAGAACAGGTAAAATTTACATTATCGCAGGGTCAAAGCGCCATTCTCGCAGTCTACCGTCAGGGTGTTGCCCTCGGTATAGCTGCCCTGAATGATGGCCTTGGCGATCAGGGTCTCCACGCGGCTCTGGATGAACCGCTTGATGGGACGTGCGCCATAGACGCTGTCGTAAGCAGAATCGATGATGAAGTCCTTAGCAGCGGTGGTGACCTCCAGCTTGAGGTGCTTGCCCTCGTCCATGCGCTTGCGCAGATCCTGCAACTGCAGATCCACGATCCTGCGCATCTCGTCCTTGGTCAGGCTCTTGTAGTAGACGATCTCATCCAGACGGTTCAGAAATTCGGGGCGGAACTTGCTCTTCAGCAGCTGGTCGATCTGGTGCTTTGCTTCCTCGCTCAGCTCGTTGGAGCCGTTGGCACGGCGCTGCTCCAAATCGTTCAGGATGATGTCGCTGCCCAGATTGGAGGTGAGGATGATGACCGTGTTCTTGAAGTCCACGGTGCGGCCCTGACTGTCGGTGATGCGGCCATCGTCCAGCACCTGCAGCAGGATGTTGAACACATCGGGGTGGGCTTTTTCCACCTCATCGAACAGCACCACGCTGTAGGGCTTGCGGCGCACAGCCTCAGTCAGCTGGCCGCCCTCTTCGTAACCGACGTATCCCGGAGGCGCGCCGATCAGACGGCTGACGCTGAACTTCTCCATATACTCGGTCATATCGATTCGCACCATGTTGCGCTCGTCGTCAAACAGGGCCTGTGCCAGTGCCTTGGCCAGCTCAGTCTTGCCAACGCCGGTGGGGCCGAGGAACAGGAAGCTGCCGATAGGGCGGTTGGGGTTGGCGATACCGGCGCGGCTGCGCAGGATGGCCTCGCTCACCTTGGTCACAGCCTCGTCCTGACCGATGACCCGCTGGTGCAGCACATCGTCCAGATGCAGCAGCTTCTCGCGCTCACCCTCCACCAGTTTCTCCACCGGGATGCCGGTCCAGCGGGCCACGATGCGGGCGATCTCCTCATCGGTCACGCGGTCACGCAGCAGGCTGTCCTCCTTCTTGGCGGCGGCGATCTTCTCTTCTTCTTCCAGCTGTTTCTGCAGCTGGGGCAGCTTGCCGTATTTCAGCTCAGCGGCCTTGTTCAGATCGTACTCGCGCTGAGCCTTTTCGATGGCGGCGTTGGTCTGCTCGATCTGCTCACGCAGGGATTGCACCTTGCCGATGGCGTTCTTCTCGTTCTCCCACTTTGCCTTCATGCTGTGGAACTTATCCTGCAGCTCGGCCAGCTCTTTTTCCAGATCCTTCAGGCGGCTCTGGCTCAGGGCATCGGTCTCCTTTTTCAGGCTGACCTGCTCGATCTGCAGCTGGGTGATGCGGTGGGCCAGATCGTCCATCTCGCTGGGCATACTGTCCATCTCGGTCTTTATCATGGCGCAGGCTTCATCCACAAGGTCGATGGCCTTATCGGGGAGGAAGCGGTCGGTGATATAGCGGTCAGAGAGGGTGGCGGCGGCGATCAGTGCGTTGTCGCTGATCTTCACGCCGTGGAACACCTCGTACCGTTCCTTCAGGCCGCGCAGGATGGAGATGGTGTCTTCCACGGTGGGCTCATCCACCTGAACCGGCTGGAAGCGGCGCTCCAGAGCGGGGTCTTTCTCGATATACTGGCGGTACTCGTCCAGTGTGGTGGCGCCGATGCAGTGCAGCTCGCCGCGGGCCAGCATGGGCTTGAGCAGGTTGCCTGCGTCCATGGCGCCGTCGGTCTTGCCGGCACCCACGATGGTGTGCAGCTCATCGATGAAGAGGATGATCTTGCCCTCGCTCTTCTTCACCTCGTTCAGGACGCTCTTCAGACGCTCCTCGAACTCGCCGCGGTACTTTGCGCCGGCCACCAGAGCACCCATGTCCAGACTGAACACGGTGCGGTCCTTCAGGTTCTCCGGCACATCGCCGCGCACGATACGCTGTGCAAGGCCCTCTGCAATGGCGGTCTTGCCAACGCCGGGCTCACCGATCAGGCAGGGGTTGTTCTTGGTCTTACGGGACAGGATGCGGATCACGTTGCGGATCTCCTGATCACGGCCGATGACGGGGTCCAGCTTCTGCTTGCGGGCAAGGTCTACCAGATCCTGACCATACTTCTGCAGGGCGTTGTAGGTCTCCTCAGGATTGTCGTTGGTGACGCGCTGGTTGCCGCGCACTGCTGTGAGCTGCTGCAGGAACTTATCTTTCGTGATGCTGAACGCACGGAACAACTCGGTGGTGTTCTGGGTCCGCTCGTCCAGCAAACCCAGGAACACATGCTCCACGCTGATATAGTCGTCCTTCATGGCCTTGGCTTCTCGGGCGGCGGCGCTGAGCACCTTATCGGCAGCCTGCGAGATATAGACCTTGTCGGGGTCACGGCCGGAGCCGGAGACCCGAGGCAAAGCCGAAAGCTTTTCGGCCACGGCGGCAGCAAAACTACCGGGGTCAACATTCAGCTTCTGCAGCAGCTGCGGGATCAGGCCCTGCTCCTGCGAAGCGAGGGCGTGCAGCAGATGTTCGGGTTCCAGCTGGTTATGCTGGTACTCCACAGCCAGCTGCTGCGCTGCCTGCAGAGCCTCCAGCGTTTTCTGTGTATATTGATTGGTATTCATAAAGTCAAGCCTCCATTCATACCGGAAGGTTCATTTTAGCGGACGCGATAGTCATCTGCTAAAAGTTCGGTGCAGAGATGCTGCCGAACGGGAAGCAGCGGCTATTCTTCAGTTGTTTCACGGTTTCAAGCACCTCCTGCCGAACTGGTTTTACTTGTTTTAGCACTCTATCTGTTCGACTGCTAAAACTATACTCCTGTTTTCCCACTTTGTCAATAGGGTTCATAAAAAGTTTGCAAATCATAATTTTTGCTAGAAAAAACACGCAGCCTTGCCATACCGTTCGTCGCGTAAGCGACTTAAAATCGGCGCAACACAAAAAATCCTCTAGCGCAGCGACTTGGATTTTTTGTATGGAGCCCATCCGCTTTGGGATTATTAAGGGCGAGCAGCCCTTAGTTTGCAACGGCGACGACCGCGGCCAGCGGCCGAAACAGGGAGGAGCTGTTGGGGCAGCGGCCTGCAGGATGCGAGTGCCACGCAAGGCACGAAGCAGACGCAGGGAGCCGCAACCCGCCGCCTCCCGCGCCTCGAAAGTAGCGGAGACCTTGCCGCGCTGAACACGCGGCATTTGCTTTGCAAACCGGTCTGCGGCTTAAAAGCCCCACTGGGGCTTTCATGCCC
>SKEW01001715.1_pt1 | contig 11859 bp, 8 predicted proteins | sample 4841441 | NCBI WGS metagenome assembly SKEW01 (sample SAMN11008799, study PRJNA524170) | human gut metagenome | isolation source: fecal sample from pouch patient p41 | place: Israel: Tel-Aviv | reverse complement strand
CTTTAAAGCTTCTGTTGTAGGTGATGAGTTACAAATCGCTGTTAAGGATGAGCAATATTATAATGAAATTCAACAAAAGTATGCGACTAAGATTCAGCAAAGTTATGAACGCTTTGGGTTCCCAATTAAACAGGTTCGACCAATTTATTCAGAAGATGCTCTTTCAGATGCAGATATTTTAACAGAGCGAGAAACGTCATTACCGCCAATTGTAGAAATTCCAAAGCCTATTGAACCAGAGCCGGAGCCACAAAAACCGGTTTATCGTGGTGAAGGTGGAGGTTATGGTGGAAGTCGCGGAGGCTATTCGCGAAAAGAGCCAGAAGTGACAGAGACATCAATTGGAGGGCCGATTAATGGAACTCCGATGAACTGTAAAGATATTGATGATGAAATGAGTCGCTGTATTTTAGAAGGATATATCTTTGATGCCGAAACACGCGATATCCGAAATGGTGAGATGATGTTAATTACGGCTAAATTTACAGATTATACGGATTCGATTTATATTAAAATGTTTGCTAAATCAGCAGAAATGAAAAAAATGGTTCCTAAAATTTTGAAAAAAGGAAATTGGGTTCGTGTGAGTGGGCGTATTCAATTTGACTCATTCTCAAAAGAGTTAAGTATGATGGTAAATGCAGCAAACGTGATTGATGCTAAAACAGAACCTCGTAAAGATCTAGCACCAGAAGGTGAAAAGCGTGTGGAGCTTCATGTCCATACAAAAATGAGTGCGATGGATGGCGTAACCGATATTTCAGATTACATTAAGCAAGCGGCACAGTGGGGACATAAAGCGATTGCTTTAACGGATCATGGTGTTGTTCAGGCAATTCCTGACGCTTATCATGCCGCAAAGAAAAATGATATTAAAGTCATTTATGGCGTTGAAGGTTATCTAGTTGAAGATGAACCGAAAATTGCTTGGGATGAACAACCGTTAAATTTAAATGATGCTACCTATGTCGTTTATGACGTCGAAACCACTGGTTTTTCGACAAATTATGATGTAATTATTGAGATTGCAGCGGTAAAAATTAAAAATGGTGCGATTATTGATGAGTTTTCAGACTTTGCAAACCCTCATCGTAAACTTTCGTTAAAAACAATTGAATTAACTCATATTTTACAAAGTGATGTTGATCATGCACCTGAACTTGAGGACGTGATGCGCCGCTTTAAAGCTTGGTCAGAAGACTGTATTTTAGTTGCTCATAATGCAGCCTTTGATATGGGGCATTTACATGCTACCTATAAACGCTTTAATTTAGGTCCATGTACAAATCCTGTCATTGATACACTGGCTGCAGCTCGTGTGATGTATCACCACCAATTTGGGGTGTATTGGAATTATGCGACAGATGCAACCATTGATGAAAAATTTAAGCGTAAGATGAAACGATTTAATTTAAAGGCGTTATCGAAATTCTTTAAGGTAGAATTAACTCAACATCACCGTGCCATTTACGATGCACGTGCCACAGGTCAAGCCTTTATCTTATTACTTAAAGATATGATGAAGCTAGGTATTAAGACGCATGATGAAATTAATAACCTAGTGGATAAAGATACATCGTTTAAGCTCGATTATTCTACGCATGTGACCATTTTAGCAAAAAATGAAGTTGGATTTAAAAACTTATTTAAAGTCGTTTCTCAATCGATGACAAACGACTTATATGGTCAGCCACGTATTCGTCGTAGCTACTTAGAAGCTCATCGTGAAGGGTTATTAATTGGAAGTAGTTGTGTCAATGGTGAGGTCTTTGAAACAGCAATCAATAAATCATACGAGGAGTTAAAAGAAAAAGCTAAGTTTTACGACTACTTAGAAGTTCAACCCCCAGAAGTTTATTCACATTTAATTGATTTAAATTCAAAAGAGATGGCAGGGTATATTATTCAAACGATTGAACGTATTATCAAAGTCGGTGAAGAGTTAAATATTCCAGTCTGCGCCACAGGAGATGTTCATCACTTAAATCGTGAAGATAAAATATATCGTCAGATTTATACACGAACACCATCAATCGGAGGTGGACGTCATCCATTAAATCATCCAGATATTAAATCGATTCCAAGTATGCATTTTAGAACAACGGATGAGATGTTTAATGATTTCCACTTCTTGAGTGAAGAAAAACAAAAAGAAATCATTGTAACAAATCCAAATATGATTGCCGATCAATGTGAGATGATTAAAGCGATTAAAGATGAGTTATTTACGCCTGCAGATGATTTCTTAAAAGATAAAGGGATTCCAAGTATCAAAGATCGTTTAAGTGAGATGTGTTATGAGCGTGCGTATGAATGGTATGGATCAGAATTACCACAGTATGTATTAGACCGCCTCATTAAAGAATTAAATAGTATCATTGGTAATGGATTCGCTGTTATTTACTATATTTCACACATGTTAGTTAAGAAATCACTCGACGATGGGTACTTAGTAGGTTCTCGTGGTTCAGTTGGATCGTCTTTCGTAGCCACATTAATGGATATTACTGAAGTTAACCCTTTATCACCGCATTATCGATGTCCGAATTGTCTATTCTCTGCCTTTAAGATGAATGAAGATGAAAAAGGGCGTTATGGGATTCGTAAAGAAGAAGAACCATTCCAGGATATTTTAGCCAATGCGGAATCTGGATTTGACTTACCAGATGCGAATTGTCCACATTGCGGAACGAAAATGCGTAAAGATGGACATGATATTCCGTTCGAGACCTTCCTTGGATTTAAAGGAGATAAAGTTCCCGATATCGATCTAAACTTCTCAGGTGAATACCAACCCGTCGCTCATTTATATTGCCGTGAAGTCTTCGGTGATGATTTTGCTTTCCGTGCCGGAACGATTGGTACGGTTGCTGAAAAGACAGCTTTTGGGTATGTTAAAGGATTTATTGAGGATACACATAAAGAGATGCGTACCGCTGAAATTGAACGTTTAGCCAAAGGATGTGAAGGGGTTCGTCGTACATCAGGACAGCACCCGGGTGGAATTATCGTTGTACCAAACTACATGGATATTTATGATGTCACACCCATTCAATATCCAGCAGATGATCCAACAGCAGAATGGCGTACCACACATTTCGACTTCCACTCAATTCATGATAACTTATTAAAACTTGATATTCTTGGGCACGATGATCCGACGGTCATTCGTTATTTACAAGATATTTCTGGTATTGATCCAAAAGATATTCCAACAGATGATCCCGAGGTTTACAAACTGTTTTATTCAACGGAATCATTAGGTGTGACGCCAGAGCAAATTCGTTCAACGACGGGATCATATGGAGTACCTGAGTTTGGAACCCCATTCGTTCGTAACATGCTTGAAGATACAAAACCAAAAACATTTGCTGAGTTAGTTAAAATTTCGGGTCTATCACATGGAACAGATGTTTGGCTAAATAATGCGGCTGATTTAGTAGCAGGTAAGTACGATAAATTTGGTAAGATTGAATTTAAGAATGTTATCGGATGTCGTGATGATATCATGGTTTACTTAATGTATGGTGGGTTAGAACCAGCCTTAGCCTTCAAAATTATGGAGTTTGTTCGTAAAGGAATGGCAAGTAAAGTGCCAGATGGATGGAAAGAATTTGAAGAAGAAATGCGTAAGCATAATATTCCAGAATGGTATATTTGGTCATGTGGTCAGATTAAGTACATGTTCCCAAAAGCCCATGCGACAGCTTACGTTTTAATGGCAATACGTATTGCTTGGTTTAAAGTTCATCATCCAATTTATTATTACTGTGCATACTTCTCAAAACGTGCAGATGTGTTTGAAATGGAAACCATGATTAAGGGGCCAGATGCGATTCGTAAACGTCTAGATGAAATTGAAGAAAAAGGATTTGAAGCGACACCAAAAGAGAAAAACTTAGTCACGATTTTAGAAATTGCGCTTGAAATGACAGAGCGTGGCTTCTATTTCCAAAACTTTAATATTGAGGAATCACAAGCGGTTGATTTCAAAATTTCAGAAGATAAAAAATCATTAATTCCACCATTTACCGCTTTAGACGGATTAGGGGAGAACGTAGCGCGTCAAATCGTAGCTGCTCGTGAAGAAGAACCCTTTAAAACGATTAAAGACGTTCAAACACGTGGAAAAGTTTCAAAAACATTAATCGAAAAATTACAATTAATGAATGTCTTTGGAGACATGGAATTAGGGAATGATAAGCCAGCTAAAGCATCGGTTCAACCACCAAGTAACCAAATGACATTATTCTAATCTTAAGAGGTCCACTTTTGGGGGACCTCTTTTTTAATAATCATAAAATTAAATTGTTAATATATACAAAAAAATTCATAGATTCCCGTTAATCACTCATACTAAGGTTAGTTTAGATTGGAAAGGAGATTGTTGAGATGTTTTTAGAAGCTTATATTCCTCCTCAGATTGAATTAGCCGTCGAGGTTGATGCTCCTTATATTTTTGATCGTAAAATAGCGGATGTGACAGGAGATCAAGTGGATGACTTTATTTATCTTGCAGGAAATAAAAAAAGTTCAGATGCGATTTACCAAGAGGATATTACAATTTTTGTCGTTGATGGTGTGACGAGCGAAGTCACGGAAAAAACTCTTGATTTAAATGGTGGTTATGGTAGTACACTTTTTTTAGGTGATTTTAATCAAGACGATATTAATGATATTTATGTCTCAATTAGTTCTGGTGGAAGTGGAAATATTCATTATTATTACATTTATAGTTTTAAAGATAAAAAGCCAGTCCAGTTACTCGATTATAATGATTTGAATGATTTATATGATTGGAGTATTAGTTTTACGAATAACTATGGAGTCATCGTTAAAAATAACACCATTAATCAAACCTATAAACTGGATCTTTCAACAAAAGATAAAGAGCTATTAGATAAGTACTATACTCCTGAAGGAAAAGTTAAAGAAAATTTAAGAGGAGATGTGTTGCCGTTAGGTGGATTATATCCAATTATGACTCCAAGGGGACAAGATGCTTATAGCTTAGTAGCCTCACAACGAATTGTTGGAATTGCAACGGTAGATAATTTAGGTATTGTTGAAGTTTATTTAACGTATCAAGACGGGAAGTTTGTTCCTTATCAAATTGTTGTAGGAAATGAAACGGATTTCGAATAATTGATGAGAAAACAGTATAAAAGATTAAAAAACAATGGCCCAGTCTAGTGAAAGAGTTGGCTTCCCTTTGAAATTATGGTACAGTATACATATGTAATATGAAGGGGGCCACATTCTTGAAAGTTCAAATGGTAGATGGTTATGACATAGAACTTTATGTCTATGAGCCACAAGCAGAAATTCGAACACGTGGAGTGATTCAATTAGTTCATGGTTCTTGTGAACATACGATGCGTTACGAGCAGTTTATTGCTTATTTAATCAGCCAAGGCTATGTTGTTTATGCGAATGATCATCGTGGACATGGAGCATCTGTGAAGAGTGCAGATGATTATGGATATTTTGGTGAAACTAACGGATGGAGTAAAATGGTGGATGATTTAAAATCGATTAATGATTTAATTCATGCCAAACATCCAGATTTACCAATTGTTATGTTAGGTCATAGTATGGGATCATTTTTAGCAAGACATTATGCGATTGATTATGGAGAGACGATTAATGGCTTGATTTTAACTGGAACGGCACATGAACCAAAATATCAATTAGTCGCAGGAAAAATAGCTGCTAAAATAATCAAACGTATCAAAGGTTCAAGATATCGTAGTCCTTTGATTCACCGATTATCATATGGAACCTTTAATCAACACATTGAAAATGCTAAAACGCCAAGTGATTGGATTTGTTATGATGAAAGTATAGTGAAACAATTTTGTGCTGATTCAAGTTGTGGGTTTGTTTTTACTACTGCAGGATTTGAAGATTTATTTACTGGCTTATTGTATATAACAAATGAGAAGAATATAAAAAAAATGCCATATGATTTGCCTGTTTTATTATTATCAGGTGAAGATGATCCCGTTGGTGGATATGGTCAAATGGTTATCAAAGCTTATGAAGTTATGAAAGACGCTGGATTAGTTGATATTAATTATAAATTATATCAGAAAATGCGTCATGAAATTTTAAATGAAAAAGAAAAAAACATCGATTATGAAGAAATTCATCAATGGCTAGAAGAAGCGATATAAAATAAAAACCAGAGATTCGATCTCTGGTTTTTATTTTATTAATGAGTGGTTGTCAGCGTTGAGGAGGATTTTTCCTGTTCTTGTTTACAACTAATAAAACTAGTTAAAATCCCTAAAGCTGAAATAAATAGGAAAATAAAGAAACATAGTTTATATTGACTAGCACTGTAGTAACGGACAGCGTCTGTGCTGCTTCCGACATAAGTTAAATCAAGAAAAGTACCAATTAATAAGGTGATGAGTGAGCTTGCGATAAACTCCCCAGCATTAATAAAACTGCTAGCCAGCCCATTGTTATCAGGTGTACAGTAATTTGTAATATCAGTAAAGGATAGGATGTGTGCGGTGGCGAAAAATCCTATCATAAATAGTAAAATCGGTAGGATGGAAAGAGGTGGTTGTCCATTGGCTATGATTAAAAAGTAGATCCAACAAAGTGTCATTAGAGTCGAAGCAATGCGCTGGCAAAGTGAGATTTGATATTTAAACCAGCTTAGAATTTTATTAATACATAATGAACCAACAATTAACCCAATAAGAATAAAGGAAATATAAAATGAAGCTTTTGTTTCAGTTAGGTGATAGACAGTTGATAAATAGTTGACCCCCCAAACACCAGAAAAAGCAGTCGTACAACCGACTAATGTGAACAGGGCAAAGAAATTACGCCAAATGGAACGATTTAAGAGGACCGTTTTCAATGCTTGTTTCAAATTAATCTTTTGTGAAATACCTGTTTTTCCTTTTGCTTCGAATCCATAATCGTTAGGATGATTTTTAACATAGATAAAGATTAACAGTGAGATAATGACACAAAGGAATCCCATCCAAGTCATTGAACCACGCCACCCCATGTAAGCCACTAAAATGGCAAGTGGAAATGTAGCAAGCATCCCCCCCATATTCCCAATAAATGAAAGGAGTCCTGAAGCACGCGTAAATTCACGCTGGTTAAACCAAATACTTTGGGCTTTTAAGACAGAAATAAAAATAACGGACGTTCCAAGTCCAACAAGTAGTCGTCCCATATACGCGAGAGATATGGATGGAGTTATTCCGAGTAAAATTGATCCGATTCCTGTTAGTAAGACACCCAAACCACTGATTTTACGATATCCGTAAAGATCTAGTAACAATCCAGCAGGAATTTGCATTAAAGCATATGTATAAAAGGTTACCGAGGCAATATTACTAACTTGTGTAGCAGTTGCATTTAAGTCCGCACTCATAGGGGATGAAATGACACCCATGGATCCGCGATGGAAGAGAGAAAGGACAAATGAAAAGGTTAAAATAATCCAAATTCTCCATTTATAAAAGTTATAACTTTTCATAATGATTCTCCTTTGAAATTAAAATTCATTTACCACTTATTATGGATGATAAAGAGAAAAAAGGCAATAAAAACCATTTTTTCTATTAATTATTTTAAGGTTGCTGATAGGTTCATCTCAATTTAGTGGGAGGGAGTTTCACTGATTTAGCGAATAAAAAACAGCAACTCATCGTGGTTGCTGTTGAATAGACTTAATTAAAATCGTTTTTGAGCTAATTGTTTAAAATATTCAATATCTTCGATGATTAAATCGAGTGATTTTTTCCAAAAGGCTTGATCTTCAATATCAATATCCATTGTTTGAGCGACTTCTTTAGCCGATAGTTTACCCGTTACTGCCAAAAGGTTTTTATAAGCTTTAGGGAAGTCTTCGCCCTGTTCTTCATATTTGGCATATAGACCTTTTGCAAATAATAACCCAAAGGCATAAGGAAAGTTATAGAAGTTAGAAGAAGCATCGTAATAGTGAGGTTTACATGCCCACATATAAGGGTGTAAATAATTGGGATCAAGGCCATCACCATAGGATTCTTTTTGAGCTTTAATCATCATTTCATTTAATTCTTTAACCCCAACTGAACTTTCTTCTCGGCGTTTGAAGAGTTCAGTTTCAAATAAATAACGGCTATAAATGTCGACGATGATTTGAGTGGCGTCTGTTAATTCTTGTTCTAAAACAGCAAACGCTTGTTCCTCGTCACCACCTTTAATCGCAGCCTTTTTAACGATGGTTTCACAGAAGGTTGACGCTGTTTCAGCTAAAGGCATAGGATAACCGGAGTTTAAGATACTTTCTTCATTTAAGCAATAGCCATGAAATCCGTGTCCGAGCTCATGAGCCATCGTAATGACATCACTAAATTGATCGCCATAATTTAATAAGAAACGACTTTGTTTAATGATGTGTAAGTTTGAGCAGAAGGCACCACCTACTTTTCCTTGTTTGGGATAAACATCAATCCAAGCCCCTTCCATCGCCTCTTTGGCATACTCAGCCAGTTCGTCAGAAAAGGTTTTAAATAATTTTAGAACATATTGTGTTCCTTGTTCATAGTCAAAGGTTTGAGTGTGAGTTCCAAGTGGAGCAAATAAATCATAAAATGGAAGACCGTTTTTATGACCTAGACATTTTGCTTTTGTTTTTAGAAAGTCACGAAAATGAGGTAGGGCTTCTACGATGGCAGCGAGCATCGCATCTAATGTTTTTTTTGTGATGCGAGATTTTAAAAGTGTTTCTTCAAGGGCAGATTCATAGCCACGCCATTTACATAATGTAATGACTTCGCCTTTAATGTTGCTCAAACAAGCAGCTAAACTATCATCCACTTTTTCATAGGCTTTTAATTCAGCTTCATACGCCGCTTTACGGATATCAGGATTTTTATCGTGTGCGAGATTTCGTGCCATGGTGAGTGGCATGGATTTAACCTCATCCTGGAGCGGGACATCAACCATGAGCTTAGATGTCAACATATCTTTTAACTTTGACCACGCAATGGAACCTGTATTTTGTAATTTAGCCACAATAGCTTCTTCTTTATCACTTAATAAATGAGCGCTGAATTGTTGAATCTCATGGAATAAAAAGGAATGGTCTTTTAATGCCTCTGATTGAGATAAAAAGGAATCGATATTTTTTAAAGACCCAATCCAATGATTAACTTTTGCTTCACTTGAAGCTAAAGCACTACTTTTTTCATTTAAAATATCTGAGTATTTTAATGCTTTTTCATCACTTGTATTAGTGCTTAAAGTTAAGGAACAAAATGAGAAGAGTCGTTGAAATAAGCTGGCCATTTCAATTTGAAATTCTAGATACTCTTCTAGCTTTTTGACTTCATTTTTATCTATATTAGATAGAGATTGTGCATACGTTTCATAGCGCTTGATGAGGTCATCAACGGTATTTAAGTCATTTAAGAAGTCTTCACTTTCAAATGATTCATATAATTCTTTTAAGCTCCAAGTCGTTTCCATAAAACGCCTCCTTTATTCATTCTCTTAGTAGTCTAAACCGATTTGAGGTAAAATATGATTGAAAAATTGTAAATTTGGAGTAAAAGGCGATGAGTTTTTTAGCAATATAGTGTAAAATAAGAGAAGTGAAAATTCAGAAGGAGGAATGAATCAATGGCTACATTAGTATTCGGACATAAAAATCCAGATACGGATTCAATTACATCTACTTTAGTCATGACTGACTTACAAACAAAATTAGGTATGGACGTGAAAGCTTGCCGTTTAGGTGATGTTAATAAAGAAACTCAATACATTTTAAATCATTTCCAAGTGGAAGCTCCAACGTTAATTGAAGAAGTTACTGAAAATGATGAAGTTATTTTAGTGGACCACAACGAATTTAACCAAAGTGCAAACGGAATTGAAAAAGCAACAATCAAAATGGTTGTTGATCATCACCGTATTGCAAACTTCCAAACATCTGAACCATTATTCTATCGTGCAGAGCCAGTTGGATGTACAGGAACAATTTTATATAAAATGTATAAAGAAAATGGAATCGAAATCGAGCCTAAAATCGCAGGATTAATGGCAAGTGCGATCATTTCAGACTCATTATTATTCAAATCACCAACTTGTACACCACAAGATGAAAAAGCGTGCCGTGAGTTAGCGCAAATCGCAGGATTAGATGTTGAGACTTACGGATTAGAAATGTTAAAAGCAGGAACTGATCTTTCTGATTTAACAGCAGGTCAATTATTAGGGATTGATGCTAAAGTATTCCCAATGGGATCATCAACGGTTGAAATTGCACAAATCAACGTGGTTAGCATTGAAGATATGATGACTCGTAAAGCTGAGTTAGAAGAGCAAATGCAAGCCATTATTGCAGAAAAAGGATTAAACTTATTCGTCGCTGTCATCACAGATATCTTAAATAGTAATTCACAAGTAATCGCATTAGGTGAACGTACGGATATCGTTGAAAAAGCATTTAATGTTGAATTAACAGAAAACACAGCTTTACTTGAAGGTGTTGTTTCTCGTAAAAAACAAATCGTTCCAGTGATGGATCGTATTGGGGAGGACTTTTAAAAGTCCTCTTTTTTTATTGAAAACTATTTTATCCACAAGGAATGGTTAAAATTTCTTTTAAAATATAAAATTTGAGATATAATATTGAATGAAATTATTTTTGGGAGGTTCATTTATGAACGATTATATCGATTTGTTTTGGACATTTTGTCGCATTGGTGGTTTAACATTTGGTGGTGGTTATGCCATGTTACCAATGTTACAAAAAGAAGTGGTAGAAACGAAAAAGTGGGCGACTGAAGAAGAAGTGATGGATTACTATGCTGTTGGACAATGTACGCCAGGTGTCATCGCTGTTAATACAGCCACTTTTATTGGTTATAAACATCATGGAATTTTGGGGGCGATTGTTGCAACAGCAGGTGTTGTGTTTCCATCTTTAGTGATTATTATGATTTTAGCTGCTTTTTTACAGACGTTTGCAGAATTTGAGATAGTTCAACATGCTTTTAATGGAATTCGTGTGGCTGTTTGTGTGCTTGTTTTAAATGCGGTGATTAAGTTATGGAAAGGATCTGTTATTGATAAAGTGTGTCTAGGAATCGTACTAGTTACGATTGCCATTGGAATCTTAACGAATATCTCACCTGTATTTATTGTGATTTCAGCCGCTATCGTGGGATTGTTAGTCAAAGGGAGAAAGGGAGAGAGAGCATAATGACGTATTTCATTTTATTTTTGGAATTTTTTAAGATTGGATTATTTGCCGTCGGTGGCGGACTTGCGACCTTACCTTTCTTATATGAACTAGCAGAAAAATATACTTGGTTTGATGAAGCGATGCTTGGAAACATGATTGCGGTTTCTCAATCAACACCTGGTCCAATCGGGATTAATATGGCGACTTATGCTGGGTTTAATGCGGGTGGAATTTTAGGTGGATTAATTGCAACCATTGGATTAGTTATGCCATCCGTTATTATCATTATTATTGTGGCTCATGTTTTAAATAAATTTAAAGAGAGTAAAGCTGTACAATCTGTGTTTTATGCCTTACGACCAGCTGTTACCGGACTAATTGCTGTTGCGGGATTTGGTGTGTTTAAGATTTCAGTTTTAACACTTGATAAATTTAATGTGACGCATCATTGGGCGGATTTTTTAGATTTCAAAGCAGCTCTTTTATTTATTGTTTTATACGTTATTACGAATAAAATTAATAAACATCCAATTTTCTTTATTGCAGCTGGAGCTCTGGTTGGAGTTATTATTGGATTATGACCATTCAGATAGAAGGAGAAAACCTTCTATCTTTTTTTATTTCTAATAAAAAGGATTACAAACCAGTAT
>SKEW01001758.1_pt1 | contig 11925 bp, 9 predicted proteins | sample 4841441 | NCBI WGS metagenome assembly SKEW01 (sample SAMN11008799, study PRJNA524170) | human gut metagenome | isolation source: fecal sample from pouch patient p41 | place: Israel: Tel-Aviv | reverse complement strand
CTCTTTACCTGCTTAAACATCCTGATATGAAGATCCGTATAATACCGGTGCCCCATTTCATTTCGGGGAATATCAAGTTCCAGTTCCTCTTCCCAGTATCTTAATACATGGGCCTCCACATCCACCTTTCTGGACGCGTCCGATATAAGATAATGTACTTCATCCATAGCTGTTCTCTCCTTCACACCACTTAATGTAAAGATCCTCCGCCGTGCTTCGCGCGGTCCGGTCCGACCTTACTTTTAATGTATGCGTTGAGAAGAAGTATTATGACTGAATTTTATATCGAAAAATGGAACCGCCCGGGTAAGAAGCAGTATGATGCTACCCCTCCTGATTTCCGCCCTGAGGCCGTGCTGCGTTTACGAACTTGGTGTACTCCGGCTTCCAGATCAGGTTCACCGTACCGATGGGGCCGTTTCGCTGTTTTGCTATAATAACTTCAGCCTCGTTGGGGTGCTCCGTATCTTTATTATAGTAATCGTCACGGTATAAGAACATAACCACGTCCGCATCCTGCTCAATAGCTCCCGACTCTCGAAGATCCGAAAGCATGGGACGGTGGTCGGTACGTGTCTCGCAGGCACGGGACAGCTGGGACAGGGCGATCACAGGGGCATGAAGCTCTCTTGCAATGGCCTTTAAGGAGCGGGAAATCTCAGAGATCTCCTGCTGTCGGTTGTCGCTGCCACCCTTTTTGCTTCCGCTCATAAGCTGCAGATAATCAATAATCACAAGGCTTAATCCATATTCCAATTTCATTTTCCTGCACTTGGAGCGAAGTTCCGTGATTGAAATACCGGGTGTATCATCGATAATCAGCTTGGAGTTGCCGATTACGCCTACGCCCTCTACCACTGCGTCCCAGTCCGCGTCCGTCAGCGTGCCAGTACGCAGCTTCTGGGCATCCACATTGGACTCCATGGACAGCATACGGTTTACCAGCTGTTCCTTTGACATCTCCAGGCTGAATACCATACAGGGCAGATTTTTGCGCACAGATACATAATCCACCACATTCAGCACAAAAGCCGTCTTACCCATGGAAGGGCGGGCTGCGATCAGGATAAAATCCGAGGGCTGAAAGCCGGACAGCTTGTAATCCAGATCAATAAAGCCGGAGGGAATACCTGTAACGGTTCCCTGACTGCGATAGGCGTCCTCAATCTTTTCCAGCACATTGATGGCCACCTGCTTAATAGGCACAAATTCCTGTCCGCCTTTGTTCTGAAGCAGGTCAAACACGGATTTCTCCGTATCTGCCAGGATATTTTCCAGAGGTTCTTTGCCCGCATAGCAGGCGTTTGCAATCTCCTCCGTGGTCTTGATCAGACGGCGCAGCACTGCCTTTTCGCTGACAATGTTGGCATAGGACTTAACGTTTGCCGAGGTAGGCACCATTGTGATGATATCCCGGACAAAATCCAGGCTGCTGACCTCCGGCGGCACATCCTTTTCCTTTAAGCGGTCCTGGAGCGTCACCAGGTCTACGGGTTTTCCCTCATTAAACAGCTCCACCATGGCGTCAAACATGATACCGTACTGCTGCTGGTAAAAATCGCCTCCCGTAATAATCTCCGATGCCGCGATCACCGCCTCCCGGTCCATAAGCATGGAGCCGATGACCGACTGCTCCGCCTCCAGGCTATGAGGGAGCACCCGCTTGATCAGGGCCTCTTCCATGATTTGTTCCTCCTTCTATTTTCCCTTACATTCCTTTGCCCGGCCGTTTCTCTTCCCGGCCCAACGCACGGCGGCGCAACGCTTCCATGCAGAAAACGATGCGCCGCCCTCTTGTGATTCCTTCTGCCCTCAGGCAAGGCCCATTTATGCTTCCACTACCTTCACAGCCAGCTTTGCAGTTACCTCTTTATGAAGCTTTACCGACACCTCGAAGCTTCCAATGGCTTTAATGGGATCATTTAAAACAATCTTCTTCTTGTCAATATCCAGTCCCAGCTGCTCGGCTGCGGCCTTTGCAATCTCCCTGGAGGAAACAGCGCCGAAGGCCCGTCCGCCCTCTCCGGCCTTGATAGAAACAGTAACTGCAGACTTTTCGATCTTCTCTCCCAGTTCCTTTGCCGCCGCCAGCTGCTCAGCCGCGATCCTGGCGTCATTTGCCTTCTGAAGTTTTAAATCATTTAAGTTCTTAGCTGTAGCCTCTACACCCAGTTTCTTTGGCAGGATAAAGTTTCTGGCATAGCCGTCATTTACTTTCACTACCTGCCCCTTTTTACCAAGCGCCTTTACATCCTCTAATAATACAATTTCCATGTTTTTACATCCTTTCTTTCCGGGATATCCTCAGAATCTTTTTTATACAGCATTTGTGCGAAAGCAGCCTATGAGACATCGCCCTCGTCCATCATCTGGCGGATCACCTCTTTTAAGCGGTTTTTGGCCTCTTCGACAGAAATTCCCTGAATCTGGGCTCCTGCAATGGTCCTGTGGCCGCCGCCGCCCAGCTTCTCCATCATCACCTGCACATTAACCTCGTCAATGGAACGGGCGCTGAAATAAATGGTATTGTTATAAGCTGTCAGCACCACCGATGCCTTGATGCCCTTGATCTCCAAAAGCTCATTGGCCGCCTGCGCTCCGGTAATTGTGGGGCTGTCCAGTCCTTCTGCCGGGCATACGCTGATGGCAAAGGCCTCCATATAGACTTCCGCCGCCCGGACAGCCTCAGCCTTAGCCTGATAATCCTTCATATTTTCCCTGAACAGCTTGCGTACTCTGGTAATATCTGCCCCGCTTCTCCTTAAGAACGCCGCCGCCTCAAAGGTGCGCACGCCGGTCTGGTTGGTGAAGTTCTGGGTATCAATCACAATACCCGCGTACATGGCGTCTGCCTCCGCCGGGCGTACCTTAATGCCGTCAGCAATGTACTGAAGCACCTCTGCAACCATTTCACAGGCAGAGGAAGCATATGGTTCCACATAGGAAAGCACTGCATTGTCGATAATCTCGTTGCTGGTTCTGTGGTGATCCAGCACAACAATGGTGCGTACCAGACGCAGCAGGGACGGCTCGTCCGTGATGCTTGGGCGGTTCACATCCACTACTACCAGCATCGTACCGGAATCCACCAGTTCAGCGGCTTTTGAACCCTTAAGAAACATATCGTCGGGATACTCCGCATTATCCAGAAACCGCTCCATCATAGGACGCACAGAGGAGGTAACCTCGTTAAGCACGATATTTGCCTTTTTATTCATGGACGCGGCAATACGGTAAATGCCGATGGCAGCGCCGAAGGCATCAATATCTGCCAGACGATGTCCCATAATCAGCAGGCGGTCCTTATTTTCCATCAGTTCCCGCAGGGCATGGGCTTTCACGCGTGCCTTTACGCGGGTGGTCTTTTCCATCTGCTGAGCCTTGCCGCCGTAATACTGGATCTTATCCAGATCCTTCACTACCGCCTGGTCGCCGCCCCGGCCCAGGGCCATATCAATAGAGGTTCGGGCATACTCATAGTTCTGAGCGTAGCTTTCCCCGTTCATTCCGATTCCGATGCTTAAGGTGACAGCCATTTCATTTCCAATATTGACCGTCTTTACATCCTCTAAAATGGGGAAACGGGATTCCTGCATCTGAATCATATACTGCTGGCGGATCACGAAGAAATACTTGTCCTTCTCGATCTTCTTTACAATGCCGTTCATGGAAGAAATGTATTTGCTGATCTTACGGTCGATGAGGGCCGTAAGCAGGGAGCGGCGCACTTCCTCCACGCTTTCAAGCGCTTCTTCATAGTTGTCAAGGTAGATCAGACCTGCCACCAGCTTCTGGTCATTGATCTGCTGCTTATATTTTAATGTCTGTGTCTCGTCAATGAGATAAACCGCCGTAATTCGGCTCTCGCCGGGCTCCAGTCCGTTATCCGCCGCAGCCTGAGCCAGAGGATCCATCACAAGCTCCCGCAGGTCCACCCGGTAATTCCTCTCGGAAAAAGAGCTGTGGATGCTTACCGTCTCCCCGCCTGTGGACAGCATTTCCTTCGTAATCTCCGGAAACAGCGCCGTCAGGCTTGGCGGAACCGTCTTATCCTCTTCCAAAATGGACTCAAACTCCCGGTTCATCCACAAAAGGCGGCCGGTTCGGTCCGCTACCGCGTAGGGAACCAGCATTTCCCTTAAGATCCCCTGCCTGCTCTGATCATAGCTTTCTGAAAATGCAATCAGACCTGCCAGGATCCCCCTTTTTCTGGAGATGTAAAGCCACAGCGCGATTCCAATGTAGACAAGAGTAAAAGCCGAAACAATGAGCCCTGCCGTAAACGATACCGCCCCCACAGCAGCCGTCAGCAGGATCATGAAGACTGTCAAATACAGCGGCCATTGCAGATATACGCGAAAGGTCCACCGCATCTTTCCTTTATCTTTCATATCTTTCCTCCAATCGTATCCGAAAATGGAATACGCCTATCTTATGGATTATACCATATCCAGGGAGATTCGTCCATGAAAAAACGGATTTTGGCAAATGTCCCCTGTGAATTTAAAAAATGGTTTACACAGCCGGGAGAATCTAATATAGTATGGATGGTAATACAAAACATTTTAAGAAATCAGGAGTTTCCATATGAAAAAGTCAGAGCTTATCAGAGAATGTTTTATCATCACCTTCGCCACACTGATCGTTTCTGCAGCCGTATTTTTCTTCCTTCTCCCCAGCCAGGTGTCGGTGGGAAGCATATCCGGCCTGGCAATGATCCTGGGAAATGTCATCCCCCTTCATATGTCCGTCATTACCTTTATACTGAACGGGATTTTGCTGATCGCAGGTTTTCTTCTGATCGGCAAAGACTTCGGCGCAAAGACCGTTTATACCTCCCTGCTGCTCCCTCTGTTTTTAAGAGTCTTTGAGATTTATTTTCCAGATTTTTCATCCATTAACGGCGATCCTTTCCTGGATATGGTCTGCTATATTTTTACCGTGAGCATCGGGCTTGCAATCCTGTTCCGTGAAAACGCTTCCTCCGGCGGGCTGGACATCATAGCAAAGCTGCTGAATAAATATCTGCACATGGATATGGGAAAGGCTATGGCGCTTCCCGGTATGTGCGTGGCTCTGTCCTCCATCCTGTTCTATGATAAAAAGCTGGTGGTTTTAAGCCTTTTGGGCACCTATTTAAACGGAATCGTGCTGGATCATTTTATATTCGGGCTGAACCTGAAAAAACGGGTCTGTATCATTTCGGAAAAGGAGGCCGAAATCCGGGACTTTATTCTTAACCGCCTTCACAGCGGAGCGACCCTATATGAGGGCCGGGGAGCGTATAATGACCAGCCCAGAACCGAGATCATTACCATTGTGGACAAAAACGAATACTCCCTCCTGATGTCCTACCTTTTGAAAACAGATTCCTCCGCCTTTGTCACTGTCTATACGGTCAGCGAGGTCATCTGCCGCCCAAAACAAAAGAGATAATTTTTTTCGCTCTCCCTATTGATTTTTCCATGTACTTATGGTATTATAATCACTGCTTATCAAACAAAGCATGGGCGAATTCCCGAGTGGCCAAAGGGGACAGACTGTAAATCTGCTGGCACTGCCTTCGGTGGTTCGAATCCACCTTCGCCCATTTGCATACCAAAATAAGCTTAAGAGTATCAGCACCGAGCGTGTAGTATGCACTAAATTTTCAGAGAAAGCCGCAGTGGCGGAACTGGCAGACGCCCGGGACTTAAAATCCCGTGGGTAGTGATACCCGTACCGGTTCGATTCCGGTCTGCGGCACTGAAAAACTCCTGTCTCGTTGAGAGACAGGAGTTTTTTTATGCTCCGGCTTTCTCCTGGCCGACAGCCTGATTTTCCGTAACGGTTCAGCCTTGCGGCAATTTGTACGGAAGTATGTGCTGCAAGCTGGGTGACATACGCATATTTCTGTGCAAATTGATATATGCCGTCATTCCTCCCGCCTGAATGTTTTCGGAAGCCGTATACAGTAATACGCGCCCTTTGAGGGAGGGTTCCGATTTCCCGCTTCCACTGTTCCGCCCAAATAGCAAACTCCCGCCCACACCACCGAAAGTCCGATCCCCGTTTTTCCTCCCTTTCCTTTATAAAAACGCTCAAATATATGCGGCAGATCCTCTTTGTCAAATCCTTGGCCATCGTCCTCTACGAGAATCAACACCCCATCGCTCGTGTCTTTCAGACGAATCGCAATCGTTGTTTCTGCGTAGCGGAATGAGTTGGAAATTATATTCTGAAGAATCCGCTCCAGAAGTTTTGGATCTGTCTCTATCGGCAATTCCTGTTCCTCACACGCAAGGCAAAGCTCGCACGATATCCTGATCCCCCGCAGCGCCTCCAGACACTCATCCACAAATTCAACCAGATCCACCTCTGTAATATGCAGCTCCAGTTCCTGATTGTCCATTTTTGTCAGTGACAGAATACTCTCCACCAGCTCTGTCATACGAATACTTTCTGTCAGAATAATTCCTGCCGCCTTTTGCCCGTCCTCTATGATGCCGCAGGAAATCCCCTGGGCGTAGCCGGTAATGGAAGCCAGAGGCGTTTTCAGGTCATGGGAAACATTTTGAAAAAAACGCTTTTTTTCTTCTTCTTTTTCTCTTATTTTGCTCTCCATCTGATTATAAGACCGTTTCAGGGTTTCCAGCTCCGAAAGCGAATAGATCTCGTTGATCTGTGCGCTGCGCCCCTCTCCCGCCATTTGAATCTGACTGCAGAGCTTTTGCAGCGGCCTGGAAATGCTCTTTGAAATCAGCCAGGCCAGTACGGATGCAGCAGCTGCCGCAGCGGTCAGGACCCCCCACATAAGCTGTCGGACCGCGTCCCAGAAAATATCCATGTCCGGCGCAGGCACTGCTGCAATAAAATACTTTGCTCGGACAGAATGGACCGTATCCAGCGTGAAACATTGCAAATTCCATGACTTATTTTCTATCTGTACTCTTTCAGGCCTCACATTCCCGCCCTGCTTTAATATTTCCTGGCAGCGCTGTGTCAATGCATCGGGAAGCTCTCCCTCCTCATATGTTTCCGGGTAAACCAGGCGATACTTTGAGTTAAAAACAGAAGTTTCCCATCAAAAGCCTCCTCTTTAATGGTTTCCTTTACCTTTTGAAGGATCCTTTTGGAACCTTCCCGTTCTTCCTTTGCAGACTGCCGACCCGTTTCTTTCCAGCACATATCTTTCACGATCTTTTCCACCATGGAAATCATAGCTTCTCCATCCCGCCGGGCAGCGTATTCCACATATCTTGCAGATGATGCCGAAAAAATCAGCCCGGCTCCCAACGTCAAAAACAGGATGACCGCCAGAACCAGCAGAAAAATCCGCGTATGAATATGCTTTCCCATCAATGCTCCTTTCAGATTTTCTGCTGCCGCTCTGTCAGCCGGTATCCGTATCCCCAAACCGTTTCTACCCTTGCGGTGGACTGAGCGTTTTTCAGCTTTTTTCTAAGGCGTTTCATCAGATCGTCCGGCATCCTCCGCTCCTCCTTTGCACAGCAGCATTGCCATACATATTTCAGAATTTCTTCTTTTGAAACTGCCATTTCCTTCCGTTCCATCAAATACTGCAGAAAATCAAATTCTGTCCGCGTCGCCGGAAACGCCTCATCCCCTACCATAACGCGCCTTTCACCCGGATACAGCGAGAGATTTCCACACTGAAACCCTTCTCTGGAAACCGTGCCCTCTCTGGATGACAGCTCCACTCTGCGAAACAGGGCCTTTACTCTTGCCAGAAACTCCAATGGCAGAAACGGCTTGGTTATATAGTCATTTCCTCCCAGAGTAAATCCCGTTACCCGATCCAAAGGACTGTCCTTTGCAGATACGATAATGATGGGAATCCCGCTCTCCTTCCGAAAAAAAGTGCACAGACTAAGCCCGTCCTCTCCAGGCATCATAATGTCCAGAATGATCATATCCGGTTTTTTCTTTGCAGCAGCCTGCCGGATCCCTCTCCCATTCTCAAATGTCCGAACCAAATATCCCTCGCTTTCTAAAAAAGTCTGCATCATAAGACGGATATTTTCCTCATCATCCGCTATATAGATCAGTTTCTGCATACCGTTCTCCTTATTTCCACAGTAACTATTCACATTCTCTTTACTAAGCATATCATGCTGTCATAAAATCGTAAACCTCTGCCACATTTCTGCCACATAAAACTTCTTGAAACAACCGGGCCGTATTCTGTACAATAAAAACATCTTAAACAGGGAGGTTACTCACATGAAAAAACGAACATTTGCCGTATGTCTCGCCGCAATACAGCTTGCCCTTTCTTTCTCCTCCTATGCCGGCCAATGGCAGCAGGATCAGAACGGATGGAAATACAAAACTGACAATGGAGATCATATGAAAAGTACCTGGTATCAGGACAGCGATTCGCGGTGGTATTATTTTGGCCCAGACGGGTATATGAAATCCAGTACCATGACGCCCGACGGATATGTGGTGGGCTCTGACGGCGCATGGATCGAACCGCTGGGAAAAAGCGGAGATCAGGCTGTTTCCCCATGGTTTTATCAGTCTATGCTGGGAAAAGGCCTGGATGTCACATGGTCTGAATTTCCAAAACAGACCGCGTCCTACAGTGAGCAGATGGTAAAGGATTTTAAGGCGGCCGGCGTCAGCCATGTCAGGATCCGCGTTAAAGATGATATTTCTGCTGAACTTCTCGCCTCTTTGGATCAGCAGATCAATGACTGCCTGAACAACGGAATCATCCCTATTCTGGCATATCAGGCCCATGCGTTCAAAGAAAATCCCTGCCAGGAAACCATGGATCACGTCACCGCATGGTGGACAGCTATGGCAGAGCATTATCAAGACAGCTCCCACCTGCTGGCCTTTGATCTGATGATCGAAGCTTCCGATGCGGTCAACCAGCTTCCAGAGGCTTTAAATCAGCTTTATGAGCAGACCGTTTCCGCTATCCAGCAGACCAATCCCTCCCGAATCGTCATCATCTCCCCAAGGCTTCGTTCCGACCCATACTATCTTCACGAATTAAAAATCCCCTCTGCCCACAATGGCTATTTAATGGCTGAATGGCATTTCTACGCCTCCGGGCCGGATAAAGTGAATGAAAAAGAAAAAGTGGACTACCGGAACCGATGAGGAAAAGAAGCTGATTACGGATAAAATCAATGCCGCTCTCAGCTGGCAGGCGCAGACGGGAGTCCCTACATGGGTCGGTGCCTGGATGCCAGGAAATTATAATAAGGGAAATTCCTATTCCGCAGAAGAGCAGACTGCCTTTGCCTCATACATGACATCTGCGCTGACTGCCGCCCACATTCCCTTTGCGGTAAACGCCGATACCAAGTATTATGATGCAAAACAGCAGGAGTGGATCAGCGATATGCAGCCGGTTGCTGCGGCTATTTTTTCCGGGCGGTAGGGCGGGCCGATATTACAGCTAAAAAGAGGATCGAAAGTACATCTGTTTCAATGTTCTTTCGATCCCTGTTTTTCACTCATTTGCCGTCTCTGTCACCCTATCCCCATCTTCTCCCGCAAACCGCGATTCCATCACTGGATAAAACTCCTCCGGCCGTGATACAAATACCGCTCCGCTGCATGAGGGCATCGTCACCTTCAGCATTCCATTTTCTGCCCGGTAGAATACAATTCCTGCATTATATCCCTCTTCTGTAGTCAAAATGGGCCGTCCCAGAATCATATCATCGGTAATGCCAAGCTGCCATACCGGTATCTCCATCTTTGCTGGTTCCGGGAGGTTGGAAATAACGGTTACCGTCTGATACCGCCCGCACATCCTTCCATAAGCGATCTGCTGGTATCCTGCATACAAAGGCTTCACCGCCCCTTTTTTCAAAGCAGGGTTCTGCTTATGAAGGCCCGCCATATATCGGTGGAACTCAATCAGTTCCAGATCCTCTCTCCCCCAGGGATACGTCCTCCTGCTGTCCGGGTCCGTCCATCCGCAGACACCGGCCTCATCTCCGTAATACAGGGTGGGCGCACCGGGCCAGGTCATCTGGATGACTACAGCTTCCCGGAGCACGGATTTTTTCACGTTCTCCGAGGCACGTTCCGCCCCCATGCTGCCGATCCGTCCCACCATCTGGTTGGTGCGGGTAAGGAAACGGGAATGGTCGTGATTGGAGAGCTGATTCATGGCTGTGAGGATCGTATTAGTCTGCATACGGCTCATATGGTAGCTCATAGCATCAAAAAAGGCCGCTCCATCCCCATAAAGAGCTTCATTGCAGCCATCGCTGTGTTTTTCCATTCCGGTCAGAAACCAGGTTACCGGCTCCATAAACGCGTCATAATTCATAATAGAGTCCCACTGATCGCCCTGAAGCCAGCCAGAAGGGTCTCCGTAGTGCTCCGCCATGATCAGCGCCTCAGGGTTGATCTCCTTTACCGCATGGCGAAACATCTGCCAGAATTCATGATTGTACTCCGCCGTGTGGCCCAGATCTGCAGCCACATCCAGACGCCAGCCGTCCACGCTGTAGGGCGGAGAGATCCATTTCCGGGCCACATTTAAAATGTAGCGCACCAGCTTTTCAGATCCTTCATAGTTCAGTTTCGGCAGTGTATCGTGGCCCCACCAGCCGTCATAGGTCTTATTGCCCGGCCAGGCGCCGTCGCTGTCATCATGAAACTGAAAAAAGCTGTGGTAAGGACTGTCCTTGGAAATATAGGCTCCCGGCTCATAGCCGCCAGAACGCTCATAGATCTCTTCCGCATCCAGCCACTTATTAAAGGAGCCGCAGTGATTAAACACACCGTCCAGGATCACCTTCATCCCCCGGCTGTGGATTTCTTTTACCAGCTCTGCAAACAGCGCGTCGCTTGCTTCCAGATTTTCCCTGTCAGCCGTCCGAACCACATAGCGCTCTGCCTGTCTGTTGTCCGTACTGTTTGGATCTACCAGAGAACCGCCGTCCCTGACAATCCGGCCAAAATGGGGATCGATATGCTCGTAGTCCTGGCAGTCGTATTTGTGGTTGGAGGGAGATACAAACACAGGATTCAGATAAATGGCCTCTACCCCAAGGCTCTGAATGTAATCCAGCTTATCCCAAACGCCCTGCAGATCTCCTCCATAAAAACAGCCTACATCCATGGCAGAAGGATTTTTTCTCCAGTCCGTCACACGACACACAGGCTCTCCGATGTAAACATACTCCCCAGACTCTACATCATTGTCGGGATCTCCGTTGCAAAAACGATCTGTAAAAATCTGGTACATCACCGCCCCCTTAGCCCAGTCCGGCGTGTGAAAGCCCGGAGTGATCTTAAAATCAAACTCCGGCCGGCCATCTCCTCCAGAACCCAGGCGGTTATACAGGCATATTTCCTGTCCCTTTTGTACTTTAAAATGATAAAGCACCTGATCCGCAGACGCTGTGATCCTGTGCTCATAATAGTCAAAGTATTCATCTGAGGCTGCCTTTTCCATTGGAACCTCATTTTCGCCCTCTATATAATAAACATGGTCTGCATCATCCTTTGCAGTGCGCATCCGCAGACAGACCTCCTGGCCGGCCTCCGGCTCCATGGGGCTGCGGTAGTCCTCCGTTTCTGCGGAAAACAGCGCGTCCTGGTTCATCTGATCTTTTATATTCTCTCCCACAATGGTTTCCTTACCTTTTTATGCTGTTTACTGTCCAAAACCTTTGTTGCCATTATTACCATTTTATCTGAATTGCTTTAAATACACAAGAAAAACATTTGATGTTAATCTCAACCGTGCCTTAACGGGAAGTATGCGAAAAGCCTGGCGGGGTAGCCAGGCTTTTCAGGAGAAGGTATTTCGTTTCTTATGGGGTGTAGCAAAAACTATATAATGTATTGGGGGGGTTACGTCTATTATAATAGCATAGGACGGAAAAAAAGTGTGCACAAAGATGCAATATTTTCCAGGCCATTTATGAGCAATATAGACAAGGG
>SKEW01001753.1_pt1 | contig 11976 bp, 9 predicted proteins | sample 4841441 | NCBI WGS metagenome assembly SKEW01 (sample SAMN11008799, study PRJNA524170) | human gut metagenome | isolation source: fecal sample from pouch patient p41 | place: Israel: Tel-Aviv | reverse complement strand
CGCTTCAAGCATCTCAGTGTCAACTGGTGTTTTCAGCGTCTATTGGTTCTTTTCAAGGGCTTCCTGCTGAGGCTCCGGAAGTCATTCTTTTGCCTCAGCGCTTGGCGCTCAAGTATAATACCACACCCCCGCCTCCTTGTCAACACTTTTTGACAACTTTTTTCCATTCTTTTTTGCGCACGACCGGAAACGGCATCTGACCGTGAGGTATATGCGCCGCAGCTGCTTTGGTGCAGCTTGGCACAAATGCCTTTTCTCTTTGCTTATATAATGTATTATAAAGCTTTCGCCGTATAATATTTTGCGATATTACACCTCGGAAACAGGTGTGCGTTGTCAAGAGGTCTTGGCTCAGATTTTATCCTGAAAATTATCCATGAATTTTGGCTAAAACTCCAAAACGCAAAATGTAGTGGTATTTTCCTTGACTTGCCACTAGATAGTGATAGAATAGAGCTACATTCAGTTTGTTGGATATCGTGTGCGCAAAACGGGTATCTCTTATTGTAAGAGATACCCGTTCACACTGTGCTTTATTTGTTAAGGAGGAGAGCCGATGAAGATCATCAAACGCAACGGTGCAGAGGTCCCCTTTGATATCACCAAGATCATCACCGCTGTTACTAAGGCCAGCGATTCTGTGAGCGGCCAGAGCCGTCTGACAAAGGACCAGATCACCCAGATCGCCGCTGCTGTTACCGACCAGTGTCAGGCGCTGAACCGCGCCGTCAGCGTGGAAGAAGTGCAGGATATGGTGGAGAACCAGCTCATGGACATCAAGGCACATGATGTGGCCCGGCACTACATCACCTACCGCTATGTGCAGAGCCTGAAGCGCCAGACCAACACCACCGATGAGCGCATCCTGAGCCTGATCGAGTGCCAGAACGAAGAGGTCAAGCAGGAGAACGCCAACAAGAACCCCACCGTGAACAGCGTACAGCGCGACTATATGGCCGGTGAGATCTCCAAAGATCTGACCGCCCGTCTGCTGCTGGACCCGGAGATCGTCAAGGCACATCAGGAGGGCCTGATCCACTTCCACGATTCCGACTACTTTGCCCAGCACATGCACAACTGCGATCTGGTGAATCTGGAGGACATGCTGCAGAACGGCACCGTCATTTCCGGCACCTATATTGAAAAGCCTCACAGCTTCTCCACCGCCTGCAACATCGCCACCCAGATCATTGCACAGGTGGCATCCAACCAGTACGGCGGTCAGAGCATCAGCCTGACCCACCTCGCCCCCTTTGTGGATGTCTCCCGCAAGAAGATCGCCGCTGAGGTAGAAGTGGAAATGGCCGGTCTGGACGTTTCTGCCGAGCGCAAGAAGGAGATCGTGGAGCGCCGCCTGCGCAGCGAGATCAACCGCGGTGTGCAGACCATCCAGTATCAGGTGGTCACGCTGATGACCACCAATGGTCAGGCTCCCTTTATCACCGTGTTCATGTATCTGGGTGAGGCGCGCAATCCGCAGGAGAAGGCAGACCTTGCCATCATCATCGAGGAGACCATCCGCCAGCGCTATCAGGGCGTGAAGAACGAGGCCGGTGTGTGGATCACCCCCGCTTTCCCCAAGCTGATCTATGTGCTGGAAGAGGACAACATCCGCCCCGGCACTCCTTATTACTACCTGACCGAGCTGGCCGCCAAGTGCACCGCAAAGCGCATGGTGCCCGACTATATCTCCGAAAAGAAGATGCTGGAGCTCAAGGTGGACAAAAACGGCGAAGGCCACTGCTACACCTGCATGGGCTGCCGCAGCTTCCTGACCCCCTATGTGGACCCCGAGACCGGCAAGCCCAAGTACTACGGCCGATTCAATCAGGGCGTTGTCACCATCAATCTGGTGGATGTGGCACTCTCCTCCAAGGGCAACTTTGAGAAGTTCTGGAAGATCTTCGACGAGCGTCTGGCTCTGTGCCACCGCGCACTGCAGGCACGGCACAAGCGGCTGCTGGGCACTCCCAGCGATGCCGCACCCATCCTGTGGCAGTATGGTGCGCTGGCCCGCCTGAAGAAGGGCGAAAAGATCGACAAGCTGCTGTTCGGCGGCTACTCCACCATCAGTCTGGGCTATGCCGGTCTGTATGAGTGCGTGAAGTATATGACCGGCAAGAGCCACACCGATGCCGGTGCAAAGCCCTTTGCTCTGAGCGTGATGCAGCACATGAACGACAAGTGCAACGCATGGAAAAAGGCCGAGAACATCGACTACTCCCTCTACGGCACCCCGCTGGAATCCACCACCTACAAGTTCGCCAAGTGCCTGCAGAAGCGCTTTGGCATCGTGCCCGGCATTACCGACAAGAACTATATCACCAACAGCTATCATGTGCATGTGTCGGAGCAGATTGATGCCTTCACCAAGCTGAAGTTCGAGAGCGACTTCCAGCGCCTGTCCCCGGGCGGTGCCATCAGCTATGTGGAAGTGCCCAACATGCAGGACAATCTGGAAGCCGTCATAAGTGTGCTGCAGTTCATCTACGACAACATCATGTATGCGGAGCTGAACACCAAGTCGGATTACTGTCAGGTGTGCGGCTATGACGGCGAGATCAAGATCGTGGAGGATGACGGCAAGCTGGTGTGGGAGTGCCCCAAGTGCGGCAACCGCGACCAGAACAAGCTGAACGTTGCCCGCCGCACCTGTGGCTATATCGGCACCCAGTTCTGGAATCAGGGCCGCACGCAGGAGATCAAGGACCGCGTGCTGCATCTGTAATTACGATTCAAATGCCCTCCACTTCGTTCTGGGCATAACAGCGGAAAATTTTTTCTATTTCACGTTTGGAGCGGCCTGCGGGCCGCTCCAAACGTATTTTCACCGGAAGGGCCGCAACGGCAGGCTTCCATTTCTTTGTAAAGTACAGGAATCATATTATGAACTACGCAACCATCAAATACTATGACATTGCCAACGGCCCGGGGGTGCGCACCAGCGTGTTCGTGTCCGGCTGCCGCCACCACTGCCCGGGGTGCTTCAACGCCGTGGCGTGGGACTTTGACTATGGCCAGCCCTTCGACAAACCCACCCGCAACGAAGTGTTTGCATCCTGCCAGCCGGACTATATCGCGGGTCTTTCTCTGCTGGGCGGCGAACCCATGGAGCCGGAAAATCAGCGGGAGCTGCTGCCCTTCGTGCGCAACTTCAAGGCCTTGTACCCGAACAAAACGGTATGGTGCTATTCCGGCTACACCTGGGAACAGCTGACCGGCAAAGAGCCAAGTCTTGCCCGGTGTGAAGCCACCGACGAGCTGCTGAGCCTGCTGGATGTGCTGGTGGACGGCGAGTTCGTGCAGGCAAAGCACGATATCTCCCTGCGGTTCCGGGGCAGCAGCAACCAGCGTCTGCTGGATGTAAAAAAGACCCTTGCCGCCGGTCAGCCCGTGTGGTGGGAGGACGAAAAGGTGTTCGCCACCCATACTATGGAAAAATAAACATAACAGAAAAGAGCGTCCGGTTTTCCACTTCCTGAACGGAACGTGTGGAAAACTGGACGCTTTCTTTTTTGTTTTACTCTCTGCTGCCCACGGCATCCTCGATGATGCGCAGGAAGGCATTGCCGTAGCGGGCGGCTTTCTTCTCGCCCACACCGCTGATATTCAGCAGTTCATCGGTGCTCAGCGGCTTCTTTTCCACCATTTCCCGCAGGGTAGCATCGCTGAACACCATAAAGGCCGGGATATTCTGCTTTCCGGCCAGCCGCTTGCGCTGAGCATAGAGGGCATTCAGCAGCTTTTCGTCAAACTCGCTCAGCTCGCCTGCCACTGCCTTTGTGCGGCGCGGCTTCTCGCTCAGCCGTCTTGCATTGTCTGCCGCACGGCGCCGGGAATACTCCACCTGCAGCTGCGCTTCCTGCTCTGCAGCCAGACAGCAGGAGCAGTTGCCGCATTTCTTTGGTGCAGCTTCGCCGAAGTAATGCAGCAGAAATCCCCGCAGACAGTCCTGCGTGGTGGAATAGAAGGTCATGTACTTGAGCCGCTCCTCCGCCTTGCGGGCCGCTTCGGCCTTTACATCGGCGGGCAGGCCGTTGTCTGCCTCCATCTCCTTTTCAATAAAGAAGCGGATGGTGCGCACATCGGTGCCGGAATAGAGCAGCGTGCACCGGGCGGGCTGTCCATCGCGGCCTGCACGGCCTGCTTCCTGATAATAACTTTCCACATCCTTGGGCATATTGTAGTGGATTACGAACCGCACGTTGGGCTTGTCGATGCCCATGCCGAAGGCATTGGTGGCTACCATGATCTGCACCCGGTCGTAGAGGAAATCGTCCTGATTCTTCCGCCGGGTATCCGCGTCCAGCTTGGCATGGTAGGCCGCAGCCCGGATACCGCGGCTCTGCAGCAGGCGGGCAGTCTCATCCACCTGCTTTGTGGTGCTGCAGTAGACGATGCCCGCGTTGTCGCCCTCTTTCAGCACAAGATCCAGCAGCTCCTTCGGCTTCTGGCTGGGCAGGGCGCGCCGGGTCTCAAAATAGAGGTTGGGCCGGTCAAAGCTGGTGGTCACCTCGTAGGGCTTCTGCAAGGCCAGCTGTTCCCGGATGTCGTCCCGCACATGGGCGGTGGCCGTGGCCGTGAATGCGCCCACCACCGGACGGCTGGGCAGGCTGTCCACAAAGGCTTTGATGCGCAGGTAGCTGGGCCGGAAGTCCTGTCCCCACTGGCTGATGCAGTGGGCCTCGTCCACCGTCACCATACTGATGGTCCGTTCCTGTGCAAACCGCTGGAAGCCCGGCATCTCCAGCCGTTCCGGTGCCACATAGATGATCTTGTACCAGCCTTCCCGGGCGCGGCGCAGCATCAGGGCCTTCTGGTTATCGTTCAGGCTGTTGTTCAGAAACGCCGCCGCCACACCGGCCTGCACCAGCGCCCCCACCTGATCCTTCATCAGGCTGACCAGCGGCGACACCACGATGGTGATGCCCGGCAAAAGCAGCGCCGGCACCTGATAGCAGATGGATTTGCCCGCACCGGTGGGCATCACCGCCAGTACATCCTGCCCGGCAAGCAGCCGCCGGACGATGTCCTCCTGCCCCGGGCGGAAGCTGTCGTAGCCGAATACCTTTTTTAAAATCGAGTGCGGGTTTTCCATGGGTCCCTCCGTATCATAGAATAGGTTTTTTTCTGCGCAATGTCTTCAAAACCATATCAGTATACCACAAAAGCCGGGCTTTTTCGCAGGTGCAGAGCCGTTTTTTCGGCAAAAAGCACGAAATGTCAAAGGTAATTTTTTTGCAAATGATAGCTTTTCAGGCGCGAAAATGATATAATAGGAGCACATAACTCCATGTCCGGCGTTTTTTGTGCGCCGACTGTTGATAGAAAAAGGAGCAATCATCTTATGCAGCAGAAACTCATCACCTTTGCCGTTCCGTGCTACAACTCGGCGGCATATATGCGCCATTGCATCGAGACCCTGCTTTCTGCCGGAGAGCAGGCCGAGATCATCCTTGTGGACGACGGTTCCGTGAAGGACGATACCCCGGCCATTTGCGACGAGTACGCCGCCAAATATCCCACCATCGTCAAGGCCATCCATCAGGAAAACGGCGGCCACGGCGAGGGCGTCAATCAGGGCATCCGTAATGCCACCGGCCTGTACTATAAGGTAGTGGACAGCGACGACTGGCTGGACACCGATGCCCTGAAAAAGGTTCTGGCCCGCCTGACCACTCTGGTGGCCCGCGGCACCGCGCCTGACATGATGATCTGCAACTATGTGTACGAGCATGTGGAGGACAACACCACCCTGACTGTGCGCTACACCAATGTGTTCCCCCAGAACCGCCTGTTCAACTGGACCCATGTGGGCCACTTCCGCCCGGATCAGAACATCCTGATGCACTCGGTGATGTACCGCACCGAGGTGCTGCGCAAGTGCGGCATGGTGCTGCCCAAGCATACCTTCTATGTGGACAACATTTTTGTCTACCAGCCCCTGCCCTATGTCAAGAGCATGTACTACATGGATCTGGATCTGTACCGCTACTTCATTGGCCGTGCCGACCAGAGCGTGAACGAGAGCATCATGGTCAAGCGGGTGGATCAGCAGCTGCGGGTCACCAGGCACATGATCGACTGTCAGGATCTGGATGAGCTGAAGGATCAGAAACGTCTGCACGCCTACATGGTGCACTATCTGTCCGTGATGATGGCCGTGAGCGACATCTTCCTGCTGCTGGACGGCAGCGACGAGGCAAAGGCCAAGCGCACCGGGCTGTGGCAGTACCTCAAGGACCACGTAAGCACCGGCGTTTACCGCGCCGTGCGCTACAATCTGGGCGGTCTGACCGACCTGAAGTTCCCCGGCGGCGACAAGCTCACGCTGGGCGTCTACCGCCAGCTGCGCAAGGTCTTCAAGTTCAACTGATTGTTTGAAATTTACTCCTTCCGTCACGTCTTACGCCGTGCCAGCTCCCTCAAAGAGGGAGCCTTTGGCAGAATGGAACACTTCTCCTTCTCGCCAGAGCCTCCCTCCGTGAGAAAGACTCCCCCGGCCGGGGGAGGTGGCACGAAAGTGCCAGAAGGGGAATGGGTGGCATCTCGCAGCGATGACGGAAGGAGTTTCTTTTATTTGCCCGACCGGAGCTCTTTGCCGGGGCTCCATATTCCGGTTGCTTTTTGTCTGGGCGGATAGTATGCTGGACGTATATGCGTTTTTTCTGGCTGCGCTGCGTTTTCCCTTTTCGTTCTTTCCTTTCGCTGATCGCGGGCCCGCTGCAGTGATGCTATCCAGAAGTACCTCGGCATCACCCTGCTGCCGCAGGCCGGTGTGGCACTTGGCATGGCTGCCACAGCCGCCCAGCTCTCGGACGGCCACATGGTGCGCAACGTGGTGCTGTTCTCGGTGCTGGTGTATGAGCTGGCAGGCCCCACACACTGACCAAGATCGCACTGACTGCCGCTGGAGAGATCCGTCCCGAGGGACGCACCAGCGCCCGTGTGGAGAACAAGCCGGAAGAAGTTGCATAAAAGGTTGTTTTTTTGTCGAAATGTCACGCAATCATTGACGAACCCTGTTATTTTTTGTATACTGAGCATAGCGCCACTGGAACAATTTTCCTATTGTGTCACAGACTGGCTATCACAGGAAAAGGATAAAGGAGAATGGAATACTATGAAAAGTACCGGAATTGTCCGCGGCATCGATGCGCTGGGCCGCATCGTTCTGCCCAAGGAGCTGCGCACCAGTATGCATCTGGACACTGACACCAAGCTGGAGATCTTTGTGGATGGCGACTCCATCGTGCTCAAAAAGCATCGGCCCGCCGGCAGCTGCGATTTCTGTGGCGAGGTGGATGAGTCTTCGGTGCAGTTTGCGGGCTACTGCATCTGCCCGGCCTGCCGCCGCAAGATCGGTGCACTGTAAAACACACAAAAAGGAGGCTCTGCTATGAGCCAGATGATCGATTTCACCGTCCCGTCCACTGTGCCGGGGCGGACTTTGCATGCCTTCCGCTGTGTGCCGGAGGGTGAAGTAAAGGCGGTTCTGCAGTTGTCCCACGGCATGGTGGAATTTATTGACCGCTACAAGCCGCTGGCGGAATATCTGGCCGGGCGGGGCATTCTTGTTACCGGCCACGACCATTTGGGCCACGGCGGCTCCATCCGCACCAAAGCGGACTACGGCTACTTTGCCGAGCCGGACGGCAACCGCGCCGTTCTGGCCGACCTGCACGCCATGACCGTGCGCACCAAAGAGCTGTACCCGGGGGTACCCTATTTCCTGCTGGGCCACAGCATGGGTTCGTTCTATGCCCGGCAGTATTTGTGCGAATACGGCCATGAGCTGGACGGAGCCATCATCATGGGCACCGGCTTCCAGCCCAAGGCACTGGTGCAGTTTGCCAAGACCCTCTGCCGGGTGCTGGCGGTCTTTCATGGCTGGCAGTACCGCAGCAAGTTCGTGGCCAACATGTCCTTTATGGGCTACAACAAAGGGCTGGAGGGCCGTACCACCCACGACTGGCTCAACCGCGATCAGGCCGAGGTGGACAAATATCTGGCCGACGAACGCTGCACCTTTACCTTTACGCTGAACGCCTACTACAGCATGTTCAGCGGCATCCTGCGCCTGCACGACCCGGCGTTCCTTGCAAAGATGCCCAAAGGCCTGCCGCTGCTGTTCTTGGCTGGCGATGCCGACCCGGTGGGCGAACAGGGCAAGGGCGTGCAGCGCGCCATCCAGAGCCTGAAAGATGCCGGTGTGCAGAACATTGAGTGCAAGCTGTACCCCGGTGCCCGGCATGAACTGCTGGTGGAAACGAACCATCAGGAAGTGTTTGAAGATATCGGCAGCTGGCTGGAAAAGCACCTGGCCTGATCTGCCGCATCCGTTTTACCGTCATTCTGAGGAATGGCGGTACTTTTTGCCCTAATGGCTGGCGGCGCTTTTGCCAGCCTGACCGGCAAAAATGCCCGGCACTGAAAGTTTTCCCGATTGCTGAAAAAGTCCCCGGAACCAGCGTTCTGGGGACTTTCTGCGTTTATTTTCAGTTATGCTGTTATGCTTTCTTGGGTGCGATCCAGCCGTCGATCACATTTACCAGCGCCTTGCCGCGGCGGCCCAGAAGCTTGGGCAGCAGGACACGGGCCATGGCCCACACACCGGCAAAGTTGTACAGGATGATCAGCGCCGTGATGATGCCGGTCCACAGGCCGTAGAGCGGCGTTTCGGCCAGCAGCACAAAGGCTTCGATCACCAGCGCGGCGGCGTTCACCAGCACGCGGCCCGGATGTACCTGCATCCCGATCATGCGGTGGGCATCGATGGCACGCAGGGTGAACACCAGCGCAAGGCCAAGGAAGGACGCATAGGTAGCGCCCACAGGCCCCCACCACTTGATGAAGAAGTAGTTCATGATGCAGTTGCTCACAGCACCCGCCATCATGGTGATCATGCTGCGGGCGGACTTTTTATTCACCACATACACGCTGTTCATGAACTGGTTGAAGCAGCTGCAGGTGGAAGCCAGCACAAGGAACGGCACAAAGTGCCATGCGTAGTAGTAGTTGGACTTCATAATGTGCATCACCGGACGGCACAGCCAGATGATGCCGGCGGCACAGCAGAACAGCACACTGGAATAGGTGCGGAAAATTTTGGTAAAGAACTTTGCGCGGCCCTCTTCCTCGGTCACAGCGGAAAGCTGCCATGCATCGTAGAAGATCAGGCCCAGCGTAGTAAGGATGGTGGGCAGGAAATAGCCGGTGGAAAGCAGGCCGCTCCATGCATTGCCGTCGCGGCCGTCCAGACCGTTACACATCTCACGCACAAAGAACAGATCGGATGCGTTGATGATCCAGAAGCTGATCTGTGCCGGGATCATGGGCAGCGAGAAGCGCAGCATCTGCTTCCACAGATCCTTGTTGATGCCCTTCAGCTCCACATAGTTCCACAGCTTGCCGGTGAACATCAGGAACAGCACACTGGAAAGGTCGCCGCTGATGATGGCCAGCAGGTAGCCGTTGGCACCCCACTTGAAGCCCACCAGATACAGCACGTAGAAAGCCATGGTGGCCACGGTGCACAGCACGCCGTCCACGGCCACCAGCTTGTTCCACTGGCGGCTGCGCACGAACTGGGTGCACAGGGTGCGCAGGCAGCTCATGAGCACATAGATGTAAATGAGCAGGCCGTACTGTGCCATATCGGGCAGGAACTGCGCAATGGGCCAGCACAGCACCAGAATGCCAAAGCCGCCCAGAATGGTCAGCAGGCCGTTGGTGAACACCTGTTTTTCGCTGTTGCCCTTGTCCAGACCAAAACGGATGATGGCGTTGGACATGCCCATGGACACGAACGGGATGAGCAGGTTCGCGTACTGGCTCAGGATCTTGGAAAGGCCCAGATCGGAGATCTCCGCCATTGCATAGGTCAGGAACGGCTGGACGATCAGGGTGAGCAGCTTTGACGAAAAGCTGGAAATTGCAAAGATCAATGTGTTGCCGGCCAGCTTTGAATATTTATCGCCGGACTTTTTTTCGTTTTCCAAGGGAACTTCCCTCCTGTTTTACAATTCGGATGCGGGCCGGTCTGTGACCGCCCGCATCCGCTTTCCCACTATTTAGTCACTTTAAAAGCGCCCGCCGGGCTTTCCAGTCCGGCAGCAGCTTTGCCACCTCGGCCCAGAACGCCGGGCTGTGGTTGGGCTGCAAAAAGTGGCAGTACTCATGCACTACCACATAAATCTGCGCCGCCGGGGGCATATGATACAGCTGCAGCGCAAAGGTGATCTGCCGTTTTGCCATAAAGCACACGCCCCACCGGCTGGTCATGCTGCGCACTTTGATAACAGGCTTGTGCCCGCCCAGCACTCCGGCAAAGGCCGGGTAGACCTTATCGCTCATGGCCGTAAAATAGGCCAGCGCTGTTTCCTTATCCGGCAGAGACCGCGCTTTCTGCGCTGCGCGCCGCATGGCACGTTCCCGGGCCTGCTGCACCCAGTCGGCGCGTGCGGCCACAAAGCGGTCTGCAGCTTCCGCGCTCGTGCGCAGCGGCACGCTCACCGCCACGGTGCCATCCTCCCGCACACGGATGTTCAGGTTCTTGACCCGTTTGCGGGTCAGCTCGTATTGGATGCCGCCTGCCGTGCGCAGCTGTGTCTCCTGCTTTCTGCCCGCCATGAGGTCAGGTAGTCTTTTTTGCCCGGTGCAGCATTTCCAGCGGCAGCTGGGCCAGCACCACGGCAGCAAAGATCAGCACGCAGCCAAAGACTTCCCGGGCAGAAAGGTTCTGGTGCAGCAGCATCCAGCCGCCCAGCGCACTGAACACGCTTTCCAGACACATGATCAGGCTGGCAATGGCAGGGTTCAGATCCCGCTGGCCCAGGATCTGCAGGGTGTAGGCCACGCCGCTGGACATGATGCCGCAATAGGCAATCGAGACCGCTGCGGCGCGGAACTGGTCGGGCGACGGGGCCTCAAAGACAAACGCGAAGATCGTGGACAAAACCGAGACCACAAAGAACTGCACAAAGCTCAGCTGGATGCCGTCGAGCTGCGGGCTGAAATGGTTGACCAGCATGATCTGCGCCGTGAACAGGATCGCGCAGACCAAAAGCTGCCACTCGCCGCCGGTCAGGCTCAGCGTGTCGCGCCCGGCCAGACAGAGCAGATACAGCCCCACGACACTGGCCGCGACACAGCCCCACAACTTGACGCCGGGGCGGCTGCCCAGAAAAACCCCCGCCACCGGCACCAGCACAACGTAGAGCGCCGTCATAAAACCCGCCTTGGCCGTGCTGGTCGTGCCAATGCCCATCTGCTGCGCGGCGGACGCCGCAAACAGCGCCACACCGCAGAAAATACCGCCGCGCAGCAGCACTTTTTTGTTCTGCCAGAAGCCCGGCTCCGCGGCGGGGTTCGTTTTGCCCATCTTGCGCAGCACGGCCATCAGGCCCAGCAGAAACGCACAGGCCAGCCAGCTGCGGCTGGCCAGAAACGTGTACGGGCCCATATAATCGCTGCCGACGCTCTGCGCGACAAAGGCCGTGCCCCAGATGAATGCGCAGGCCATAAGCATCAGCGTGTTGCGCAGCTGTTTTTTATCCATGTTCCAATTCCTCTCCGTGTTGTGCGGTCCCTGCAATACAAACCAAAAAGCCGCCCTGCCGCAAGCGGCACGGGCGGCATTGCTGCCGTTATCAGCCGGTCGTCGTATCGTCGCCGTAGGTGTTCAGCTCGGTGCTGCCCAGACCCTCGACCTTCAGGCCGCCGGTGACATAATACTTGTTGCCGTTGTCATAGCTGATCGTGATTTTGTACTGCTTGCCCGCGGTCAGGCCGGTCACGTTGTACTGGTAATCGGCACCGTCGGCGCAGTAGTAGATCGTCGAGTCCGGCACGTAGCTGGTCATCGTCTTGTCGTCAGACAGCTCCCAGAACGCGATCTTGAAGTACATATATTTCTCGTTGCTGGCCTCGGTGGTGGCGTAGCCGGTCACGGTCATGCTGTCGCCGCCCGCCACG